>Ga0209404_10001190_pt1 | contig 18119 bp, 14 predicted proteins | sample TroAtlMetagenome_2_FD_187447 | JGI IMG/M metagenome (GOLD analysis project Ga0209404, IMG submission 187447) | Marine eukaryotic phytoplankton communities from Atlantic Ocean - Tropical Atlantic ANT8 Metagenome (SPAdes) (version 2) | ecosystem: Environmental > Aquatic > Marine > Oceanic...
TTTGATGACTCTACAAGAGATTTTCCAACTGATACTAAATTTGGACAAATTGGAATAGTTAAAAATCCTACAACAATTGGTACAGCAGGTTCTATTTTTGAACAAAATCAATTTTCTTCTCTTGGAGCATTTAAATTCTCTGCAGTAAGTGGAGAAACAACTGTAAGACCAGAAATAGGAAAGGTAATTACTCAAATAACTTCAGAGGGTACTGCACAGGCTTATGTTGCTTCATATGATAGAGAAACAAAAGTTCTTAAATATACTCAGGATAGAACACTATTTTTAAATCCATATTCTCATGATACTGAAGATCATTCGGGTATTTCGACTAGTGGTAATGTTCTGAGTTTCTTTACTGCCGATTCTTCTACAGCAGCTACTGTGAATAATATTTTAAGTTCTGATGGATTTACTGGAACAATTGATAGAAACTTTAGTGGAATCAATACAAATCCTACTGGAACTAAACTTATTTCACTAGGAATTGAGTTTTCAAATGGCATTGCCAGTCCTGAGATAAATAAAGGCTCAGGTGAAATTATCTACATTGATAACCGTCCTGAAATCACACGAAATTCTCGACAAAAAGAAGACGTTAAAATCATCCTGGAATTCTAAAGTAAAATGTCACAAAAAACGAATCTTAATATAAGTCCTTATTACGATGACTTTGACAAGTATAATAATTTCTATAAAGTACTGTTTAAACCAGGACATCCAGTACAGGCTCGGGAATTAACTACCTTACAATCGATGTTACAAAACCAAGTAACATCATTTGGTAGTCATATTTTCAAGGAAGGATCAATGGTTATTCCTGGAAATATTGTTTATGATAGTTTTTATCCTTTTGTTAGATTAAATTCGGATCATTTAGGTATAGATGTATCGGTTTATGGTAAAGAATTGGTTGGAAAACGTCTTAGGGGACAAGATTCGGGAGTTGTTGTAGTTGTAGATAAGTATTATGATGTTGATTCTACTTCAGGAATTACTGATCCGACAATTTTTGTAAAATATGTTAGATCTGGTACTAATAATGAAACCACTCCATTAATAGATGGTGAAGTATTGATTACTGAAACCGCATTTACATATGGAAACACTTCAATTAATGTAGAAGATTCGATAGGAACTATTATATCAGAGAATGGTACTGGTGCTGGTAGTGCAGCTGCTATTGGTGCGGGTGTTTATTTTATACGTGGAACATTTGTTGATGTTGAAGCAGGTAAGATTATTTTAGATCCATATACAAATACCCCATCTTATAGGGTTGGATTGACAATATCTGAAGAAATTATAACAGCAAAAGATGATAATTCATTATATGATAATGCAAAGGGTTTTTCCAACTATGCTGCTCCAGGTGCAGATAGGTTAAAAATTTCAACAACTTTATCTACAAAACTATTAACTGATAATGATGATAAGACTTTTGTTGAGTTAATGAGGGTTGAGAATGGAGATATTAAGAAACTTCAGAATAAGTCTCAATATTCTTTAATTAAAGATTACTTTGCTAAGAGAACATTTGAAGAATCTGGAGATTATACTGTAGGGCATTATGATATTGACATTAAAGAGACTTTAAATGATAGACAATCTAACGGTGGTATTTACTTTGATAATCAGGAAACTGCACAAGGAAATACTCCATCAGAAGATTTGATGGGAGTTAGTGTATCTGCTGGTAAAGCATATGTTAGGGGATACGATATTGAATCTAAATCAAATAAAGTTGTAGATGTAGAAAAACCAAGAGATAAAGAAAAAATTGATAGTGGAAATGTTCCATTCGAAATGGGAACATTAGTTAGATTGAATAACGTTGTTGGAACTCCAATTATTGATAATAATATTACTGATAATACTGTAAAATTATATAATGAAAGAAGAACTGCTTCGAATGATGCTACTGGTGGTACTCATATAGGTAGTGCTAGAGTTTATACATTTAATCTCACTGACGGTAGTTATGAAAATGCTGGTTCTAAATGGGACTTATACCTATACGACATTCAGACATACACAGCGATAGTATTAAACAAAACTATTGCCTTAAACCAAACAGAGCGTGTTAGAGGCGTTAGTAGCGGTGCTACAGGATACATTGCTAATTCTGGTACTACTACATCAACTAACTTTAATTTAATTGGAACATCTGGAACATTTGTTGCTGGTGAGAAAATAATTATCAATGAAGATAGTGATGTAACTAGAGTTTTAAATTCATTTATTTCTTATAATGCAGATGATGTTAAATCTGTTCTTCAAGATGCACCAGGAAAGGATAGTAAATACAAGACACATTTTATTGGTGATACTGTTTTAGAGCCTAATGTTCCTACAGGATTTAGTATTTCTGATACTCTTTCTGTTTCAACTACAGGTGTATCTACATCTACTGGCAATAATTGGGCGGCAACAAAGGTTAAAAGTGGAGATATTATTAGATATCAACTTCCTGGAGCTTCGTTACCAACATTTAATAGAGTCAATGCTGTTGCAGCAAATGGTTCTACTGTAACATTAGCTGGTGTTGCCGATGTTTCTAATGTTGCTGATGGAACATTAGTCTTCTGTGATGACGTTCCATTTAAGGTCATGACACCTACTATTAGAAAGAAAGGTGGATTATATGCTAGGTTGGATAATAGTAATGTCGCATCAGTAGATCTTGCCAATTCTCAACTTTATGTAACTAGACAATTAACACAACAGACAAGTACTGGTTCTGCTGGTGCTGCTGCTCTTTCTATACAAACGTCATCTCTTTCAGGTGTTACGAGTTCATTCTTCCAACCTTATGATGCAGAGAGATATAGTGTTCATTTCTCCAATGATACAACTGAAGCATTAACTTCAGACCAAGTAAATTTGGTTAATGATGGAGCACAAGTAAACTTTACAGGTTTAAGTGCTGCAGGAAGTAATAATGTTACAGTCAATACTACACTTAGAAAGCAAGGGATTGTAAGTAAAGAAAAAGAATATGTAAGAAGTCAGAAAGTAGAAGTTAATACTTGTGTATCTGCTGCTACAACTGCTCTTAGTGGATTAACTCAAAATAAATTCTATGGACTTAGAGTTGAAGATCAAGAAATTTCTTTAAATTATCCTGATGTTGTTAAAGTTATTGGTGTATATGAATCATTAGATACAGATGCTATAACATTAGATACAATAGATTTCCCATCTGGATTAAATTTAGATAGCTCTACTATTATTGGCGAATCTATTTTAGGTTCTGATAGTGGAACATTAGCACAAATTACAAATAGAGTATCCAGTACAAGAATAGAAGTTGCTTATTTAAATTCAAACAAATTTGTTCTTGGAGAACTAGCAGTATTTCAGGAATCTAATATTAAGGCAACTGTCCAAGTAATTAATAAAGGAAATCATCAAATTGTAACAAATCATTTCAATTTGGATAAAGGACATAAAGATACTATTCTTGATTATTCTAGATTAGTTAGAAAAAATGATGGATATAAACCTACTAATCGTCTTTTAGCTATATTTGATTATTATAGTGTTCCTACTGATGATACTGGTGATGTATTTACTGTAAATTCATATCCAGATGAGAAATTTGCTAAGGATGTTCCACATTTACCTGATGGCACAAGAGCAACTGATACATTAGACTTTAGACCTAGAGTATCAGCATGGTCATCTTCTACAGCATCTCCTTTTGCATGGACTAGTAGAGATGTTGGTGGTGTGTCGGGTAATCCGAGTTTAGTTGTTACTCCTGGTGAGGCATCCACTCTTGGTTATGAATTCTATCTTCCAAGGATTGATAGACTTGTTTTGGATATTAGAGGTAAATTTAGCGTAATTAAAGGAAGTTCTTCAGTAAATCCAACATTCCCCGTGAATGAAGAACAGGCAATGGATATTGCTAAAATTGAATTGCCAGCATATCTTTATGACGTAGATGATGCCAAGATCACTATGGTTGATAATAGAAGATATACTATGAGGGATATTGGTAAACTAGAGGATAGAATTGAGAATTTAGAAACAGTAACATCCTTAAGTTTATTAGAACTTTCTACAAAAACATTACAAGTTAAAGATGCTGATGGTTTGGACAGATTTAAATCTGGTTTCTTTGTAGATGATTATAAGGATTCTGGAAGACTTGACATATCATCATCCAAGATGAGTGTTAATAATACCAGTAATGAACTTACAACTCCTATTGATTTTGATTTCATAGGTCCTGAATTAGCATTAAATCCATCTATAGACACTAGTACTGTAGATTATTCTGAAGATAATGAACTATTAGATTCTAATGTCCAAAAAACTGGTGATTTAGTTACTCTTAAATATAGTGAAAAAGAATTTTTAAGTCAACCATTAGCGTCAAGGGTTGAAAATGTTAATCCATTTAATATGATTTCTTGGACTGGTAGAGTTACATTATCTCCACAATCTGATAACTGGGTAAGAAATGTTTACGTTGACGGTGGAGAAAGGAGAGTTACTGGTGATAGAAATGATGAATTTATAGAAACTATTAAAATAGGAACTGATGCTGACAAATACATTCGTTCTAGAAATGTTAAATTCTCATCATCAGGATTGCAACCATACACACGATATTATCCATTCTTTGATAGTGCTAGTGGAATTGATTTTATTCCAAAACTTGTAGAAATCTCAATGTCATCTGGTTCATTTTCAACTGGAGAAACTGTAAAGGGATATGTTGGTGGCACTCATTTATTTACTGCTAGACTTTGCCAACCAAATCATAAAACAGGTAATCCCACATCACCTAAAAAGACTTTTGGTAAAAATCCATATGACAGATCGATTACTTTAAGTACAGCATATTCTGCTTCCTCAACTGCTTTGAATATTGATATTGCTTCATTATCTAAAGAAGCACAAGGTAAGTATAATGGATATATTGTAAAAGATATGGTGATATTAGGAGAAACTAGTGGTGCTGAAGCATCAGTCTCTAATGTTAGACTTATTAATGATAATTGGGGAGATTTAGAAGGTTCATTCTTCTTTAGAGATCCAAATACCAATCCAGCACCTCCATTAAGATGGACTACTGGACAAAAAACATTTAAATTGACTTCTAGTTCAACTAATGCCAAATCCTTACCAGGTAGTTTGTTAATTAGTAGAGGAGAGACCTCTTATTGGACTAGTGGTATTGTTGATACTTATAGACAAACTAGAGTTATAGTTAGAAGACCACCACCACCTCCAGCTCCACAAAATGGCGATGGAGATAATTGCGATCCTCTTGCACAGTCATTTACGACTGAAAGGGAAGGTATGTTCTTAACTTCCGTAGATTTATTCTTCGGTAATAAAGATGAAAATGAGAAAGTAACTGTTGAACTTAGAACAGTTGAATTGGGAACACCAACATCTGAATTGGTACAAGATTTTGCCCGTGTGGTTCTTGATCCTAATGAAGTTAATACGTCAACTGATGGAAAAACAGCAACTAATGTTAAATTCCCATCACCAATTTATCTAACACCACAAACTGAATATGCAATAGTAATTCTTGCACCAACAACTAATAATTATGAGGCATGGATTGCTAGAATGGGTGAGAAGACGGTAGGTACGTCTAATTTACCTGATGATGAAAATGTTATTGTAACTAAGCAATATGTTGGTGGTAGTTTATTCAAATCCCAAAATGGTACTATTTGGACACCAAACCAATTTGAGGATCTTAAGTTTAAGATTCATAGGGCAGATTTTGTTAGCTCTGGAACTCTGACATTATATAACCCTTCTATTGAAGAAGGAGATGTTGGACATTTGGCTATGATTGGTGATGCTATTAAAACTCTTCCAAGAAAATTAAAAGTAGGTTTCCAGGATGTAACTGGAGTTCCTGGTACTAGTGGAATTGCTCAACCATTAACTACTGGTGCTAAAATAGCTGATGGAGATGGAGATTCTAATGCTTATGGTTATATTGAGGCAGTTGGTGGAAGTGCTAACGATTTAATAATATCTGTTAATGGTTCTGGATATCAAAACCAAAGTGGTACTGCTAACGTATCTTTATATCCAATTTCATCTCAAGAAAGAACTGCTGGAGAAGCAACCGTTACCATATCTGGTGGAGTAGTTTCATCTATTTCAATAAATACCAGTTCTAGAGGTAAGGGTTATAAGATTGGTGATGTTGTTGGTATAACAACTGCCGATTTAACAGGTGCGAGAGGATCTGGTGCTAAGATTACTATAAGTACTTTAAGCAATTATAATACATTCTTCTTGACTAATGTTAAAGGAGACCAATTTGCATTTGCTGGATCAAATGACATCTGGCTTCATAATGGTGGAGATGCTGGAAGTTATGCTGCTTTCAATAGTGGTAATACTCACTTCGAGTCTTCTTCTCAGAATGGAACACTGTATAGTGGAAATACTTTAGAGGTTAATCAATTCAGTCATGGAATGCATGGTGCTTCCAACATAGTTCAACTTAGTGGTATTGAACCTAATTCAATTCCGACTACTATTACTGGTGATGTTAGTATTAATTCAACAGGAACAATTTCTGTAGCAAATACTAGTATATTTGCAAGATATGAAGGTTTCCAAGCAGCAGCTAGTGCAGACGAGACTGGATATGCCAAGATTAATAATGAAATTATCTATTATAGTGGTATTACTGCAAGTGGTGGTGGTGCTGGAACTATTGGTATATCAACTAGAGGAATTGATGGAAGTGGTTCTAGAAAACATATTAATGGCACTCAAATTCAACCTTACACATTAAATGGTGTTAGTTTGAGAAGAGTTAATAAGACTCATTCTTCTACTAGTATAATGGATAGTCCAAAGGATTTGGATAAGTATTATCTACAGTTTGATAGGACTTCTGAAGATACTAAGAGAGACTCTGGTGATACTATGGTGAATTTTACAAATGAAAATTCTTTAGGTGGACCTAACATTTACTCTACTAAGAATCTTCAGTTTAATACAATTCATCCAAGAATTAATGTTATAACTCCTGGAGAGGGAACAACTATTACAGGGCAAATTAGAACTATTACTGGAACCAGTGCTGGTGGAAGCGAATCTTCCTTTATGGATAAAGGATTCGAATCTGTTGAAATTAATGATACAACTAGATTATCTTCTCCTAGATTAATAGCATCTAAAGTTAATGAAACTGCTAAATTGGATGCAATGACTATGAATAAATCATTTACAATGACTTTAGATTTAACATCTAATAGTTCTCATGTTTCACCTGTTGTTGATTTAGATAATGCTATTGTAATTTTGGGTAGAAATAGGTTAAACAAACCAGTTAATGATTATGCATCTGATGGAGCATCTAACTCTATTTCTGAGGATCCTCATACTGGAATATATGTAACTAAGAGAGTGGACCTTAAGAATCCATCAAGTTCTTTGAAAGTTCTTGTTGCTTCATCTAGACATTCATCAGCAGACTTTAGAGTTCTGTATCAGTTATTCAGAAATGATTCTGAAGATGTTGACCAAGCATACGTACCATTCCCTGGATATGATAATTTGACAGATACTGATGGTGATGGTTTTGGAGACAGAATCATAGATGATACAAAAAATAATGGTAAATCTGATGCTAAAGTTGTTGCAAATGCAGAAAACGAATTCTCAGAATATCAATTCAGTACTGATAATTTAGAACCATTTACAGGATTCAAAATTAAAATCGTGATGAGTGGAACCAATGAAGCATTTGCTCCAAGATTCAAGGACTTCAGAGTTATCGCATTAGCATGATAAAAGTAGAAGGACATAAGAATCTGTATCGTAATGATGCTGGTGCAATTATTAATACAGATTCTTCTGAATACAATCAGTATATTAGAGTTAAAAATAAGAGAAAATCTGAAAAAGATGAAATAGATAGACTTAGAAATGAAATCGATGAAATTAAATCTATGTTGAAGGAGTTAACTAATAAATAGTTAAAATTATAATTTTGATAAGATGACAGTATACGTCGCAAATCTTACAATAAATCAAGGTGCTGATTTCAGTCAAACATTTACATTAGAGGATAGAAATGCCAATTCTGCACAGAATTTGACTGGGTATAGTGTTGCTGCGAAAATATCAAAGCATCATGCATCTACCAATCAAACAGCATTTTCAGCAACAATTTCAAATGCTACTGGTGGAGAAATTAAATTAATTTTGACAGATGTACAAACAGCTGCATTAGCACCTGGTAGACAGGTTTATGATATTTTATTGACTGCACCCGATGGAACTAAGGAAAGAGTTGTTGAAGGTATGGCATTAATAAGAGACGGAGTTACCTAATGGCATCAATCAGAGTAAGAAGAGGTTCAATATCCTCTGTTGGGATTAGAATCGGACAATCAACTGGAACTAAACTTGTAAACTCATCTTCATTCTCGATTGGTAATTTGAGTAGTATTAACGACATTGATGCTTCTTCTAGAAGTTCTACTAATAGTATTTTGATGTATAATACATCTACTCAAAAATATGAACATGTATCACCATATCATATAGTAGATATGTCAGATTCCACTCAAGATAATGCAATGGATGCGGGGACATTTTAATTAAGAACTAATAAGCATAAATATAATTAAAAGTATAGTATTACAACATGGCTTCTCCTGTTATTCAGTTTAAGAGAGGTGCTTTCGGTAGTTTGCCAGCGTTGAAAGCGGGAGAACCTGCATTCACCAATGACAAATATGATTTTTATATTGGATTAGATAATAACTCTTCAAACAACAAGTTTTTCGGTTCGCACCGATATTGGTTGAAAGAAACCGCTACTGCTGGTTCAGGATTGAACTTAGTTGAGGGAACAAATAACGGTGTTCATGCTTTTACATTGAAAGCACCAGCTTCTTTAGCAGCATCTTATAACGTTACCTTCCCTGATGCTCAGGGTGCAAATACGGGTATATTACAAAATAATGGTTCTGGCGTATTAAGCTGGACTGTTGCACCGACATTTACAGGTGCAATAACAACCAACGATTCAACAGATTCTACTAGTAAAGATACTGGTGCACTTATAGTTGCAAATGGTGGTCTTGGTGTAGAAAAAAGTGTTCATGTTGGAGCAGCACTTTCTGTAACTGACAGATTATATGTTGGTGGACAATCCGAATTTATTGGCATTGTTACTTTCCGTGGTGGTACAGTTAGACTTGGTGATGCTGATACTGACGATGTTGTAATTGGTGGTGAATTTGCATCTAATCTAGTTCCAACTACTAGTGTTGCTTATGATTTAGGTACTAGTGCTAAGAAGTGGAGAGATTTACATGCTGCTAACTTAAATGTTGGTATTATAACTGCATCAACATTTGGTGGATTTACACATCTTGTAGGTGCTGCAACAACTGCAGTTACAACATTTGTAGCAAAAGTTGTTACTAAAACTGCTGCACATAGGTATCATCAGCAGGGTAGTTCTAGTGGTTATACAATTGATGGAATAGAATCTCCTTTCCTAACTTTACTTCCAGGTGTAACATATAAGTTTGATCAAGCACATGCTTCAAACGCTACACATCCAATTCGTTTTTATCTGGATGCTGCTAAGAGTCATGCATATACAACTGGTGTAACAGCATCTGGTACTCCAGGTAACGCTGGTGCATATACACAGATTGTAGTTAGTGACCAAACTCCTAATACATTACATTATCAGTGTTCTGCACACTCATTAATGGGTAATGCAGTAACTACTGGTTCTAATGCAGTTAATACACCACATAATGCCGTATTCAAAGGAGACGTAGATTTAGGTGATGCTACTGGAGATACTATTACTGCTACTGGTAGATTTGATAGTGATTTAGTTCCTTCTACAGATGGTGCCAGAGATTTAGGTGCTTCTGGATTAGAATGGAAAGATTTGTATGTTGATGGTACAGCAAACATTGATGCTTTAGTTGCTGATACTGCGAAGATATCAGATTTAACTGATAATAGAGTTGTTATTGCTGGTAGTGCTGGAGAACTAGAAGATAGTGCAAATCTAACCTTTGATGGTTCGACACTTGCACTTACTGGTGCTCTTACAGTTTCAACTAACGCAACCATAACTGGTAATCTAACAGTTCTGGGTACACAATCAATCTTAAACACAGAGACGTTAAAGGTTGAAGATAGTTTGATTGAAGTTGGACTTGTTAACAGTGGTGGTTCACTGGTAGCACCAAGTTCAGATGCCAACATCGACGTTGGTATCGTAATGCATTATTATAGTGGTTCTGCTAAGAAGGCTGCTGTATATTGGGATGATTCCGTATCAAGAGTTGTTGTTGGTTCAGATGTTTCAGAATCTAGTAGTGTTCTAACTGCTGCTGCATACGCTGCATTAGAAGTTGGTTCATTATGGGTTAAGGATTCTGTTGGACAAACAGAGACTATAGGTGTCAGTGGAGGACAAAGAATTCTTCATAACATAACCGTTGATGGTGGTTCGTTCTAATAGTTAAAAAATAACTTATAAATATAGGTGGGAGTAATCTCACCTTTTTTATTATATGAAACTATGAATGAAACTGATTATAAAAATTTGATAATAGCATATCAACAAAAGTCCTTTGATTTGTTCTCACAAGTTGTTGCTTTAGAAGCAAAACAAGCTACATTAAGTCAATTAGTTAAAGAATTAACAGAGAAAGTTGAAGATTTAACTAAAAAGTTGGAGAGAAAAAACAGAGGAACTAAAAAGCAAATAGCAGCGAACATTGATTCTCAGCAATTCTAATGGCAAAACCAGCAACACGACAAGAACTTATAGACTATTGCAAAAGAAGACTGGGTGCTCCAGTTTTGGAAATTAATGTCGATGATGATCAAATAGAAGATCTAGTTGATGATACTTTTCAGTACTTTAACGAAAGACACTTTGATGGTGTTGAGAGAATGTATCTCAAACATAAAGTTACTCAAGAAGAAATAGATAGAGGAAAGGCACAAGGAACTACTGGAGTTGGTATAGTAACTACTACATCATTGGGAGTAAATAGTGGAATTGGTTCTATAACTAGTACTTGGTATGAAAGTTCTAATTACATACAAGTACCAGATTCGGTAATTGGTATAGAAAAAGTATTTAAGTTTGATACTAGTTCAATTTCTGGTGGAATGTTTAGTATTAAATATCAGTTATTTCTGAATGATCTTTATAACTTCAATTCCGTAGATCTGTTACAATATGCAATGACAAAGACTTATCTGGAGGATATTGATTACTTATTGACACCAGAGAAGCAAGTAAGATTTAATAAAAGGCAAGATAGATTATATTTGGATATTGATTGGGGTGCCCAACAAGCTGATGACTTTATAATACTTGATTGCTATAGGGCATTGGATCCAGCATCATTTACTCAAGGTTATAATGATAGTTTTGTTAAAAAGTATTTGACTGCTCTTATTAAAAGACAGTGGGGGCAAAATTTAATTAAGTTCAAAGGAACCAAATTACCTGGTGGTATTGAACTTAATGGTAGGGAAATCTACGAAGATGCCCTTAATGATTTGAATGACATTAAAGAAAGGATGTCTACCGAATATGAACTTCCACCTTACGATACTATTGGATAATGGCACTTAATCCGTTCTTCTTACAAGGTTCTCCTGGAGAACAGAATTTAATGCAATCGCTCATTGACGAGCAGTTGAAAATTTATGGTGTAGAAGTAACATACATTCCAAGAAAGGTTGTAAACAGAAGTACTGTTTTTAATGATCTTGAAAGATCTAAATTTGATGATAATTTTCTATTAGAAGCATATGTAGAAACATTTGATGGATATGGTGGACAAGGTGATATCATGACAAAATTTGGTATGACTTTAAAGGATGAATTGACAGTAAGTATTTCAAGAGAAAGGTTTGAAGATTTTATTGCTCCTTTTATGGAAGCTATGCCTGACGATGAAATAGTAATTGATACTCGTCCTAGAGAAGGTGATTTAGTATTTTTCCCATTAGGAAATAGATTATTTGAAGTTAAGTTTGTAGAACATGAAGATCCTTTCTATCAGTTAGGTAAGAATTACGTCTATAAACTTCAATGTGAACTCTTTGAATATGAGGATGAGGTTATTGATACTGGTGTTGAGGAAATTGATACTAAGGTTGAAGATTTAGGACATATTACTGATTTAGTAATGGTTCAGGCGGTTTCAACTGGTACTGCTACTGCTGTTATTGGGACTGGTGGAGTTAAGAAAGTATTCTTAGATCATGATGGTTCTGGATACACTAGTGCTCCTACAATAACGTTCTCAGCACCAAGTTCTTTACCAGGTAGTGGAACAACTGCTACTGCTGTTGGTGTTCTTACAACTAGGAATAATGTTACTTCACTTGAGTACATATATCTAACACATGCTGGTGTTGGATATGGAAATACTGCACCTATTATAACAATTAGTGGTGGTGGAGGTACAGGTGCTGCAGCTACATGTTCATTAGTTCCTGCAGGTAAGAAGGGTTTACAGTCTATAAATATAACGAATCATGGTATTGGATTCTCGACTACTCCAACCGTTGCTATAAGTCTTCCATCCTTATCACCACAATTACCAGCAACTGCTCATGCTGTCGTTGGTACGGCATCAAGTAATCCATTAGGAGCTATATACATCCTTGATGCTGGAGCAGGATTCTTCTCACCACCAACAGTTACAATTGGTGCTGGTGCTACAGTCGGAGTTGGAACATATTGGTTCAACGAAGAAGTAGTTGGTAGTCTATCCAACGTTGCTGCAAGAGTTAAGCGTTGGGATGCAGATACTGGAGTTCTCCAAGTTGGTATTCAGACTGGAACATTCTCTTACGGAGAGAGAATTACTGGACAGAAATCTGGTGCTACTTATGAACTTTCAGCACCTGGTACTGCAAGCACTACTACAGATTTCTTTAGGCAAAATGAAGATATTGAATTTGATGCAGATTCATTCTTAGACTTCTCCGAATCAAATCCATTTGGTACATTCTAATGTTAGGAACCTATTATTATCACGAAATTATAAGAAAAACCATCATTGGTTTTGGTACATTATTTAATGGAATTTATGTTAAACATAAAACCCAAGAAGGTGTAGCAGCACAAGAAATGAAGGTGCCATTGGCATATGGACCATCTCAAAAGTTCTTAGCAAGATTGGAACAGCAACCAGATTTGAATAAGATGATTGCTATAACATTACCAAGAATGTCATTTGAGATGACAGATATTTCATATGATGCAACAAGAAAGTCTGGTATTACCCAAACATTTAAAGCAGTTGATAATAGAGATAGTAAATTAAAGAAAGTTTATATGCCTGTCCCTTATAATCTGGGATTTGAACTTAGTGTTATGTGTAAGTTGAATGATGATGCATTACAGATTATAGAACAGATACTTCCTTACTTCCAACCATCATTCAATTTAACTGTGGATTTGGTACAATCTATTGGAGAAAAGAGAGATATTCCTATTGTTTTAAGTAATGTTTCATTTGTTGATGATTATGAAGGTGATTATGCTACAAGAAGAGCATTGATATATACATTAAGATTTGAAGCAAAAACTTATCTATTCGGACCTGTTGCAGAATCTTCAGAAGGACTTATCAAAAAAGTTATTGTGGATACTGCTATGGATACCAATACAGCACAAGCTAAGAGAGAGATGAGATATACTGTTGAACCAGATCCAATTACTGCTTCACCTGGTGATGACTTTGGATTTAGTGAGACTACATCGTTCTTCACAGACTCTCAAGAATATAGTCCTACAAGACAGGAGGATATGTAAAAGTAATGTCTAGTTATGATCCTATTGATGAAGCACTCAATATTGAGAGTAATATTGAGGTGTCTAAAGATGCCAAACCAGTAAAGAGTACTAGTGATGATGTAGAAAAAGATTATGATTATACCCGTGCCAACTTATATTCACTTATCGAAAAAGGACAAGAATCTCTTAATGGTATTATGGAACTTGCAGGTGAAAGTGCAAGTCCAAGAGCATATGAAGTTGCAGGACAAATTATTAAATCTGTTGCTGATACTACAGACAAATTAATGGAACTTCAGAAGAAGGTGAAAGAAGTAGATGAAGAGAAGTCAAAAGGACCAAGTACTGTTACTAATAATGCAGTGTTTGTTGGTTCCACATCAGACTTATCCAAAATGCTTAAAGATGGGATTTTGAACAATGACAAATGATAATAAAGCTTGGGAAGAAGATAGTATTAAAGTTGATGATGCTGATGGAAACTTAGCATTTGAAGTAATTGATTTAGTTAAACCCGAAAAATTAGTTCCTACTTATGTAAAAGGTGCTGAGTATTCGGATTGGAGGAAAGAATTAGATGCCTGAAGATACCGTATATCTTGGCAATCCCCTTTTAAAAAAGGCAAATGTCAAGCAAGAATTTACAGAAGAACAAGTTATTGAATTTGTCAAATGTAAACAAGATCCAGTATATTTTGCTAAGAACTATATTAAGATTGTTTCTTTGGATGAAGGATTAACTCAATTCCATCCATATGATTTTCAGGAGAAGTTGATTAGAAACTTCCATGAAAATAGATTTAATATATGTAAGATGCCTAGACAGACTGGTAAGTCTACTACTTCTGTGTCTTATTTGCTTCATTATGCTGTATTCAATGATAGTACTAACATTGGTATTCTTGCTAACAAGGCAGCAACTGCTAGGGATTTATTAGGTAGATTACAAACTGCATATGAGAATTTGCCTAAATGGATGCAGCAGGGTATAATATCCTGGAATAAAGGTAGTTTAGAACTGGAGAATGGATCAAAGATACTGGCTGCTTCTACGTCTGCAAGTGCTGTCCGAGGTATGTCTTTTAACATCCTCTTTCTCGACGAGTTCGCTTTCGTCCCGAATCACATTGCTGAGTCGTTCTTTGCCTCTGTGTATCCTACTATTACGTCTGGTAAATCAACGAAAGTAATAATGGTATCTACCCCTCACGGGATGAACCATTTTTATAGGTATTGGCATGATGCTGAAAGAAGTAAGAACGAATATATACCAACTGATGTCCACTGGAGTGAAGTTCCAGGTAGAGATGCTGACTGGAAAGCACAAACTATTGCTAACACATCAGAGCAACAGTTTAAGGTTGAGTTTGAATGTGAGTTCTTAGGTTCTGTTAATACTCTTATTAATCCAGCAAAACTTAGAAATTTAGTATATGAGGAACCTATTACAAGAAATGCAGGATTAGATATCTATAATAAGGCAGAAAAAGAACATAATTATATAATTACAGTTGACGTTGCTAGAGGATTGGGTAATGATTATTCTGCCTTTATAGTTTTTGATACAACAGAGTTTCCATATCAAGTAGTTGCTAAGTATAGAAATAATGAAATTAAACCAATGTTATTTCCCAATATCATATTAGATGTTGCCAAAGGGTATAACAATGCTTATGTCCTAATAGAAGTAAATGATATAGGAGATCAAGTTGCAAGCATTATGCAATATGACTTGGAATATGAAAATATTCTAATGGCATCAATGAGAGGTAGAAATGGACAGATAGTAGGACAAGGATTCTCTGGTAAGAAAACTCAACTTGGTGTAAGAATGACATCAGCAGTTAAGAAGTTGGGTTGCTCCAACCTTAAGACTATGTTGGAAGATGATAAATTACTTACTGTTGATTATGAAATCATATCAGAATTGACTACATTTGCTCAGAAACATCAATCATTTGAGGCAGAAGAAGGATGTAATGATGACTTGGCAATGTGTCTTGTAATATTTGCATGGTTGGTGCAGCAAGATTATTTTAAGGAAATGTCTGATAATGACATTAGAAAGAGAATTTATGAAGAGCAGAAGAATCAGATAGAGCAGGATATGGCACCATTTGGTTTCATACAAACTGGTTTGGAGTCAGAAAGTTTTGTAGATGATGATGGTACTAGATGGCATACTGATGAATATGGAGATCGTTCCTATATGTGGGATTATATGTAATGGCTCATCCTAACGGTTACACAAAAGAAATGATTAAGGAGATACTAGGTACTTCTTGGCCAACTATGCCTGAAGATCATGAGACAGGTAATCAGATGAGAAGAAGAAAGGGTAGAGAGATGAGAGAAGGTAAGATACCATATCCTACATACCCTGAAAAGAAAGTTGGTCCTCAATTTGATGAGAATGGAAAATATATTTACCCACCAGGTTCTGGATTTAAATACCAGGATGAAAAGAGTAATAAAGTATCTTAATGGATTTTGATGAACAATTAAAGTTAGAACACTTATTGTTCTCAGAAAGAAAATGTAGAAGTTGTGGAAAAGTAAAGACTCTTATAGAAGATTTTTATTTAACACGTAAAAGTAGAGGAGAAGTTCCTTCATCATATTCATATGAATGTAAAGTTTGTACTATAAAAAGAATACTTAAAAATAGAAAAAGTAAACCATCTGCGGATTGGATGTATCCAGATTGGTAATGTTCATGTACTGTTTCCCCAATGAAAATGCCCCTTTGAATAAATAATTTCAGTATAAAAATGAAGATTCGGAGAGTAAAAGATGCCACTCAATTTAGCATCTCCTGGAATTATCGTAAGAGAGGTTGACTTAACAATTGGTAGAGTTGATCCAGTTTCTGGATCTATCGGTGCGTTAGCAGCTCCATTTGCACGAGGTCCAGTTGGTCTTCCTCAATTAATTGAGAGCGAAGACGATCTTTTTAGCACGTTTGGGAAACCGTATAATACAGATAAGCAGTATGAGAGTTGGATGGTAGCATCCTCCTACTTGGCATATGGCGGTACAATGCAAGTTGTAAGGGCAGATGATGCAACTCTTGCCAATGCAACAGATAACGCAACACCATCACTAAAAATTAAGAGTGATGATCACTATAACCAGTTGGGTTATGATGATAACACAATTTCAAGTACAGTTGTTTCTGCTAAGAACCCTGGAACATGGGCAAATGGACTTAGAATAGGAATTATTGATGGCAAAGCAGATCAAATATTAGTAGGACTTAGTACTGCTGCTGTTCAATCCTTTAATACAGTAATTTCTAATAGAACTGGTACTATTACTGGTTCTGGAACTTCTATAAGTGGAATTACAACAGCATCGATTACTGTAGGACAGGAAATTAGATGTGATCTTCCTGGTGTACTTCCATCAGGTACTACAGTTGCTGGTATTACAACAGTCGCAGGACAAAATTTTATAACTGTATCTAATGCATCATTACAAAGTTTTAATGTCGCAGCACAGTTTGATTTTGGTAGTACAACTACCACAACTGCAGGATTAAAAGTTGGTGCTGCTGTAACTCAGACAATGGTTGGTAAATCAATCGTTCATGTTTCTGCAGGAACAACTTCACAAGCAGATGGATACCTGAAAGGTGTTGTTACTGAAATTGGTGTTGGAGAAGCAAGTGTTAAAGTTATTGAGCACGTTTCTGCTGCAGGTACTGTTTATACAGTAGATTATCAACAGGCAGGTACATATGCATTTAATAACACTGGTAGTGTAGGACTTACAACTGTTGGATATGGAGTTACAGTTTCATATGGAACAGCTGCTTATACTTCCCAAAAAGATTGGTTTGAACAACAAACTGTTGGACTAGGTACTGGTTTAGATGCACTTGAATGGGATCAACTAGCAGATCGTCCAGGAACATCAGCATATGCTGGTTCCAGAGGAGGTAGATTTGATGAGGTTCATGTTGTTGTAATCGATGAAAAAGGAACTGTTACAGGTAATGCTGGTACAATCCTTGAGAAGCACCTCAACCTTTCTAAAGCAAAGGATGGTGAATATTCTGCAGGAAGTCCTTCTTACTGGAGAAAGTATCTTAAGAGCAATTCAAGATATATCTACGGTGGTGGTTCACCATCAGTAGGTCTTGCAACTGATTCAAATCTTAAGATGGTAGGACTTACAACATCCGCATATAGCGTAACTGCAACAAATACTCTTGACGCAGACAGTGGTTGGGACCAAGATTCCAAGAATGTTAATTTTGGAGTTGTTGGTGCAGCAACCTTTGAACTTAATGGCGGTAAAGATT
>Ga0209404_10001196_pt1 | contig 18021 bp, 29 predicted proteins | sample TroAtlMetagenome_2_FD_187447 | JGI IMG/M metagenome (GOLD analysis project Ga0209404, IMG submission 187447) | Marine eukaryotic phytoplankton communities from Atlantic Ocean - Tropical Atlantic ANT8 Metagenome (SPAdes) (version 2) | ecosystem: Environmental > Aquatic > Marine > Oceanic...
TTGACGTTATCAATAATTTTCCCTCGGTTGACATATACAGATACGCCACCAATAACAACGGCACCAGATACAGCGAAGCTCGCAATAGCAAGTACATTTACAATTTTTTGCATGGGTCTACATTTTATAGGGTTCTTGGGGTTTTGAATCGGTAGTAATTTTAAGAGGTGCTTGCTCAATTCTGATGGTTTGGACAGGACCAGCACTAGCCTTAGCCATGATTGCTTCTATGTCCTTCGCAGTAACAGGTGGTGCTCCACCATTAACAGCGTTACCATTCTTGTCCATCTTCATAGTTCCATCACCCTTCTTAGAAGCAGTCTGAATTCCGAAGCTCGCTAAAACTCCAGTGAAAACACTAGCTATGAAAGTTGGATCTATTTTCTGTTGAGGTACTCCTGGAATCGAAACGTAATTTAACGTCAAGATTCCACCCGACCAGGCAAGTACTGTGATACGGACAGCTGTACTTATGATAGCTGCTTGTTCCTCAGCATCTGGAATGAGTGCTGACTTCAGTTTACCTAGCGGACCTTTCGGTTTCTCTTTTTTTACTTCCTCCTTTACGGGTTCAGTCATAAACAGGTTTTAATGCTGTTTATATATAGCCGTTATTCTACCACGTCTTCTTCAATCCGTCAATCCTATATTGCATACACCCTCTAATGCCTTCCCAATCCTCATTGATTGCAGCATTAATATACTTAAGTATAGTGGCAGGTTCACCACCCTCAGTCTTCTCTTCGTTCTTTAACTTCTTAGCGTAGTTGTTACCACATGGTACTGTCTCATACAATGCGAAGTTCTTCTTACTGAACTTAGCCATCAATGATGAATCCCACTGGTATAACATGTTAAAGATGCCAGATGCTTGCTTAAAGATCTCTCCATCCATAACGATGGTCTGACTATCCCATTTCTTTAGACCATACCCACCAGAATTAGTATCAATATCTTCCCTCTCATGCTGGAAGAGTTCATTAACCTTATTGATAACCTGCATAGGTTTTGCTACAAATAGCACAGTCTTATCAACCTGTTCTAATACCTGTATCTTTTTATCCCCTACCTTATCAGCCTTGTACCTTGGCCATACAGCACCACCAAATAACTTAGTGGTAGAGTAGTCACTCATGTCACCATAAAAAACTGCTGTGCCTCTGATGAGTACAACAGGTAGTCTAGTTCCCCTAAGGATCTCATGGTGAATCCTTGACTGTCTAATGGATGGAAGATACTGCACAAGTTTGTGGCCACCTTCTTTGCACCACTTCTTAATGAAGTTCTGTGCTTCCACACAAGTACCAATGTAATGAACTACTGCCTTATGACCTGGAAAACCAGTCTCGAACGTCTTTAGGGCAGTAGTTGTTGTTGCAGCACAAGCATCCTTCGATGCCTTGACTACAATATGAGGGATCCAATCCATTACACAAAACTATTTTTTATTATTTAGCTCATCTCTTGAATGAATGGGTGGACCATAAGTCTTATACTCTATTAGTTTCTGATAGAATAGGAGCTGCTCTTCAAGCTTCTCATTCTCCTTCTCCAGAATCTCAATGTGTTCTTCGTAGACGTTGTACATACGTTTTGTTGTTGAACTTCAAATGTCACAGGGATTGTCATCCCAATACTCTGTCTTACTAGGGTCTTGGGGTACCATCAATGTTTTAGTGCCGTCTGGTCTTTCAACCAGGATAACTTCACCTTCCTCTGCTAATTTTATATATTCATTTTCTTTTTCCTTAAGATCCGCTTCAGTAATTTCAATCATTGAGTAACACTCCAAAAATCTCCCTCAACATTGGCACCTTCAGGAACCTTAAAGGAGATTGGTTTCCCCCACAAGTCTACCTGTACCGACTCCGTTGTACCTAACCATGCAGTAGGAATTCTGCCTTCCCCTTTACTAAAGAAGTGACAGTCCTTAGAGAATGTTCTCTTGTCTACACGATGCAGTGCATCAGGTCGGTAGTCCCATACATTATACATTAGGGTAATTCTATCCTTGCTGTAAGGTAAAACCCCATGTATATATCTGGGATCAAAAGTTAAGAACCTTCCCTCCTCTGGAATAGAGAATGCTACCCTAGTAGGTGGACAATTTCTTACCTCTTTCTCATTAGAACCTGTGGTTGTATCCCATATTATAGTAGGACTGATGTGATTTGTCAAATAGGTAACAGTAGAGACAAGAGGATACTTCATCTCTCCATCCTTATCACGTCTCCACATCTCATCATGATCGGAATGAAATCCTATCATACTATTATCATCTTTGATATGATGGAACCACCACTCAAATCCTATAGCAGTTGGATAAAGTTCCTTAAGATATAAATCATATGAATCTAGAACATACTTCTCAATAGTATTCTCAGGTTCATCATGGATACCTATCCACATGTTACCAGGTAACGGTTCAAACATACCAACCTCTCTCCTAAGATGGACTAAGGATGCTGAGGTTATGGCTGTTGGATACTGTAGTACCTTCATCTAATATCTACATCAATCAATCTAGTTCTTCTTTTCTTGGGTGCCTCTGTACCTAACTTAAGTTCAGGTTCCTTAATGCGAGTATCAATCTGAACAACTTCGTTCAAATCATTACCTCCCATAACACTGCCTTGTACATAGGTCTGATTCTCACAACCACATACCCTGTAGTCATGCTCATGCCTTGATGTTACTGTCGTGTTACACCTCTTGCAACGTACTGTTGTCATCTTTGTATTGAATGTCTATGAACAAAAAAATCATATCGTCATCAGAATAATTATACCCTTCATGAACATAGTCCATGACATCAAACTGTTGAGGTACTCCCTCTTCCCAGAAAACTTTCTCTCCTCTCCAAATCATATAACAATCATCGGATGGGATGTGTAATGGTATTTGTATTCTTCTGTAATGCTGTTCGTATACTGGTGGATCCTTATGTGGTCCTAGTTCTGTGCCTGGTTCAAAGCAAGCTACGGTTGAGAAAACTACCTCGTCTTGGTCTAGAATCTCCTGAGCTCTAGCATCCTTAACGACAGACTTCCTTACGCCACCTATGGCACCGTTTCTATATATGGCTTTCAACCAACAGAAGTATATATCTTTATTAGAATATCCAACTGCGGTTGGTGCTCTTCTTAAAGGAAAATCAGTTTGTACCGCCCACTCATAGATGTATTGTAAATCAGATCTCTTCATCAAATTTTCCAATCACCAAAATGCTAGGGTTAGGATCCTCAACCCACTCATGCCACTCCATATACAGTGCATACATGTCATCATAATACTTGTCCGACACTAGTTCATTGCCACGTGCTTCTACCCAATCGAGTAAGTCATTACACTGATTCTTTATGGCTATCGGTGCGTTGTTCATTGTAATAATCCTTTTTCATATAGCGTCCGAGGATGTTAGAATTGTAATAATTCTCCTCCTCACTCAGCACATTATTTAGAAACAATTGTTTAGTCTCTTCATAGTTTACCCACCCTTTTGTTCGGTGGAGACTGATAATCTCTCGCTTGAAAACTGATCGTCCAAGTTCTTTAACGTCTGACTTAAGCTCCGCAGAACTTCCGTAGTACTTTTTCCAGTCACTCTCAGACGTAACCTTGCGTTTCCCACCTCTAGGCTTTCGACGCTGGGTAAAATATTTTCTTCCGATGTATTGCCTACCCGACTGGAGATTTGTAATCCTGTAGACAAAACCGAAGAAAGAGTCAATGTCGTCAGAAGAAAAAGTTGTACCTTTATAGGTCCAGGGGTTCTCGTAATCTCCTTGACTAACTGATTCCATTTCATAATTTTCATGTCACTGTCCTATATATGTTCATTCCTTCATGCCAATTTTTGAAACTCATAAGTGGCCATACAGAATAGACAAGACTTGCTGAGTAATACCCATCACCTTTCCAAGTAACACCACTATTATAGTTATTAAAGGATACCTCTTCACATTCCTCTAACTTTAATGTACTAGCCTTACCAAGGAACTTATCGAAGAGAGGGTCATGGAAGAGCATATTCTTAGCATGTTCCCAGAAAGGTGTGTCATACTTGGATCCAAATTGATAATGCCATAGAATAAAGTTCTGGATCTGTCTTATATACTTCTTCATCCCCTTGATAGCATCATCTTTAGTACGTTTCCCTTCTATTATAACACCAAACGTACTACGTGCCCACTCTAAGTAAGTTTCTGTTGCAGTAGACTCCATTGGCTCTAAAAAGAATAGTCTATTACCCTGAAGTATTACCCTATCATCAACAGGATTCATATGCATATAACTTTTAAAAGTCTTCTGACCTGTGACCTCTACGTCAAAAAATTGCTGGAAATTTTTTTTGGCATCTTCTGTTTTTGTAATCTTATTATTGTATAGGTAACCAACAGCACCATTGTGTGAAGGAGAGCTCTCATCCATAGGTATAACAAAAGCCCACCCATCAGGAGTTGCAACATGCCTACTCCATAGATCTGCTTTAGTATTCCACCTTGGTTTGCCTAGGATAACAGAGTTAACAGGACTTTTAAGTGTAGTATATCCAGTAAAGTCTTTGGGTGTACCTCTACAATCAAAAACATAATCAGCATCAACCTCTTTAGGGTCAGGTACATTACCCTCTACCACATTGAAGCGACCTGATTCTAATGCAAACCTCTGTACCTCACAAGGACAGAAGTGCATTGCTAATGTGTTAGCAGGGAACGCATGTATAAATTTATCGTTTACCTTACCAAACCCTTCGTATAATATCCCAGTCTTAGGGGTGGCATGTATATGATTGTCGTAATAATTAAATCCTGTACCTAAAGCAGAAGCACCACCAGTGCCTTGATAAAGTAACTCAGGTGCTCCTAGTAATGTTGCTTGTCCAACTTCTTCGGGTGGTATATCAGGGTTGTATATTAATTCTACCTCAAGGTCTTTCTTTCTACCATACCATGAGTAATAGAGTGCTGTAAAAATTCCTGCGTTACCTGCTCCTACTATGCTAACTTTCAATCTGCATAACCGTCGTCATCATCACCACTATACCACTGTTCTCCGTTTGAGTCAAGGTATGAATCTTTGTCTGCGTAAACTTCTACTTTTAATTCTTCGATAAGCGTCTCCAACTGATCAATTAATATTTTCAGTTTTCCTTTTTGCATAAAAAATATCCCCGATTACAGTATGTAGTCAGGGATATAGTTTGATAAGTAAGTGACTTAAGAAACGAGTGCTACCTTTTTGGTAACTTTGAGACCACGATACATGAGATCATGATTTCTATGTTGCTGTGCTTCTTCAAGCACTGCCTTACGATACTCAGTGGTATCGTACTCGTTTCCACGATAGATGACTTTTGCCATGGTTTTACTCCTAAAGTAGTTGGGTTTTTAATCCGTTCCTTTAGTCGGCGTTTGCGTCCCAGTCACAGTTACTGGTACTATCTTGCACGATCTGAATCATTTCAGATCTGTGTTCCTCTGAGGTTCTATATGTTCTCATCTTAACGATGAGTTCATTAGCATCCTCACAAGATAAGAGAGTAGCGAGAAGAAATGGCATGGGATGAACGATCCGTTCCGCGTCGGCTTACTTGCGTCTCCTTTAGAGATGAACGTATAGGTATGTTAGCATACCCATATTATATAGTCAACCTTTGTTGTATCTTTTAATACTTTCTTCCCACTCTTGTAAAGAACTTTGACAATCAGGTGGTTCTGGCTCCTTATAACCCTTCACTTGCTTCCATTTGTTATACAAAGCACCCATGTACCAAGACTGAGCAAGACTCTTAGGTCCATTCTCAAGCAACTCTAGTTCTTTCTTGCTACTAGTGTATGCTTTGTATTCTTCTCTCCAATTAGTATCATCCACCAGAAAATGTATCCCAACTTTGTTCTGCAGCATCAATGTATGCACGTTTCAACTCTTCTATGTCCCATTCTATTTCATCAGAGGGAGAATCCTGAGAAGGTATCTCCTTCGACATCTTGTTTGATTCCTCCGACGACATAGGATTCGATTTCTGTTTCTTGTGGTGCATTCTGTTGACCCTTAGAGTTTAACCAGTACTGTGTCCATGGTAAAGGATTATTTCTAGCACCAATATCATAGATAGGATCTAATCCTATCGCTTTCATCCTACGGTTAGCAATGAACTCAACGTACTGTGATAGTAATTTCTCATTCAGTCCTATCATCGTACCATCTTTAAACAAGTACTCTGCCCATGCTTTCTCTTCATCGACAGCCTTCTTAAACATCTCTATCGTATGTCCTTTTTCTTCCTTAGCGATTGTAACCATCTCTGGATCGTCACCCTGTTCCCAGTTTTTGATGATCTGTTGAGTAAGGACAAGATGTTGGCTTTCATCTCTGGCGATAAGAGAGATAATTTTAGCTGATCCTTCCATAACTTTGAGTTCACCAAATGCAAACGAGCAAGCAAAGGAGACATAGAACCTAATGCCCTCAAGAATGTTGACGTTGATGACTGCTCTGTATAGTTTTCTTTTGAGTTCTTTCCTGTCATAAGTCCCGTTGGGATGTCCTTCCGTGGCCATCCTCCAGATGTTCCCGCTGTCATATTCATGTGCGTGGTTAATAAGTTCATTGTAACTTGAAGTTACTGAGTCTGCACGACTTAGTATCTTTTCATCGCCAAGTACTGTATCAAAGACATCACCTGGATCAGGGTATACGTTCTTTATAATGTATGTATATGAACGACTATGGATCATCTCCATTAGCTGCCACACATTCATAGCACCTTCCAACTCTGGAAGTGAACAGTATGGCATAAATGCCATGCCTGGAGCTCTACCCTGTACACTATCTAGCATAATCTGATACTTCAGGTTAGAAGTATAGATATGTTTCTGTTCTTTAGTGAGCAACTTATAATCTGCTCTGTCTTTCTGGAGAGAAACCTCTTCAGGTCTCCAGAAATATCCCAACTGTTGTTGTGTTAGCTTATCAAAAGCAGGATACTTATACTCATCATATCTTTGAAGACCTAATGGTTGTCCAAAGAACATCGGTTGCTTCTTAGAATCAACGGGGTTGGTATTGAATACCGTTACCCCCTTGAACTTATCCTCATTACTAAGTGAATACATAATTAAATTTTACAGGATTCGCAGTCTTCATCAGCAGTTTCAATGTCACAAATTAGACTTTCCAATTTACTTTTCTGCTCCTCTTCATCATACCATCCAATTGGATGTGATGGTTCGTCATCCTTCTTAGCATCATATGTATTCTGATAATAAGAAGTCTTCCACCCATACTTATATGTGTTGAGTAAATCTGTAGCCATTACTGACACAGGTACCTCATTGTTCTCATAGTTCTCTGGATTATAAGACCAGTTACCACTGATCGCTTGATCAAAGAACTTCTGAATCACTGCAGTCACCTTGATGTAACCTTCATTACTAGGCATATCCCAGAGCAACGTATAGTTATTCTTTAGATGAGGGTAGCCAGGTACGATTTGTTTGAGTGGTCCTTTCTTACTCTTCTTGATGGAGAGGTAGTCCCTCGGTGGTTCAATGCCATTAGTTGCATTAGAGACAACGGATGAACTCTCGCTTGGCATTTGTGCAGATAAGGTGCTGTGTCTGAGACCGTGTTCCTTAATTGCTGCTCGCAGATCTTCCCAGTTATGGTTAAGTTCGTGCGGTACAATGGTGTCAACATCTTTCTTGTAAGTATCTATTGGTAATATACCATCAGAGTATTTGGTCTGCTGGAATCCTTCACATGCTCCTCTCTCCATAGCAAGAGCATTAGATGCCTTAAGAAGATAGTATTGGAATGATTCTGATAGGTCATGTACCATCTTATAAGCTTCGTCACTAGCATACTTTGCTTTGTTCTTAGCAAGGTAGTGAGCGAGACCAATGTATCCAATACCAAGTGAACGTCTGTAGTGTGTACTACGTTTCGCTGCTTGTACAGGATACTCCTGATAGTTAATGAGTTCCTCTAGTCCACGTACTGCTAAGTCACATAGTTCTTCCATCTCTTCGAGATGATTGATCTTACCTACGTTAATAGCAGATAGAATACACAATGCTATCTCACCATCAGAATCATCAATGTGATGAATAGGATCTGTAGGTAGAGTGATCTCCTGACACAGGTTACTCATGCTAACCTTGTCCTTAAAGGATGAGTGATCATTACAGTGATCTATATTCATGATATAGATACGTCCTGTCTCTGCCCTCTCTTTTAATAGATCAAGGATAAGTTCTTGTGCTGATACAGTTGTACGTGGGATTGATTTCTCTGATTCAAATCTAGTATACAGATCATCAAACTTATCTGTTCCAAAAGCTTCATACAAACCTGGAACATCATGTGGAGAGAACAAACTCATCTCCTTATTAGAGATGAACCTCTCGTAAAATAGTTTAGAGATCTGAATTGAGTAATCTAATTTCCTTACTCTGTTATCCTCTGTACCCTTATTGTTCTTGAGTACAAGGATGTCTTCTATTTCTTGGTGCCAGATTGGGAAGTGGACAGTTGCTGATCCACCTCTAACGCCATTTTGAGTGCAGCATCTGACAGTCGCTTCAAATTTTTTGAGAAACGGTACGACACCTGTGTGTTGAACTTCGCCGCCTCTGATTTTGCTGTTGATGCCACGAATTCTGCCCGCGTTAATGCCGATGCCCGCCCTTTGTGCAACGTAGTAACCAATAGCCATGTCAGAGCTGAAAATGCTGTCAATCGTGTCATCAACATCAACGAGAACACAGGATGCAAACTGGCGAAGTGGTGTTCTGACTCCTGCCATGACTGGCGTTGGGATGTTGATTCTGTGCTTGCTGACTGCGTTGTAGTATCGTCTGACATAATCTAACCTCGTTTCTTTAGGGTACTCTGCAAATAATGTAGCGGCGATCATGATATACATTTGCTGAGGAGTTTCATACTTATCCCCAGTACTTCTATCCTGCACCAAATACTTATCTACAACTTGACGTAGACCAGCATAGGTGAAGAGATAATCACGACCATGATCTATGTAACTATCTAGTTGTTCCCACTCCTCTGGGGTGTACTTAGCGATGATCTTATCATCATAAACCCCTTGGTTGACACAACCATGTACATGTTCCAGAAGATCTGGATACTCTTCACATGGATATCCATGCACTGCTTTCCTCAGACCAAACAGTAACAACCTAGCAGCAACATACTGATAGTTAGGATGCTCAAGATCAATTAAATCTGAAGCAGACTTAACTAGAATCTCTTGCACCTGACTAGTCTGTATCCCATCGAAGAATTGTAGACCACTACTCATCTCTACTTGTGATGCAGACACACCTGCGAGATCCTCGCAAGCGAACTCAACCATCTTGTGAACCTTCTCAAGGTTAATGGGTTCGTGTATCCCATCTCTCTTGACTACTTTAATTCCGTTGCTCATACCTTCCAATTTGATAGTTGTAACTTTGCTTTAAGTCCTTGGTACACATTAGATTGTACCACATCTTTTACATTTATGCCAGCATTTGACATGTCATTGAGATCTTTGTGTTGAATCTCCTTTGGCCACACTACGACCTTATCTCCGTGGTCGATTGACTTGGAGATTTTGTCGGTGATTTGTCTACTCCTAGGTTCATTATCATAAACCCAAATATAATCGCGCCAACCAAACGTCCGAATATCAACATCGGAACCGCACATAGCAACCGAGTTCTCCAAAAAGAAAGAGTCAAATGGTCCTTCGACGATGTAGATTGTGTCATCTTTGTTTAGTGTGTCTAGTCCGAACAGTTTAGGAGCATCCTCCTCCAACATCACAGTAATATACCTCATCTTTGGGTTGGCTGCCAAAGATCTACCCTGAAAACCTATAAGGTTTCCATCAGTATCATTGAGAGGTATAATAATTCTATCTTCATCTTGGGTAGTACTAGAGAATGTCTGCTTCTGAGTGTTTGTCCATTTTTTAAACTCTGGACAGTAGTATAACTGGTTTAATTTATTCTCTGGTATACCCCTCCCAAGTGCGTAAACTTTTGCTGGATGTGATTTATTTAGACTGGCGAGTGACTCTAGGTTTACCTTTCGTTTCGGTTTGAAAGTAGGCTTAGTAACAAACTTAGTAAGGTCAGGTTTTGGTACGTTACCACCCATGGTGCCTTCCTTATATCTCTCCAGAACATACTCATCATATACATGGGGAGCGTTGTCCTTTAAGAAGTTAGAGAAGGATCTAGTGATGCCACAATTGTGACATTTAAACACATGATCACCCTTAACTGCAAAGATATATCCTCTGGTCTTATTCCTATGCTTCTTTGAATCTCCACAGTAAGGACACCTGAATGTCCAGACACCAGGCTTCAGTCTCTTATACTTCTGCAACATAGAAGATGCTAAGTTAAGATACTTGGTATCAATATAACTCATACTTCAAACCTAGGCATGGATGTAAGAGGAGTATACCATCCTGTCAAGATATACTTGTCTCCACTAAGAGGTGGGTTACCCCTGTGTATATGTGTCCATGAACCTGGCCACAGTAATGCTGTGTTAGTGGTAGGTTTAAATCTTTTCTGTTGATATAAAAACTCTGTCTCTCCACCCTCTTCTACATCGTTGAGGTAAATCATCCATGCTATTGCTCTGGAATTATTAACCCATCCCATATTCTCACAGTGCCACTCATGGTACCCCTCAGACGGTGAGGTCTTCTGGAGTATTGTGTTAGCACTAGTCCACTCAATGTTTCTAGTTAGATATGGGTATGCATCTAAGTAATCCCTTAGAGCAACCTTCAACAGATTTTGATTTACTTCTGCTGCAAGGTCAGGCCAAAAAGGTTCCAAGGACAATTGCTTATCCTTCTGGATCGTATTGGATCTGACGTTATAACTGATGTTCTGATCGATTAGAGAAAGAAGATTCCCTAACGTCTCATCAGGTAGTACTTCCTTGTACTCCCGTATGAAGTTCTCCACGTCCTGCAATACTTGGTAGTACTATGGTAGCAGATTCTGTTGGCACTGTCAAGAGTGGACGGATTATTTTCTGTCCGACTGGGCTAACGACGAAAGATATAATAGCAAGACCACCAAAAATAGACCACATTTTCTTCTCCATGATCTGAAGACGGTCATCGACTTTTCTAATATCTCTTTCACAACCTTTCTTTATCTCCTCTGCTTTGCGATTAACTTCTCGGTGTACACTCTCTACTTTCTCAAAGAGTACTGCATCTATTCTATCTTGCTTATCTAACTTCTCCGAATGGACAGCCAGCAGTTGACTCATCTTCACAGAATTTTCCTGTAAAGAATCTACGATCTTTTCCAGACGTATTATAATTGCGTTGTTAACGTCTGTCACGTTGTATCATTTGTACTTATCCTGAGTATTTATTCTCTTTACATTCTCTTTATTAAGTGCATGATCCAAAATAATACAGTACCGAGGGTGTTTCATTGTGTTCACTACATGGTGAGGAACTCTACTATAAAAGAAGAAACCTTTACCAGATCTAATGTCCTCGATGTGTTCCTGCTTAGGTGTGCCAAGTCCAAGATAACATTCTTCACCCTCTTCTATTCTAACATCCAATCCAATAATACCTCTGATGACCATCTCTTGCCAACCTTCTGGATCTCTATCAGCGTGCCATCCAATACCACGACCAGGTCGTGTAACACTTATACCTACCCTCCTCCTCACACCAGATTCATATAGTATCCTAGTAAGATTAGGTAAGAGACTACAGTTAGGAGTAAACATAATCTTCATGTCTGTATTAGGCATGACAGTTTCAAAGTTGAGATCACCTTCAGGCATCTTAGAAAAATCTTCACCAGTCCATTCCAATTGGTTCCCACAGAACTCAGGTATCTCCATTGCTGAACTACCTGGTTTATATCTCTCAGGATTAGCACGCCAGATACTAGATTGATCATCCCACTTACCAGCATCTAAATATCCACCGAACTGGGCATACAATCCAGCTACCTGCCAACCATCATAAGCAATCTTATTCTGTCCAGTATATCCTGCAGAGTATCCCCACTCTCTCCACATAAGTTTTGGTAGATTCTCACGAAACTCTTCTTGTATAAGATCAAAGTTATCAAATAGATGTTCTAACCCTGGATTAATTTCTGAGTACTGCCAGATCTTATCGAACCATGATCTACTCACCAGAACAACCTCCACTTACCATTACATTTAAGACCATGACCTTGGAATGTAATCCTATAATCACCATCCTTAAAACCATCTCCTAATATCATCTGATGCATAATCATTCCAGAGTAATGAAAACAATGACCCTCATAGTGGGGTATTATATACGGTATATATTGCTCCAGATCACCACAGTCTTTATCAAATAATTTAAACTTCCATGGGTCTTCAATAGCATTGGCTTCCTTTATCTCCTTAACATACTCAACGTTAGCATACCTTTTTATAATATCATGGTACCAGATGTACTGTAGATCTGCTGCCTTACTATGATGCTTCTTTGGTAGATCCCAAAGAGCAATAGCAGAACCATTATGAGGTGCCTTAATAGTGAAAGACATACTCAATTGATTCTTCCAGTCAACATTATCAACTCCATACTTCTGCTTGAAATAATTCCTAGCGTACCACCACTGACCATCATAATGAAGACAACGATGGTGCTTCCTATCAGTAGGAGCATTCTCAAACTCATAGATGTGGTATCCTGGAAGACCTAAACTATCCTCATACTCAGCAGATCCAATCTCATCCTGTATCTTCTCCAGAAATGTATCATACAACCACCCTAATCGCTTCCAGAGGACACGATTATACATCTTCTGTAACTTATTATAAAAACCCCATCCACGATCTCTAGCATCCATATAGAGGGCAGCACCTAGAGTATAGTAATGCACATACTTTTCTATACCACTGTCAGGTCCAGCAATCTCTAGAGCAGGATGCCAATTGGTTCTAGCTATCCATAACTTCCTCATGGATACTAGTTCTTGAAAAACCTTCTCTGATTCTTCAGGTGTTAGGATAGGTATCCTATTAAAATTTAAAAGTACAGTCTCCATATCCCATCACATTTAATACCATGTCCCTGTAGTGTTATCCTTCGATCAACATTACTTGGTTTATATCCTGGAATGATTTGATGTAAGATGTGTTCTGTATGATAGAACAACTTACCTACTGTGTAAGGTACTACCATTGGTTTAGTATCGTATATCGCATTGTAATCAAAAGGTAATGATCCATTATCCCAAAACTCTTTGTTCTCTCTAGGGTCAACATCATCCATGAACTTCTTGATAGTAGAATCCTTCTGACTATCATCTTGGAAATTAAATTTCTTTATCCAATCGTCATCTAAACTTAACCAGTCCCATACCCATAGTCCACCACCATTCTTAGGTAGTTCAATAGGTAATGTAAAGGACAATGGTTCTTCAAAGTCAACCTCATCAAAGGTATTCCATATACATGGATGCTCTCTGTATTGAATGTCAACATGAAGAGATGCTAATGGTTTCTGCATTCTCTCAACACAACCAGGATGTGATACCTGACCTGGCTTATGACCAAAGACATGGAACCCTGGAAACGCAAGTGAATCTAACAACTCTGCTGGTCCTAACTCAGCAGATATCTTCTCACAAACTATATCATACAACCAATCAAAATTCTTTTTGAGTACAGGGTTAAGTATAGCCCTGTGCTTATGGTACTTAGATATACTTTCACACCCTTCTAAGTATGTACATGCACCGACAGTAAAAAAATCCATAGGGTCAGGTGCCCTACGGATCCAAACTTTTTCTAAGTTGTCTACAAGTTTTACTGCTTTGGTGGATTGCTCCTCACTTAATACATCAATAAAACCAAGCATCACATAGTCATAAAGGTGGTAAGAATCTCTTTACTAGTTGATAGCATTTCAGTAAGTTTTTCCTGATGCTCTTCACTAAGTTGAGAGAACCTTTCAATTATAACAGTTGCCTCTTCCTTTGTCAATACTAATTCTGTCTCGTCTCTGAAGTAGAACGTTGTATCACTAGCACCATCAACCAATTCGCAGAGTGATTCCAAATACACTAGACCATCAAGCATAGTGTGTTCTTTCTTTAGCTGCTGAGATAATTTCTTCTGTCTGTCTTTACCCTTCTTGGCATAGTCAGAAGCCTTTGCACGAGAGATTGTCTCAATTTCTTTCTTACGATTAGCAGCACGCTTCTCGCGTTCCTGTTTCTTCTGAACCTTACGCTTCTGAGAAATGAATTTATATGCTTGTTTAGTAGTCTCACCACCACTTTGGGTGTCTTCTACTTGTAATGCTTCAGCCATTTTCTTTTTCCGTTTAGTGAGACGCTTAATAAGTTTACGTGCTTGTTTACTCCTACCATCTATGTAGGTTGGATCATCTCTTCGATGTTCCCACTGCTTACCTGCAGCCTCCTTTTTCTTACGAGCTTTTGTCCTTCTTTTGGACAGTCCCATGATAGGATCGAATCCAGCAATGGCACCCTTACCTGTGGTGGGTGTATTGATTGGACCAACGTTGGTTATGCCACCAGCTCCCATCATATGTCTTTAAGCTCCTCTAAGATACATTCGTTTACTGCAATCTCCTTGAGTGAATCCGTCTCAGCAACTCTGTTAGGATACTTATCAAGGAAAATCATAATCGCTTTGATGTCTGACCAGTAATCTCTCTCCATCTTATAGAAGAGAAGTAAAGGTGCAGCTTCACCAAATACATTGTATATGATAATGATGTGGTTTAAAAGAAGACTAAGTTTAACCTCAGTACCTTTGTGATACTTCTTGAGGAGACGCTTTATATACTTAAAGCGTCTCATGTCCTCAAAGAAATCTTCCTTCGTTGCCGCTTGAGGGTTATCATAATTTTTAATAGCAAATAGGATATAATTATCCTCGTTCAATTCATCAAATCTCATGCGTCATTACGTTCTGTCGTTAACAGTTAGCGTACCTGCAGTACTATATGCTGTAGTACCACCAATGGAGTTGTTAACTACACATCTGTACTTGGCACCGTTGTCAGCAGCAGCAGTGAGTCCTGTAATGGATCCTGTATTTGCTGAGGTCTTACCTGCAAGGTTAGACCAGTTAGTGTTGCCAGATTCTTGTCTCTGCCACTGGTATGTAAGTGACTGACCTGAACCAGTAGATGATGCTCCACTCAATGTGAATGTAGCAGCAGCGGTAGCAGCAGCAGTTACTGTAACAACAACAGCAGCGGCTCCACCTGATCCTAGTGAGGCATCAGCGATTGTGATTGTCTCGTTGTCAGCGTAACCTGTACCACCAGATACTAGAGTGATTGTTGGATCACCGTTAGCAGCAACAACAACTGTGAAGTCAGCACCTGTACCAGATGCGTTACCAGCAGCGTTGGTTACTGTGTATGTTCCAGCAGTTCTGTTTCCAGCAGCTGCACCGTTGTCACTAATTGTAGCAACCGCACCAGCAGGAGCGTATGTTGTTACGTTAGCAACTGTACCAGGTGTGATTACAGAAGTAACGTCTGCACCGAATGCATCATCAGCCTGTGTCTCAGCAGCGTTAGCCTCTGGACCTGCAATAGTTACTAAATGTTCTGTCTTGAATCTGGTGTTACCATGCATGTCTGTGTAGGTATCAACAGCCCACCAACCAGGACCACTAAGTCCTTTATTTTTGTTGACCGCTAGTTGTGCTTCTGTATCGTCAATAAAGACAATAGTTTTTGTATTGGACGATGCAGCTACACCTATGCCACCTTTAGTCTTATTGGCGTTGCTGTCGTCCTTTCCGTAAAGGGACATGGGTTACTCCGAAATTTCTATAGTTGTCTATATTTTATTTATCCAATCAGGATTCTAGTAATGCTTTACCTAAAGCAGCAACTAATTCGTCGTCTACTTTGTTTCCTGTCTTGGCTGCAGCCTTCTTAAGTAACTTAATTAAGAAGTCCTTTATAACAGAGTCAAGGTCATCAGGTATCCTGTCAACTGCCTTGTTGATAATACTGATCGCGATGGGCATTAAAAAATTAATCATAGCTATAACAATGTGCTGTTATATATAGTCCTCTTCATCTTCCCATTTCTCCATAACGACACCTTCCTTTTCAAGTTGTGACAAAGAATAGTCAAGTATAACTACAATCCTGTCGTGAGAACCGTTATGTTGTGCCCAATGTTTATCGTGATCATGGAAAGCAAATGGTTTTCCCACCTCCCATGTTCTCTTACGTCCACGTACACTTAACCATGCACCTGGATCAGTAACTATAGGTACATGTAACCTCAATGAATCTATGTCACCACTATGAGGATTGATCTTTGTACCTGGAGATAACTTACTTATAGTACAACTCTTTAATATCTTAGACTCTATCTCAGGTTGCAGTGACAGATGGAACAAAGGACAACACTCCTTCATGCTCTCAGTTAGTTTGGGTAGTACTTCCTGTACCTTCTCTACCGTAGTATTAAATAACTCAACGAATGAAACCATCTCGCTGAGTTCAAAGTCTTCTTCTGTTGCTGTAGTACCTACAGCATTAAGTGGCATAGGGATGACTGTCCATGAGCCATCCCAAAGCTGCACCCTGCCAAGGTTCCTATCCTCAACCCACTTATCTAATACCCACTCATTTAATATGGGTTGGTTTGTTTCTACAAACTTTAGAATCTCTGGGATGATCCATTTATGATGTACTTTTACATTCTGAAATGAGGATAGATGTGATATCATATCCTCTTGCCAAATTTTTCGCATTTATTATGGGTCTGTATCCCTCTTAGGACACAGCTTTGATCCGTGCACTGGACAGTCTACACCCTTTTCAGTATGATTGCAAGCTTCCTTTAACTTTTCTTTAGGAGCCTTCTTCATCTTCTCTTCAGAAGGTCTACGTCCTTCGGGATCATCCAAGGTTGGCATGATCTCGACAGGACCCTTTACTTTTTTTCTGCAATACTCCTGAAAGCTGAGAAGGATCTCTTCTCTCCTACTACTTCATTGCGCTTGATCTGTTCCTTCTCGGAACCCTTCTTAGTGTAGGATTTCTTACCCTCAGTCTTTACTTCAGGTTCCAAATAATTTGTTCCATGAGGACCAGCAGGTGGTTCTAAGTCTGTCTGTCTACGTGACCTATTCTCTTGCTCAGGATTAATCACATGCTCATGCACTGCTTCTCTAGTGACCTTAAATGAATCAGCAGGAACTGACTTCTCTAGTCCGTGCTCAAACATGATGTCATAATGAGATACGTTTCCTTCCTCATCAAGTGTGTGCTCTTCCTTCAGACAGTTACCAGCACCCCACTCTGGATGTTCTACCTTAGTGACACATGAATGCTTAACTTTCTTTACTTCTGGCTTACCTTCTTCACCCTTAGGTTCCGCAAGTTTCATACCAGGAGCATCGCCTCCACCTACACCATCAGCACCCTTGCCTTTGATATCTGTGTTACCTATCTTAGCGGAGTAATCAAACCTCCACTCCTTCTGTATAGTCTCATCAGAGAGTGGTCCAGGGATTCTGGCATTCGCTGTGATTGCTTCTGCTGCTGCTTGAGCTAGCGTTTTTTCTTCGTGGTGATCCATCTTATCTTTTTTGGGGTCAGTGGGTATGACTTGAGGAACCTCTATGTTTGAATAAGGTTCTATCTTTTGTCCAGGTGTTAATGCCTGTAGATACTTGCGGTATGCATCCGTTCCAAGCTCGAAGACTTCTTTAATGTCAGTGATCCAAGTGCGGAAGGTTGTCTCTTCTGCAGTAAGACACAGTACATAGTTAGGTCCACGACGTAGAATCTTTCCTACCCTTCCATTCTCAGTTAGAACCCATTCCCCTTTCTTATATACTTCGTTCTTATAGAACTTATCACGGGTGATTTTGGTTTCCGCAACCTGAGTCTTCTTGGTAAAATCTGAAAAACTCTTCATCAATATAAAGTAGTGTATCGAATATATTTATAATGGATTACATGTTGTC
>Ga0209404_10001199_pt1 | contig 18014 bp, 31 predicted proteins | sample TroAtlMetagenome_2_FD_187447 | JGI IMG/M metagenome (GOLD analysis project Ga0209404, IMG submission 187447) | Marine eukaryotic phytoplankton communities from Atlantic Ocean - Tropical Atlantic ANT8 Metagenome (SPAdes) (version 2) | ecosystem: Environmental > Aquatic > Marine > Oceanic...
TCAATAGATACTATACCATCAGCAGTCCTCACCCAGTTTTCTTCTAGTGCTACGATACCTACATTATCCCTTGTGTTTTTAATAAGATGATGTTCAAGTTCTCTAGTCACACTAGACTTTCCAAGTCCTGTTCCACCTGTAAGAGTGACAAGTTCTCCCTTACGCAGACCATATAGTTTCTTATTCAATCCTTCCCAAGGATATGCAATACTTTCTTTTACCTCACGATGAATCCAATCATTTTTCTGACTAGATAATTCTAAGATACCTGATGGTGTATAAGTCTTAGCTTCCCACCATGCAGTAGTAAACTCTTTAAACTTTTTCTTAACCAACATTTCGTTAGCATCTTTATATCCATTAGGAAGATTAACTATCTTAGCTTTTCCCGGTTTTATAATACGAGCAACTTGTCTTGCCCCTTCCCTACCTGCCTTGTCATTATCAAAACATAAGACAACATTATCAAAGCTTTCTACAAACTCAATGCTCTCTCTAATATCTTTAACAGCAGAAGCTACTCCTCTTTTAATTGATACTACTGCCCACTTATCTTGGAACAATTCATTGACTGCCATAGCATCACATTCACCTTCAACAATAGTAAGATACTTACCACCTGTATTCCTATATAATTGTTCACCGAATAAACCTGTGCCTTCAAAGGTTCCATTACAGGTAAAGTTTTTATTATCAACATACCTAGTCTTAGTCCCTACTATTTCACTACCATTAAAGTAAGGATAAATATGTTGTTTAATATTACCATTATTATCTTTTAAAATTCTAACACCGAATTTGGTGGCAGTCTTTTTAGATATATCCCTATCAGATATGGCATCATATATACCAGTATATGAAGTTAAGAAAGTGGTTTCAGTTTTCTTAATAGGTGTTGTTGTTCCTTCTGTTTCATTTTTATAATCAGAAAAGAAAGTTCCACAACTAAAACATTTAGCTGAACCATTTTCATTTAATCCAACTGGGTCTGAACCACCACATTTTGGACAGGGTAATTTTGTTTTTATAAATTTTGTTTGTTCTTCCATTCTATCTCCTATAGAAAAGTTGGGCGTTGTTCATATGCTTTCTCTCAAGCAAGCAGGATTTATACTTTAAGTCCTATCCTCTTTTGTGGACACCCAATTATTTACTTTACTCTTCGTCAATCAAAGCATCATCCTCTAGATAAGGTGTGATTTGACTATTGAAGTGTGCTGTTGCAGCTTCTAAGACTGCAATTCTTTTGCGTAAGGCTTTCACTTCGTTAGTGCATTCAACAATAACACTATAAAAACCTTGTGCATCTTGATTTAGTTTCAGCACATCATATAAACCATCATCGGTTTTGTATGTGATTGAAGGTGTTTCATTAGTCATGATTAAAACTCCTCGCCTTCATCAAAGAACTCATCGCCATCCCCTGATTTATATTCAACTAAATCTAGAACCTGAACAGCTTGTAAGTCAAGACTTTTACCAGTCTTTCCTTTCCAGTCCCATTCATATTCATTACATTGGACTCTAACTTTAGAGCCATTCCCAACAGCAAGATTAATGTCTTGCTTATTAGCATCAATCAGTCTAGGAGAGTTCCTAACTATTCCATTAGGACCCTCTACTTTACGCTTGATTACTAAGCAAGGACCTTCATCCATTTGCTTTACAGTATGTCCACGACCTGCAAAATCATCTGCAGTAGCTTGGTCTACAACCAAGTTAATCGTATACATAGGTTCGAAAGTCGTATTAGGGGTCTTAATTGAAGCCCAATACGCTATTCCATCTACTATCATATTTACCTCCTATGGTATTTATAGTTTAACAAAGTGAGAGTTTTTTGAGCCAACCAACTCTCAAAGTTGTGGACAGAGCCAAGCCTACCAACATATAGTATGGAGATAGAGGGCTTTGTTTTCGGCTACTCATTACTTATATGCCCACATAATACTACAAGTCTGTTCCTGTGTCAAGTAAAATTTTATCTAATTTTTCTATTTGTTCATCATCAATAAAGATTTCTATTTTAAATGTTCCATCTTTATTATACTCTACAGTATGAGGCACCTCATATCCTTCATTAGAAAGGATAGTTAATGACTCATTAAATTTTTTATAATCGTCTTTATCTAATACAGCTATCATCTTCCTTGTCCTCTATATTTTTTGTATGACCTCTTTTTATTTTTATTCATGTGGCTCATAGAAATTTTCACACTTCTACCTCTACCACCTGTGCCTTGCGAGGTGCATTTTTTAACATGGTCTATTGACTGTATTACTTTAGCCTTCCTCATCTGATTTCCTTTCTTTAAATCCAAGTTTTAAAAGTAAAGGTCTGCAATAATCTACATCTTCTTTTGTCATCTTACCTACCTTACCAATACATTCAACAGCATTATCTACTGACCAGTATTGTAATTGATTAATTCTATATTGTTGAATACTCATACCTGTAATTAGTATTAATATTATAAATATATAATTCATATTTTTATTTTTCATACATTCTCCTTTAATGTAAAGTTATATTATCATCTAATCCTTGTCGGATTAAATCCTCATCTCCTACCTGTTCTCTCAATCTTCTAAGCTCTAGAAAATCTCCATGAAAATCCCAGATGTATTGAGTATCTACTTCCTCAATATCAATTATATCTACAACTGATTTCAAAGCTAGCATATTATCAATAGCATACTGGACACTCCAACCAAAAGTTTTTAGTAGTGCTCGTTCTTGATTATCAAAGACTACTGTTATCAGATATTCCTTCATCTGCTATTACCTCCATTAACTGTTTATAATTCTTAATATGTGGATATTTTTTTAATCGTTTCATAATATATTTATCAGTCATATAAGAATGGATAACTCCCTCAGTAGTATATACATGGGTTTGCTCAGGTAAGATGTCATTAACATTCTTAACTGTAATACTACTTGCTTGTTCATCAGGCAATAAAGATTGCATCCATTCAACTTGAATAGGTTTAATCCTTTTTCTTAATTTTTTTATTGTCTTTGCATTCATATTATTCCCACGCTGTAAATTCCATATAGGGTGTTTCTCTATGTCCTTCTGGCAACCATTCTACCATATCTTTAGCTTCTTCTAAAGTAAAAGTTGTAGCTACACTCTCTCCTTCATCATCATGTGCTAATAACAAAGCCTTGCCTGCATAGTTCCTATCTTTAATACTAAAGTATCTTTGAACACCTCTCAAAAGTAAACCTTCATCATCTATAAACATATCATTCTCAATGGTAAGTCTAACACAATCAAAAACTCTACACTCAATTAAAGAGTATATCTCTCTATAATCTCCTGTATATTCTACCTCTTTAATTGTTTCATCATATGGATTTATTAATATTCCTTTCATGCTCTACTCCTTTTGCTATTAATCTTGTAAGGGTTTCCCCTATTATTTGGTGTATGAATTGGTTTGTGCATTGATATTTTTCATACTTACTCAACTCTACATTGACCATATAAGTTATTTCATCTAAAGTTTCATTAGTTAAAGCTCTTACAACTTCATAATCTCTAACCAAACTTTCTTCTACTTTTTTATATATACTCATGATATTTATATCCCTCCTTCCATATCTCAGGTTTATATTTAGATAGTATATCTATCTCACATTCTTCACAGACATGAGCTACAAAATCTCCTTCTGCATCATCACATCTAAACATTTCTTTACCACTACCACAATCGCAGTCTGTAGGTGTTATCCCATAACAATAATCATCCCATATATTTTTCATACTGCTCTGTCATCCATCATTTCTTGTGCAATAATGTCAAGTATTTCTTCTCTATCATCATCTGGATGTAAGTCTTCTGATAATGAAACATCAATTATTTTTTCACTAAACTCTCTATCTGAACAGTCTTCCAGATATTCTATCTCTTCCCAAATTTCTTCCCATATTCTATCGTTTATATGATTACTCATCTTTATCTCCTTTATTATTTTTAGGCATCATCCAATCCAATACCTTCACCATTTGGTTAAACATTGCATCATCATACTCCATTTGTTTTTGAAAGTCAAGCCATTCTTTACTTTCTTTATCTACATTTTCTTCCCATTCTCTAAATAATTTACTCATCTTTATCTCCTATACATGAATGACAAATCCTGACATATCCTGTCTAGCTTTGCCCTTTGCTTTAAGACCGACAATCACATTGCTCTTATCTAAAAATCTTAAATCTGTTTCATCTCCATCAACCACTTCCCTACCTTTAAAGTAGATAGGGAAAGCACCATTGAATACTACTGCTATGTTATATGTAATCTTATCAAACCAATTTGCATACTTCATATTAGCTTCTGAATAACTCCATGTCAAGTGATAGTTTTTATAATCAGATACTTTTCTTGTAGGTATCTTGGTGTAATCATAGAACTGAACATCAGGAAACATCTCAAAGATATTCTGTTCGTCTATCTTGATAGTTTCCCATTGTATATCACTCGTGCCATTGAGTCTTATGCAAGGAAGCTTGTCTTTATTGCTACAATATCTTATAAACTTTGTGATATCTGAAATCAAATATTCCATAAAAATATCTCTAGCTTCTAAGAATAATCTAGTCTTACGCTTTCTAGCTTCTTGGATTACATTGGTAGTTTCACCTTTCTTAATGATACCACCACGACCTGCTGTATTTAGACAGGCTTCCTTACATCCAGCAATGTCTTGATAAGGACATATCTTAGTATTAATTGGACTAAGGTGCATGATAGCAGTTAAGTAATCACTTACTACTTCACCTTTCTTAGTCTTTGGATTGTTAAAACTTAGTAATTGATAGCTCATAATTTACCACCTCGTTTCGCTATCTCTTTCCTCTAAAATCTCTCTCATATCTTTTAAAATATATTTAAGAGCTACTTTTAATTCCTTTAAAGTTTTAGCGTCATCTATTTTTCTATTCCAATTATAATTTGGATTATCCTCTCCTACATCTATAATTCTGAACTCAAGGTCATCATATAAAACTTCTCTTACAAAGTTTTTTAATTTTGCATTATTAAATTCTATCATATTATTTTCCTTTATTTTACAAATCTTTTAATTAATGACTCGACTATTGCTTTTGCATTAAAGTCACCACTCATAGTTTGCAATCCTAACTCATCTGATATTGAAATTCTAATATCATTGGGCACGCTAGTTTTTATTTCATAACTTTGATGTTTTGAACCATATCCCATATTTAAAGAAATATAAGTTCCATCATAACTATTATAATAAGAATCTGACTTACCCAGACTATGACACTCATTAAAATTCTCGACTAACTCTTTTATTTCATCCTCTAAAGCATTTTTATTTGCTTCAATAGTTTGAATATTATCAAGCATATTATTTATCTCAGAAAATTTATTTAAGACAACTTCACATACTCCACTATCAGTAAACTCTTTTTCAAAGTCTTCCTTTGATTTAGTTTCCCAAGCATTTCTTACTTGCCTTTCAATAATTTCTCTATCGCATACTCTCATTCCTTTACTCATATTTATCTCCATAAATTAAATACTGGTTTATTAAAATAGGAAAACCAGTAAAACCTTGTAGCTATTAACCTAGTAATCTTCTAAAGAATCCTACTATGCCTCTAGCATTATGTCTTTCAGACATTCTAACTATTTCTTCAAAACTTTCAAAAGTAGTTTGCATATCTAAATTATGAGGGACACTCATAACTTGCATACCTTTATTAGTTTTACCTACATTCACTTTCTTTCCAAAGTAAATCTTCTTAGCAGGGTTCTTAAGTTGTTGATATGCCGATATTTTATTGAAGTGTAAACCTAAGAAGGTCTTACCTTTCGTATTTCCATATCTATTTTTCATACCTCGAACTCTAAGAATATTAAACCCATTCTTAGAAGCATAAGCCCATAATCTCCTTTCAAGAAAAGAAGCTTCTGAAATTGCCTTTGTGGTGGCAGAACCATTATTTGTATAAGTTATCATTATACTCTCCATTTAAGTTAGGGCAGTATTTAATCGCAACTGCCCAAAGCGAATTATGATTACCAGTCTTTCTTAACTAACTGGACATCTAATGAATAGCCTTCTCGCATTTCATTAAATTCTGTTATAATCTCTTCAACTCTGTCTTCACAAAACGATTGGACATCATCTCTGAGTTCATCTTTCAAATACTCTTGGTCGTCAATCATTTGATTACAACGACTTTCCAAGTCTTCCCAATCATATTTGATATCGTGAGTAGTGCTCTCGACATCATCAAATCTAGCGTTCAATTCCTGAATTTCATATTCACTAGACTGCACTTTATCATTCAATTTTGAGGCAACTATATAGTTAATCTCCTCGTTTAATAGGTTCAACAACCACTTTTTAATAATATTTTCCATATTTAAAGCCCTCCCAGACTATTTAAAATACACTTCAACATCTTGTGTGCCGAAGTGATGACAAGCTTACACCTTGCCCCGACAGATGTCAAGGCAAGTTAAAGCTTTAAGACTACTCTTTCTTTGATAGTTATAACTACTATCTACAAAGAGCATCATACATCTCTTGCGTTTCATACCTGTCATGAACAGATATATATTTACCGATTGGATAACCAACCATCTTTTCTAACTGGCTAGTGATAGTGTAATTAACTTCTGCTATCATTCCATTACACATTGGTCCAATTAAATTCTTTCTGTTTGGATGATAAGGTCGTAAATGAAATCCAAATTGAGGTCTAAATCCAAACATATACAAATCTTTATCATCTGTATTCACTTCTTTTTTCGAATAGTTATCCGAAATTTCTATTTTACCTCTATCAACTCCATCTTCCCAATCTATTTCCATAGATATTTTAATTTCATCAAATCCTTCTGTATAGTCAGGACTTCCAAATCTTGATTTTAGTAGATATGCTGTGTTAAAAGCCATAATATTCTCCTATATTATAATTAATGCGATTATAACCATTACAATCGCTAGTGGTTTTAATATATACCAGTTAATTCTAAAAAGCAAGCTCTCATTTGCTTGTTCTTTAAAATCTTTCTTAAATAAAGCCCATTCTTGATATATTTTATTCATATTTTACTCCTTTTAAAATTGTTGGACAGTCCAAACTGTTCCCATTTCCATACTATCATTACTAAAAAAATCATAATTTGATTTTAGAAAAGCATGTTGCCTTTTGGATTTGTGTTGCCACATCTCACTTCTATCCTCTTTATAATTATTCCTAGATTTATAGGAAAATCCCAGTTCATATAGATACTGAGTAGCCCTATCATGAGTAGTAAATTTAATAACATTGTGTTTTTTCATAAAAACCTCCATAAGTTTTAAAAAAACATCATGACAACCCTGCCACGACTTGACGACAAGCTTACACCCTGTCGCTGAGGATGTCAAGGCAAGTTAAAACTTTAAAACTACTCTTTCTTTGATGTTTAAATTTGTAATATATTACCCAAAAACTATTAAATTTTATTAAAATAAATCTAAAAATACCAAAAATCATGTAAAAATAGTTATCCACAGGTAATTAACAGGATATTAACAGGTAATTAACAGCTAATTAACAGCATTTTAACAGTATTTTAACAGTTTTTCCACACATTTTTAAAAAATTCCCTCAACCTACTGCCTGCCCATTATTTAACTAATTAACTAACATTAATTAATTAAATCTATCTAGTTAATTCTAGCTTCTGCATGCCCCCTTAAAGTTCTGAGAAGATTCCACATCCCTCAAACTGTTAAATAAGTAAAAAGATATGAAAGATTACCGAGAATATCGCTAAAATGCGAACTTCAAAGCATAGTTATAGCTGGGAATTGTGTTTAAAAAAAAGCTCCCAGACTCGAAAGCCTGAGAGCTTTTTAAGAACTAGCTTTGCTTTTGAGAGATATATTTCTCTATCTGAGTCATATATTTAGCTGGAAGCTTGTTCTTATTGAACATTGCATTAGCTTGTGCAAAAGTAAGCTGGTTTTTCTTGGCGTTGCCAAAAAGACAGCCTAATATTCTCTTCTGGAGTTGCCAGTTCATCTTGCCCTTGTTATTGGCAAACTTTAAAGAAAGACCACGACATTGCGAGAATGTTGCAGGATTTGCTTGCTCCTCTTTCGAGAAATCGTTTATATTAAATGTATTTTCCATGTTATACCTCCTTAGGTGTTATGGATTGGTTAATCCCTTGAATGTAAGCTTCTAGGGCGTTTATTTCGGGAAGGTTAGTTCCCATTATTCCGATGACTTTATTGCCGACACTAGCGTTAGCTCTGGCGACCTTAGAGGCATCTGAAATCGATTGAAACTCAAGAGTTTCTTTGTTTCCGAAAGTTAAGTGTATATAGTTTTTCATAATAAAATAATTATAATTCATTTCTTCTAGAAGTGCAAGGTTTTGTGAGGCACGAGCAAACTTTAGACTACCTTGTTCTTATAGAAAAATAGAATTATTTTAGTTTTGTTATGGGGAACTATAGACACTATAACTTACGAGAGACAAGGGAGCTCTGCTAGTTCAATCAGATTTCAGGTGACTTTGAGGTTGGGAGAGCTAAACGCTAGTAGTTGGGAAGGAAGTCATCTGGAATAATGAGGGAGTAAGCTTGCTGGAATGAATGTTTTAGAAGCTTCAACATTCAAGAGGATTAAGCGATTCATGGCATCTAAGGAGAATATAACATGAGGAAATGCGTTTGATGTATTCGATTTCTCGACTTGTCTTAGCAAGTGAATCGTGTATCATCGGAAGCTTTGTTGTGGTCATTAGAGTTCTTGCCAATGTTAAGGGGATTGAATTGGCTCTTGGTTAGAGAATATAGGGTGTCGCCCATTAGGTAGCCAAGAAAAAACATTTTTTTAGACATACAAGCTAATGTAATGTTCTTTTATCTTACAAGCTTACAATTTCTTTCTTGACTCAGATAGAGAAATGTTTTTTATGCCTGCAAAGCTTTTAAAGTTGCTTTTAGGCTTTCGAGTCTGGGATTTATTAGTTCTAAATACACACTTGAAAACTTTAATGGCTTTGTAAACTAGAATAATGTGATAGTCTTGAGGAAGCAGACACTTATTAGAACTAATAAATCTTTCATATCTTTGGAATCTTCAAAGTCTATAGAAGGGGCAGGCAGGCTACCATGCCCTCCACCCTATATATACATCTAATACTCATACAAAATTCTACAAATCTACCATTAACTAGATTTAACAACTAGTTTACATCCCGACTATCAGGATTTATATTTTTTAAGGTTTACTTGATGGTTTTCCGAAGTATGGAAATAGGAGCATAGCTTGAGGCTATATATGTACCCGGGAGGGCACTATGTTATTATACATACTATATCCTATTTTGTCAATACTTATTTAAGTTTATTATAAAATACTTGACAAATCTAGTATACAACTATATACTTATAACATGGCAATACTTCCAAGTATAAATAAAGATAATAAAAGAAGAGAACTAACTGATAAGCAACAGTCGTTCTTAGATAACCTTGTGGAAACACATGGAGATGCTAAGAAGGCTGCTGAACTAGCAGGATATACTTCTCATTATCATCATGTTGTAAAGACTTTAAAGTCTGAGATACTTGAATTAACTCAGGAAGTATTAGCAAACTCTGCACCTAAAGCAGCTTTTAAGCTAGTTGAGATAATGGAATCTAACAAACCCATCCCTCAAGCTAGTAATAAATTAACTGCTGCTCAAACTCTACTAGATAGAGTAGGTGTAGGGAAGATTGATAAAGTAGATGTAAATCATAATGTCAATACCGGTGGTATCTTTTTAATGCCTGATAAAAACCCTATAGATATAGAAGGCGATTATGAAGAACTATTGGATTGAGATTTGGGAGTTTTGTAAAGAATATCCCGGATGGGCTGCTGCTTTCTTTTTGTGTGGTTATTTAATAGGTGCTTTGTACTTATGATATCCAGACTCTTAGATAGATTTCATATATTAATGAAGTCAGGTAGATTGCCAAAGATTTTAAAACTTTGTAATATAAAATAAAAGGAGTAAGAAATGGAAAGTATTATAGGAGTTGTTATAGCTCTAATAGTAATAGGTGGTTTTGTATATAAGGTTAAGCCAGAATGGATGCAAGTAGCAGTCGATTGGTTTAATAACTTAGTACCAGCACCTAAAAAAACTACTAAGAAGAAGAAGTAACATGCCAAACAAGTCACTAGGAAGCAATGAAAAGCCTGTCCTTTTGTCTAGTAAGAAGAATAAGGGAAGGTTATATTCACCTGCATCGCATGGAGGTAAAGGAGCTGCACCCAGATTTAATGTAAACTCAGAAAAATACTATGATGAATATGATAGGATTTTTAAACAAGGAAAGTATAGTAAACAAACTACCGATACCGATAAGGTTGAGGATGCGTAAGAGGCTTCTTAGGACACATTCATTCACCTCGTTCTAAGAAGTCCAGCTTTTAAGGAATAAAAATGGAATTACCAATAGATTATATTAGAAGAACATCATCTACAATACCTTTTGGTTATGAGATAGCAGATGATTTTGAAGGCTACTTAAAACCTATACATGAAGAACTTAATGTATTAAGAGAAGTATCAGAAGCTGTCTTCCATAAAGAAATAAGTTTAGGAGTAGGTGTAGATTGGTTAGAAGCAGAGACTGGTAGAAGAATGTCAAGACCCGGATTAAAAAAGATTGTAGATAAAAAGTATGCCAGATAATGAAAAAAAATCAACAAAGTACTTGACAAACTCGCAAGGAGAGTATATACTTAATAAAGATGGTACTCCGAGAAAAAAGCCCGGGAGACCAAAGAATAGCGAACTGTCTGATATGCAATTAGCTTTAAGAGCTAAAAGTAAATTAGATAAAAAGAACAAGAAGGTTAAGAAATTAACTAGAAGTTTAACAAAGATAAAGAAAGAAGTAAAGACAGAAGAAAAGGTTCTTACTTCTAATGTTCTAACGCAATCGGAAACTACAGAGTTACCGGATGCTATACAGGAACACTTGAATGAAACTGGGGAGTATGTGGCATTTATGCCCAACGAAGGTCCCCAAACAGATTTTTTAGCTGCTGGTGAAAAAGATGTACTCTACGGAGGAGCAGCAGGTGGTGGCAAAAGTTTTGCAATGTTAATTGACCCATTGCGATATTGTCATTACGCAGAACATAGAGCTCTAATATTAAGAAGGTCTATGCCTGAGTTAAGAGAACTTATAGATAAGTCTCGTGAACTCTACCCTAAAGCATTTAAAGGTGCTAAGTTTAGGGAAGTAGAAAAGCTTTGGCAATTCCCAAGTGGAGCTAAAATAGAATTTGGGTTCTTGGAACGAGATGCAGATGTTTATCGTTATCAAGGACAAGCGTACAGTTGGATAGGTTTTGATGAGATTACTCACTTACCTACAGAGTTTGGATGGAACTACTTAGCTTCAAGGTTAAGAACTACAAATCCAGAAATACAAACTTATCTAAGATGTACAGCTAACCCCGGTGGTGTAGGTGCACAATGGGTTAAGAAAAGGTATGTAGAAGCATCTGAACATAATAAAACTTTTATAGGTTCAGATGGTTTAACAAGGAAATTTATTCCAGCATTATTGCAGGATAATCCGTATCTTGCCGAAGATGGTGAATACGAAAGGATGCTAGAATCCTTACCAGCAGTTCAAAGAAAGCAACTGTTAGAAGGAAACTGGGATGTGGCAGAAGGAGCAGCGTTTGCTGAATTTTCTCCAGATACACATATTATAACACCTTTTGAAATACCTTCTTGGTGGGAGAGATTAAAAGGATTAGACTATGGTTATGCTGCAGAAAGTTGTTGTCTATGGGCTGCTATAGACCCCGATGATAAGACCATCATTATATATAGAGAATTATACAGGAAGGGTCTGACAGGGGATGCACTCGGTGACACTATAACCGAAATGGAACAGAACGAAATTAAATCTATTCCGGGAGTTTTAGATACTGCTGCATGGTCAAGAACTGGATATACAGGTCCTACTATTGGTGAGATACTTGTCAATAAAGGACATAAATTAAGAAGAGCTGATAAAAATAGAATAGCTGGTAAGACTCAAATACATGAGCACTTAAGACAGCGTGAAGGAGTAGGAAGACCTAGATTGCAAATTTTTAATAATTGTGTTAATTTAATTAAAGAATTGCAAGGTATTCCAATGTCTTCAACGAATCCGGAGGATGTAGACACACATGCTTCGGACCATGCATACGATGCACTTAGGTATTTAATAATGAGTAGACCTAGACTAGACCATCCACACGATAGGATGTTAAGGATAAAATCCGATATATATCAACCTTCTGATAATACATTTGGATATTAATATGGCAGAAGATAATACATTTTTAAATGCTGACAACCTTTATCAAGAGATAGAGGGAGAGTCTGGAAAAGAATTAAAGTTAAAAGATGACCAGCAGAGAAACCTTATCGGTATTATTAAAGGCAGATATGCTCAAGCTGAAATGGCTAGAGATGCTGATGAAAGAAGATGGATGAAAGCATATGAGAATTATAGAGGTCTCTACGCTAAAGGTGTAAAATTTCGAGAGTCTGAAAAGTCTCGAGTGTTTGTCAAGATTACAAAAACTAAAGTATTGGCTGCATTCGGACAACTGGTAGATGTAATATTTGGTACAGGGAAATTTCCGATAGGAATTTCGGAAACCAAAGTTCCAGAAGGCGAAGCCGACATAGCCCATTTAAATATCAATAACCCAACTCCGGGTATAGAAAGTTCAGAAGAAGAAGTAACAGAAGATAATCTTGGAAACTCAGTAGATTATACAAGTCCTTACGATGTTGGTTTTGAAGGAGATGGTAAAGTATTAAAGCCCGGGGCTACTCATTATAATGGATTATATGAAGACCCTATAGATGTTCAAGCAAGAGATGCTGGTATATTAGTAGATGGTGCTAATCCAAACCCACAAGCTTTAGAAATCTCTCCAGCCCAAAGAGCTGCAAGAAGAATGGAGAAACTTATCCATGACCAAATAGATGAATCTAGTGGTTCTTCTGAAATAAGAAACGCTTTATTAGAATCATCTTTATTAGGAACAGGAATAGTTAAAGGTCCATTTAACTTTAATAAGAGACTTCATCAATGGACTAAGGATGATTCTGGTAGTAGAGAATATAATCCATTAGAAGTAAGAGTACCTAGAATAGAATTTGTAAGTTGCTGGGATTTTTATCCAGACCCTTCTGCAACTAATATGGAAGAATGTGAATTTGTTTTCCATAGACATAAGATGAATCGTAGTCAATTAAGACAATTACGAAACATGCCTTATTTTGATAAAGATGCAATCCGTGATTGTATTCAAATGGGTCCTAACTATATAGAAAAAGATTATGAATCTCAGCTTAGAGATGATAGAAGAGCTGATGACGAAGTAAATAATAACTTTGAAGTCTTAGAGTATTGGGGTATCATGGATGCTTCTTATGCTAAAGAGATTGGAGTTGACCTTCCTAAGAAAGTAGATGACTTAGATGAAGTTCAAATGAATGTTTGGATATGTGGAGATAAGATATTACGAGCAGTAATTAATCCATTCACACCTTACAGATTACCATATCATGCTTTCCCTTATGAAAGAAATCCATATAGTTTCTTTGGTATAGGTATAGCAGAGAATATGGATGACAGCCAACAGATTATGAATGGACATGCGAGAATGGCTATTGATAATCTAGCAATGTCTGGTTCACTTGTCTTCGATGTAGATGAATCAGCTTTAGTTGGTGGACAGAGCATGGAGATATATCCGGGTAAAATCTTTAGAAGACAAGCAGGTATGCCGGGACAAGCTATTCATGGAGTTAAGTTTCCTAATACATCACAAGAAAATCTAATGATGTTTGATAAGTTTAGACAGCTTGCTGATGAACAAACAGGAATACCTAGTTACTCACATGGACAAACTGGTGTTCAAAGTATGACAAGGACTGCCTCTGGTATGTCAATGTTACTTGGGGCATCTAGTTTAAATATTAAAACAGTCGTTAAGAATCTTGATGACTTTTTATTGAGACCTTTAGGAGAAGCATACTTCCAATGGAATATGCAATTTCATGAAGGTGAGTTAGAGATAGATGGCGATTTAGAAGTTAAGGCTACTGGTACAAATAGCTTGATGCAGAAAGAAGTACGAAGTCAAAGATTGACTATGTTCTTACAAACTGCACAAAGTCCTGCTATTGCACCATTTGTTAAGATTTCTAAACTTGTAAGTGAACTAGCCTACAGCTTAGACTTGGACCCTGATGAAATACTCAATGACCCGGAAGAAGCTGCTATCATGGCTCAAATAATAGGAATGCAAAATGCTGGACAAACAGATGGCGAGGAAGCTCAACCCCTTGGTGAACAACAGGGAGCAATGGGAAATAATACTGGAACACCTCAACAACCTCAAGAACTTGGGGTTACAGGAACTGGTGGTGGCAACATCGGAATCGGAAATGTACCGATGCCAAGGGAAGCTGCGTTTAGTGGGACAACTGGAGTCCCTGCCGGAGCAGGTGAAGGAAGCTTTGAATAGAGGAGAGCAATAACAATGATTGGATTAAAAGTACTACATAAATTAGCTGAACGATTAGGTAATGACCCAGAAGGTTCTCCTGAAAGTAAAGGTGAAACAAACTTTACGAGTGGGGATTCTTTTGCACTTCCTCAATTTAATGAAGGTGGTTCTATAGATGAACAGATGCAAATGGCTATGGATATAGGTCCAGAAGAAGAAGAACAAGAAACACTTCCAGATGATGATATGGAAGATGATTATTTAGATTTTATAATGAGTGAAGCATTAAGTCAAGAAGAAGAACAAATGCTCACAAGTAAATTAGAACAAGATGAGGAACTAGCTATGCTTTTTGATAAAGTTATAGATGTTGCTCAAGAATTTGCTGGGTCTGGTCCTGTTGAAGGACCGGGTTCAGGAGTCTCTGACAGTATACCTGCAAGGTTATCTGATGGAGAGTTTGTTATGACTGCTAAAGCAGCCGAAGTTATGGGACCTGAAAATTTACAGGAACTTATGATGGAAGCTGAAAATGCTGCTGACAGACAAGCTATGTTTACAGGAGGTCCTGTGACTAGAGATAAAGAGAAAGAAGATATGGCGAAGAACGGCTCGGTTAAAAAAGTCGAACAAACCATTAATGTTAGTCAACCACAAGTTGATTCGTCAGGAGCTACTATAGTTCAAGATGATGATTTAGTTAGTGAAGAATTAACAAAGCTTGCTCTTTATAATAGAGAAGGAGCTCATATACATAGCTAATACAATAAAGCGACCCTATTAGCGTAGGCACTTTATTATTTTAAAAACCGAAAGGCTACCTTTACAATACAAGCCCTCTTGTCGACAAAGAGCTACCTTGTAAACAAAGCCCCAATTAGGAGGATAAGAAAATGACTAAACAGTCTAAAAAAGAGGAAAAGCCAAATCCTTATAACGCTAGAAAAGATTGGCACGATAGAGAAGATAAACCTTTTGTATCATCAGACGACCTTTATTTTGAAGCACCGGCTGAAAAGAATAAGCTTTTTGAAACTACGGATATAAACGAAGCAGAAGAAAACTTAAACTCAGAGGCTCTGGAAATTGAAAAAGATAAACCTTATTCAAAACCAGACTACAAAAAAAGATATGATGATTTAAAAAAGCATTATGATAAAAAGCTTAATGAGTTCAAACTAAAAGAAGATGAACTGAGCAGTAAGTTAAAGGATGTAACTCCTACTTATGTAGCTCCTAAGTCCGAAGAAGAGATTGAACAATTTGCTAGAGAATATCCTGATGTTTATAAGGTTGTAGAAACTGTTGCTCATATACAAAGTGAATCTAAAGCAAAAGTTCTAGAAGAACGCCTTAGTAAAATTCAAGCTAAAGAGAATCAGTTAATACGACAAGATGCAGAAAATAGGTTAAACGAAAGACATCCTGACTTTGCTGAAATCAGAGATAGTGATGACTTTCATAACTGGGCAAATACGCAGCCGGAATCTATTAAAACATGGATTTACAATAATGCTGACGATGCCGACTTAGCCTCTCGTGCTATAGACTTATTTAAGCGAGATATGGGTATGACATTACCTACAGAAGACAAGTCATCTTCTAAGACCAAAGGAAATGCTGCTGACATGGTTTCAACTAAAACAACAACAGTTGAACCTAAGCAGGAAAAAATTTGGTCTGAACAGGAGATTGCTGCCATGAGTGTTGCAGAGTTTGATAAATTCGAAACGGAAATATCAGATGCAATGCAAGAAGGCAGAATCATTAAATAAACTATTAATAAATAAGGAGAAGTATCATGGCTCAATATTTTGAACCAAGTACCGATACTAATGCTAACTTTGCAAACTCTGTAAGTGGACAGACAAATAGTTTCTTCCTACCTTCCGTTTATTCTAAAAAGGTTTTAAACTTCTTTAGGAAAGCCTCGGTAGCAGAAGCTATTACAAACACCGACTATGCTGGTGAAATTTCTGCTTTCGGAGACTCTGTAAAGATTATTAAAGAACCAACTATCTCAGTATCTGATTATACTAGAGGTAGTGACACAACTGCAACTAAGCTAACAGACCAAGAATTAACTCTTGTTGTTGATAGTGCTAAAGCTTTTAAATTCATCGTAGATGATATTGAGAGTAATATGTCACATGTCAACTGGAAAGAGGTAGCTTCTTCATCTGCTGCATATGCTCTAAGAGATTCATATGACGCTGCTGTTATTGCTAAAATGTTTGCAGGATTGTCTGCTAGTGCCCCTGACCATATCATAGGTTCAGACTCAGCTACTGCTGATGCAACTATGACACATGCAACCAACTCTGTTGATTTGCTTGGCTCAGATGGAACTGGCGTGGATGCTTTAGACATGATGGCTAGAATGTCTAGACTCTTAGATGAACAAAATGTACCCGAAGAGGGTAGATGGTTCCTTGCAGGACCAGAGTTCTATGAAGAGCTAGCAAAGTCAGGGTCTAAAATGCTATCCGTTGACTACAACGCAGGTCAAGGTTCTATAAGAAATGGCTTAGTATCTAGTGGAAAACTCAGAGGATTTGATATGTACAAATCTAACAATATCGCTGCAACATCGAATGCAACTGGTAAAGTGTTAGCTGGACATATGAGTTCTACTGCAACTGCTAATACCATTCTTTCAACAGAAGTGTTGAGAGACCCTTCATCTTTTGGAGACATCGTAAGAGGTCTTCATGTTTATGGCTGTAAAGTCTTAAGAGAAGAAGCAATGGTTGGTGGTTTTTATGTTATCGACTAATACATAACAACTCGGAGGGGTCTTCGGACTCCTCCACTTTTAGGAAATTTTAAATGGCAACAACATATTTAGATTTAAGTAATGAAATTTTAAGGGAATTAAATGAGATTCCTTTAACATCTGCTAACTTTGGTAGTGCAGTAGGATTACAACAATTTGTAAAAGATGCAATTAATAAAGCTATTTTTGATATAGCTAATGAAGAACCACAGTTGCCTTTCTTTGCTGCAGCAGCTAGTGGAGGTACAGACCCTTTTTATGGGAATGTAACAGTAGCAACAGTAGCAGGAACAAGATGGTACACAATAAAATCTGGTAGTTCAAGTATAACTACAGATTATGCATCAATAGACTGGGATGATTTTTATTTAACAACAATTAATGTAAGTGGTGAAACAACTCCATATGTTTCTAAAGGATTAAAATTTTTAACTTTAGATGATTGGAAAAGATATTACAGAGATACAGAAAACTCAGATGATGCAGAAGGTTCAGATGCAAGTCATGGTGAACCTACATATATAATAAAAAGTCCCGACAATAGAAAATTTGGATTAAGTCCAATACCAGACAAAGTTTATAATGTGCATTTTTATGCATTTACAAAGCCAACAAAACTATCAGCTCATGGAGATACAATAGCTTTTCCAGAACA
>Ga0209404_10001200_pt1 | contig 18014 bp, 18 predicted proteins | sample TroAtlMetagenome_2_FD_187447 | JGI IMG/M metagenome (GOLD analysis project Ga0209404, IMG submission 187447) | Marine eukaryotic phytoplankton communities from Atlantic Ocean - Tropical Atlantic ANT8 Metagenome (SPAdes) (version 2) | ecosystem: Environmental > Aquatic > Marine > Oceanic...
ATCAGAAATCATATCTTCCTTAAACATATAATTTACAAAGTTTGGTTTAAAGGAAAGATGATTAGCAATCTTTAAGAAACAATCACCAATGTAGCGAGGTATGACTGGTCTTGGTTTTCCTTGTATCTCAGCAATTTCTCTATCTTCTCTATATCGAATTAAAGCAGCTAAAAACTCCTTATTATTAACATAATGTTCGGATCTCTTCCTCTTGGCCATAGGTCTTTTTAGCATAACTACATTCTCAACATATGTAGGTATTTTAACACCTAACCAAATACTTGACAAGTTTTAAATATCGAGTAGAATACCTTTGTTAGGGTTCATAGGAATGGCTTAGCTAATTACTTTTATAGATCTTTTCTAAGATTTCTTTAGCATCTCTTACATTAGATATATAACCCATCTTACGATTAATTTTATATTCATTAGTACCATTAGTATCAGATTGTCGTACATAATTCTGATAGAGTATAATCATTTCTATATCAGACGATTCACTTAACGTTAATACGTCACTTAAATTTAAAATAAACATATCATCAGTTGTTGTTTTTAACCAAGGTTCTATTTTATATCCTATAGGTCCTGTTCTTACTTTAATCTCACTAATAATAATTGGATTAGATAATATTAATAATGTACGATCATCTTCTTCTGCGGCTGCTACTTTAGCAAATATTTCTTCTCCAGTTTTTAATTTAATTGTTGCATAAAAATCGTCTTCCATCATACTTTTAATTGAATAGAGATTATCTCATAGTTAAAATTTTCTTCATTGTAAGTTTTAATTCTTTCAATAAAATGATTGAGTGTATAATTTTTTTTATATTTTGTTGAACAATCATCAGCAATATCATATAACGTTGCTTTTATTTTATCCTTTCCTTTTCTAAGAACTCTTCCAATACTTTGAAGATTGCGAATTCTAGACTTACTTGGGGAAGCAAAGATGACATTGTGGAGTTTTTTAATATTGATACCAGTACTAAAAGTTCCATAAGATGCGACGATAATTGCGTTATTTTCACGCTCTGTTATCTCTCTTACTTGTTCTCTTTCCTCTGCATCTACTCCACCATGAACAAAGAATACCTTACGATTATCACTCGTATTACTATTTATTGACTTATACAGTATCTCTCCATGCGATTCTACTCTTGCAAAAAGAATAAGAGTATTTCCTTTAAGATCTAATGCAAGATTTTTAATAAATCGATTACGTTTTTCATGTCCAATAAGATATTGAATTTCATCTTCATAGACTTCAAAGTTCTGTGGTTTATGCTTTAAAACAATACATTGAATATCTAATTGGGAAAGATGTCCTTGTCTCATCAATTCATCAGTTCTTGTTACCTTATATGATGGACCAAATAAACCTTCTAAAACCCATTTGTGGGTTTGAGTTCCATCTAATGTTCCGGTAAAACCAAATCTATATTTTGCATGATGCAATTTTGTCATTATATTTATTAAAGATTTGCTCTTAAAAAGATGAGCTTCATCACCTATAATGCAATTATATTCTTCAAAAAACGTGCGATCTAATTTATATACTGATTGCCAAGTAGTAATTGTTACCGGTGCTTGATTGCTTTTTTCTCTACCAGAATAAATTTTGTGGCAAAATAAATCCGCACTCCAACCATAATCAAGAAAATCCTTATACATCTGCTCTACGAGAGATGTTGTCGGAACAACTAGGAGAATTTTTTGTCCTTTATCTGCATAATATCTTACTATAGAATAAATCATCAAAGATTTACCAGAAGCAGTTGGTGATATTAATAGTTTTCTATTATGCTTTAAAGCACCATATACTCCTTCAATCTGATACTTCCTAGGAGTATGAGCACAAATCGAATGCATATAATCTTTGACACCTTCATATGAAATATGATCATTCTCTTCATATGGAGTCCCATAAAATTTATTATTTTCAAATTTATAACTGTATCCGTAATTCTTACAAAACTGAATAATTTTATCCAACAGACCTACGTAAATCTGCTTAGATCTCATATCAAATAAATGAATCTCGCCATTCCAATTCCTACCACGATATTGTGGCATAAATTTTGCATTAGGAACCTCAAACTTAAAGTGATCTCTAAGTTCATATTCTATATGAGGTTCAGTATTAATCTTTAAAAATACTTCGTTGGATTTTGAAATAACAAGATTAGTTGTCGTATCAATCACATAGATCCATTCATCTATGGGTATTTATTTACCCTAGTCCAGAGTTAAATCTCATAAACTCAATTGCATTTTTTATTTGAAATGTTCTATTCTGAATTACTTTTAAAATGCTTTCAATGTAAACAAGCATAGTATCATAATAATCAATCTTCAATGAACAAGTAGATAACTTCTCATCTGCATCAAGATACTTAGTCATTGTATCTTTATCTCTTATCTTCTTTGGAAATGGATTCTCTACATATACTTCTGGATCTGCCTTACCACTAAAGTATTCATATCGTTCGTGCCTTATATTTTTCCTCTGTTGTTCTGCCTTCTTTCTCATTAGAAAAATAGTATTATATAATTCAAAATACTTTGCATGGAGAGATGGGATATTAGTAGATTCTGTGTGGAGATTGTCCATATCAATCTTTGAGTCCTTTTCCCACATCTCCTGAAGTTTATCAAGATCAACCATTTAAACAAAAATAATTTTTAATTTAATCATAACACACAATTAAGTGTATGTAACTACACCTTACCAATAGGTACTATTTCATATGATGTATACTTAAACTCTGCGTTTGCTGTAAAATATTCAATATCAGTATCTGTAGCATCAAATGTTAAAGTTGTGAGTGAAGTTGGAAATAAGTCTTTAAAATTTATATTAAACTTTGGAATTAAACTACTACTCAATATTTGTAATGTTCCATCAGAATATATGTTTAATTTATCCTTAACATAATTACCATTCACTAATCCATTATTATTAAGATCCCTAAATTCTTGAACGGAGTCTGGATATCCCAATCCACGAATCCAATCTTGAAGTTCAATGTAATTTTCTAAATTCTCATCAACAAGAAATCTTAATCTCAAGTCACCAAATTCTAACTTATCTCCAGGTGTTGGAATATCCCTTAAGTAATTTGGTTGTATTGCAACACCAAGAGATACATCTGGAATGTTGGCTTCATTGCAGAAAAAAGCAACCTTCGGACTTCTTTTTAAATTAAATTGAAATCCTGTAGGAGCAAGAAAATTGCGATTTTCAATTTGGGACCTTGCCATCTTATCGTTTTCTAAGTATTTAGTTGAATTCTTTTCTTTCTATTTCATAAAAAAAGACCCCCCCTGAAAGGGGAGGTCTGAAAGGACATGTGGGGCATCCTGCTCCACAACATCCACGATCACATGAGGTTCTTAACAGCAACACGTCTGTAATAACGGTTCTTGTTGGTGGTAAGAGCGCCAAGTGCTTGAACACTTCCTTCAGCGAAGGGGTTAGCAACAAGACCATAACGAGTCTTGAAGCCGATCTTGGGCTGGAAGGAATTCTCGCCAACTGCACGAACCATCTGGAGAGGAACGTAGGGGCAATAGAATAGACCAGCGTCATAAGGAGAAGAACCCTTATAACCAACGACATAATACTGATTACCTGGAGTTCCGTTAGCGGAAGTAAGGTTAGCAGAATATGGGTCGATGTAGACGCGATACTTGCCTTGGAGAACACCAGCAAAGGTGTTACCTGTATCATCAACGTTAAGATTGGCGTTGAGTGCAGGGGTGTAGTCAAGAACACCAGCCATGGTCAGTGCAGACGCAACGTCAGCAGAGCACATGATGATGTTGCCCTTTCCGCGACGAGTTCTTTGTGCAATTGCGTTAGCATCGCGCTCGATTTGGAATAGGAGACCCTTGAACTTCTCAACAGACCAACGACCATTGGAGTCAATGTCGAGGTCGAAGATGCCAGGAGTTGCAACGTTTTGAACAGCACCTTGCTCAGCAACCTTGTAGATAGTACGAATAACTTCGCGGTTAATTTCAGCGAGGATTTCTGTACTTAGGATGTTAGCAAGTTCTGCTTCAGCGTTAAGACCGTGAATGGCCTTAAGGTCTTGAGCCAGTTCTAAACTGTACTCAGCCTTCAGTGCGCGTGACTTAGCAGTAACTGTGACTTTCTCAATCGAGAATGCCATCTGGTTGAATGCGCCGATACCGTCGCCCAGATCTTCTGCCTTGTCTGTACGCATACCCTGGCCAACGTTGTAGCCAAGGGAAGTTGCGGAACCAATTGGTTCTAGTGCGCCTGGGTTCTCACCTGCTTGTGCAGTAGTACCCATACCAGCGGCAGTCTCAGACCAACCAGCGGTTACGTTGAAGTTAGCGTCTTGTCCAGAGAATGCAGTATCTGCTTCGTTGAACAGTGCTTCGTCTCCACCCTGAGTCTTGTACTTAGAACGCATCGCGAAGATGAGTCCAGTAGGACCAGACATAGGCTGAACGCCTGCAAGGTCATATGCGACCAAGTTAGGCATTGCGCGTCTGATCAAGGAGATCAGGACAGGATCGAAACCTGCAGTTGCGGTATCAGAACCTGAAGAGGTGTATCCACCATTACCAACAGCGTTGGTAGGTGCCTCAGTAAGGAATGACCCAGACTCAGCAAATTGACTTTGCTCTTTGAGGAATTTTTCTTGGTTTTCTAACAGGACAGCGGTGACAGCTTTACGATGAGAATCTTTGATTTCGTCGCAACCTTCAGCGTTCAGAAGGGGTGCCCACTTTTCCTGCAGATGTTCAGATTGGAACATTTGCGTTTTACCTTTAAAGTGTTTTACGTTTTGGTTTGAATTATATTAAATTCAATTATTTGTTAAATGCCGAAAGAGTTTTCAGATATGAAGCCATAGATCCTGAAACAGATTCAGGAGCATTGTCTACACCTTCTGAGAGACTTTCAGATTTAGCATGAGGAGAACTTTGCTTGGGAGCAAAATATGCTTCCTTCAATGTCTCCAGTTTTTCACGATATTGTCCTTCACTTTCAAACTCTACACTCTCAGCAAGTGAAGCGAGCTTCTCTTTCTGAGTAGCGGCAAGGCCTTCAGAAACTTCGTCTAGGATTCCATCAGCAACCGACTCTGCGAGTCGCCTGTTAAGGGAAACGTTTTTCTCAATTTGCTCGTTGAGTTTTGTCTCCATATCATCAAGTTTTTCTACCATACTCTCTAATACATCGTATCTATCTTCAGGGATTGTTACATAATGTTCTTCAAAAAGACCCTTCATTCCAGAAAGGAATGATTCGGCCATTTCATTCTTGAGTCCATTCTCAATTGCAAGAGAGTTTTCATTAAACCACTCTTCCGAAACATACTCAAGATAAGAATCAACACGCTCATTAAGAGCAGTCTTGATTTGTACTACTTCTTCTACAAGTTTTTCTTCATATGATACTTCTAGAGATTCTTTGATTGCTGCTACCTTTGAACCAATTGCTGCTTCAAAGATTGCTTTTGCCTTTTCTTTAAACTCTTCGGAGAGTTCTTGTCCATTAAGAAGTGCTTCAACATCTTCTTTTACATCAATTTCAGTATAATCCGGTGCCTCTGCCTCTACAACAACTTCCTCTTCAGTAGTTTCTGCTTCTGCAACAACTTCCTCTTCGGTAGTTTCTGCTTCTGCAACGACTTCGTTTTCAGTAGTATCGTCTTCAGAGACGACTTGTCCTTCTACTTCCTCTTCTTCCTTCATGCCCTTCTTCATGGCATCAGCAGATTTTGCACCCTTATTAACAACATCTCTAACTTGTTTTAGAGATCCTCCAGGAGTGGCAAGTTTTGCTGAATCATCGTCAGGCTTGTAGTTTTCTGGAGTAGGACCTCCAAGATCTTCAACTGCGCCGAGTTGAGTTCCAGGATCGGTCATGGTTGGCATAGGCTCTGCAGGTTTTGCGCCAGCATTAACTGCAGTTTTGGATTGCTTAGTGCCTGCTTCCATTTCTTGTAAATTGTTGTCACTAGACATTCGTACTCTCCGTGTTATCCGTAGTTTAAATTAACTATATTTATTTATAAATAAATGTTTTTATATAAATTGACGCTATGCTTATAGATTAGTTAAGAAATCGTCAAACAATTCAACCTTCTTTTCTTGCAATTGTTTTTGGAAAGCAAGAGATTCAATTGTTTCTCTCATTTGTTCTGCATATTTTTCGCGAAGAATACCACCTTCCCATACCCATTCTTTTCCTTCCATAATTCCTTCAACAAAAGCATCAGGAGCAGAAGGATCAGCAACGATATCAGCAGCAGTTGCTAGCATGAAATCATCACCAACAACATTAAAACCTTCTTTTGTTGGTTTTAGTGAACCAATACCTCTAGAAGAAACTCCTAGTTTTACTCCTTCATCAAGTAAAGAAGATGCAATTTTGCCCATTGGGGTATTCAGAATCTTTGCTTTGCCGATAAAGTTTGAACCAGATTCTTTCAAAGAAACAATCTTATGGGATACCCTATCAAGATTAACAGTAGGACCATCGGGATGACCCAATTCTCCAAGTGCTCTGCCAGTAGTTACACTAGATTCATTATATCTACCAACTTCACGTCGAAGAGTTTCCATAGGATACATACGACCATTACGGTTTTTAATGTTACCTTGTAGGAAAACTCCTTCAATGTAAAGTGACTTCTTGCCATTTCTCTCTTCAGTAAGAATTTTTACTGATTCAATCTCTTCTCTGATTAGTTTCATGGGATTAATTGGTGTAACCTACTTTTGATGCTTTCATTGCAGAATCTGTCCAGATAACTTCTGAACTATATTTCTCCAGAAACTCAACGCTGCCAGCTGGCATAGTAAAATATACTGTTGTTGCTGCTCCAACAACAGTTGAAACACCAACAGTTCTTATTGCGGCAGTATCATTGTGTAGTCTCACAACTGTAGCGTCACCAATGCTACTAGCTGCGCCAGCATTAGCACCAGTTGCTTCTTCAGTTCCAATTATACGTATACGTGACATTTTTAAATTGATACTTTTACTTATTTAGCAAAAATTTATTCAGAATCTCCAGTAGACTCATCCGATGATGCTCCACTTATACCTGAAAACATATTTGTAGCAACTGTTGGTTTTACATTATCAACTTTATCTGCAGATTTTGCAAATAGCAAATCCTTGATCTTATCGCTGATATTGGACGGCGATTCGTCAGAAACAATCATATTCATTAATTCATCCATATTTATAGTAATGAAAATTCTATATTATTTATATTTCCCCACCATTGGGAATTTCTGGTGCCTCTGCCGCAGAACCATCAATCTCCGGTTCTAACTGAGAATTTCCTAAATTGGCACTAGCACCAGGTTCCTCAACGAAAGGTAATCCAGTTGCAGGATCAATAGTTGCAGGATCGGGAATAATGCCCTCCTTAATTTCTTTTTCAATTAGTTTATCTTGCTCAATAATTTCCATATCAGTTTGGCGCAAAATATTACGTCTCACATAATCTTGAGAATAATATTTTCCAATATAAGGTTCTGCTGTTTGAACCATGGTCAATCTTTCATTGAGAAGTTCTGCATCCTTTAGTTCAGAAAAGTGATTGTCATATAAGAAATCATATTGAATATGCTCACTCATTATCTCCCAATCTTCTGGGGTAATAATATTTTTGAGAATTAATTGAGTTTTAAGGATGTCATTAAAGACATTTGAAAATCTCTTTCTTAAACGTCCAACAAACTTTGTGAACTTAAGTTCATCTCTCAAGATCTCAGAAGATCTCCCCAAGTTAAACCCACCTTCTCCATCCATTCTTGAGGGTGGAACATTGAGGGATCTGTATAGTTTCTTTTTAAAATACTCAATATCAGTGATTTCACCCAGATTTTGTCCTCCTGGGAGAGTGGAAATTTCAGTTCCTCTTCCTCCCTCACGCCTGGGAAGCCAGAAGTCTTCAAGCATAGACATGTATTTTTTATCGTCACGTATCTCTCCTGTTGATGCATCATATACGAGTTTATTGCGATAACGTGTCATAACGTCGCGCAAGTATTGTTCAGCCTTTACTTTAGGAAGATTGCCAACATCGATGTAGAAAATTCTTCTTTCTGGTGCTCTTGACAATCTATAAATGACCAAACTATCCTCAATCATTCTAAGTTGATTGAGAGATTTAATTGATTTATGTAGATATGAAAGAGTATTTCCTTTATTTCTATCTACCAAACCGGAAGTGCAATAGGTAATCGCATCTTTTGCGATTTTAATTCCTTGACTTGCTCCCGTTTGCATTGGATTGCCAGTTGGATAAACTGACTTTGGATTATAAATGAAGTATTCTTCAATTACTGGAAAGTCATAATCCATTGGATTATCACTTTTCAATTTATAAACAGCAGATGCTCCTTTATCTCCCGATTCTTTCTTTTGTTGTCTAACGTGGCGCATTTTCATTGCGTCAATATAACGCAATTCTTGAATACCCTCATCGGGTTTTTTCAAATCAATAATTTTATGATAATAAATGCGTCCATCAATGTACCAATTACGATAAATTTCATGTGCTTTCTTATCAAAATCCAATAAATCAAGGATATACTTAAACTCTTTACGAATTTTAGTTTTAATGCCATCACTAGCATTGAGATTTGAAAGTTCAATCTCAACTGGACTATCGTTCGTATCAGAAACAATAGCTTCATTTACAATATCTTCAATAGCACTATCAGCTTCTGGATGAAGTGCCATCTCACGATATCTTTTAATTAAATCAAATTCAGTTCTATAGACACCTTCAATATCTACATAAGAACCAAAAAAACCACTACTCATGTAATGGTCATTCCCGTCCTCATTATTGGGAGGAACGGGACTAACTGCTCCAGGAGATAGTGGTTCTGTGTCCTCTAGTGAGAACCCAAATAATTTGGCCATGATTATATTCTAAATTATTCTTCTTACTATTTATCACCCATTAGGTGTCCCTGCTCCGAGAACGGAGAAGGATTGTACCTGGAAGGTAACAGTAAATTCTTCGATAGTATCAACGTTTTCATACGAAAGATCAATTGAAGAAATCTCAGTTGGAAAAATATCAATAAATTCATACTCTTTTAGAACTACATTTGAAGATCCAGTATTATCCTGACTGCTCACAACAGATCCCCTACCAAGTTGGAATACCTTAGCATTGACCATGTATGCAGATGGATCAGTAGCACCTAAGTTATTATCCAACTTAGCAATAAGTTCTGACCATTGTTCAAATGCATTTCTAAGACTAAAACCTTCATCATTAATAACAGTTACAGACCAGGTATCAACACTTCTGTCACCTGCGACTTTAAATGTTCTTCCTCTAAAAGGAATATCAATTGATGTAATAGTTTGTGCAGGCATAGATGCTGCCTTACACATGAACCTAAAACTATCAGCATCCCAACTAATATCACTTGGGAAATTTGGTAATTCTACCTCAAACAAATTGGAGCGAGCTCCACCACCAATCAGTGCTGATTTAAATTGGGAAATAGTCTTGTTTTCTCTTGAAGTTGCCATTGTTTAATCCTCCTTGTTGTTATTTAGATATTTTTATCAAACTCTACCTGCTACTTCTTCAAAACTGACTCCAGTTCTGGTAGCAACGAAGGTAAGTGTTACATAGTTGATGCTCTTAGCAGGTTTCAAGAAGATATCTGCTCTGAACTCATTGTTGTCAATAACATCAGGAGTGTTATTTGTAGTATCACAAACAACGAGGAATCCATAAAGACCTCTCTTTGCTTGAACATCACGAAGATATGGTTCAACAATGTTTCTAAAGTTTGCTCTTGTCAATTCATCGTTGAGTTCAAAGAGTTGAGCTTGTGCTGCTTTTTGAAGTGCTTGCTCAACTGTAAGGAATAGGCGACGAACGTTAATTCTATCAAACGCAGAAGCATATCCAAGTGCAGTCTTATCGCCAAATAGAAGTGTTCCAACTCCTGGTTGAGTAATGATAGAGTTAACTCTCTTTGGATAGAGTTGATCTCTTTGTGCTTTATTTGGATTATATGCTAGTTTGATTGCATTATTAATAATACCTCTTTGCTGTCCAGCAGGAGAGAACCAAGGATAAGCATTGATAGATGTGCGACACATTAAACCAGCAACGTCACCATTACATGGAATGTAACGGAACTTGTTATTAAATCTGTCATAAGTGTACTTATATCCACTATCAAATACACCATAAGATGAAGATGAAAGTGAACTAAAATACTTAATCAAATTTGTCGTTTGTGTTGTTGAGTTAGTAACACCAACAAGATCTGCTCTGTGAGGGCCAACAGTGGCAACACAATCTTTTCTTTGTTCTGCAAGAGAAATTAAATATTGTGCTTTTGCTTGAGTATCTGATTGCTCAATACAACCAGGACCCATAATCATATAGTCTACTTCGATTTCATCTTGATTGGAGAACTTCTCATAGGCAGTCATTAGATCACCCAATTCTGCCTTCATTCCACCAGCAGCAGAATAATCAACACCACCCTTCAGCGAATATGTTACATTACCAACTGCATTAAAAGTAACTCCCTGTGCTTCAAGACCCCAAATACCATCAGGAATACTTACTGGTATAAAGTCTTCAGAGAATCCAGTTACTGTAGGATTAGTCTTGAAGTAAGTGTCCTCATATTCTCCAGGATTTCCACCAGCATAAATTTGCTCTGAGAAGTCTGCAAGATAGTTCTTGAAGAAAGTCTTTTGAGGGGAATTTACTGAAGAAATAGAATCTTTTGCTTTAGAGATACTTATGTGCTTCTCAATAATTGCTCCTTGATTGCCAGTGACTGTTCCAAGATCATCAACAACTACAACATGCATTGCATCATTATAACCTTTTCTATCAGCAACGAACTGATTGGTTGTTGGTTTTGGTGCGATTGACTTCCAATATAAAGTTGTATTTGTCAATCCAAGAGTTTGCTGATCATACCAATCATCTACAGATGCTACGGTTTGAGAACCTGCGAGTGCTCCAGATGCATTAATAAAGTTAACAGTATCTGATACTGAATATGCTGCAAAATCAGTTCCTTCTGCATATTCAATTCTAGTTTCTGTTCCTGCAGAAGAAACTCTTGAAACAACCTTAACATCGATTGTACTTGCAGAGTTAGTTGCATCAGTGGAAACACCGGTGATGATTCCCTTCAAATATCCAGTGAATTCTGAAGTTGTTCCTGCACCAGGCAAAGTAACTGAAGATAGTGCTAAACTAACACCATATCCAACAGTTGCACCTACGCCAGCAAGACTGGTAGTGGTAATTCCGATTGTTTGATCTGCAATATCATCAATATAGCAAACCTTCATATCGTTTGCCCAAGAACCTGGGTTCTTAGCAGCATATGTGAAATTAGTTGCTTCACTATGCTCATTAATATAATCATCATAGTTATCTATTCTATCATCATTGGTCATAGTTGTAGATGCGATTCCAACACCAGCATTAGCATTTGCTAGGGTTGTACCAGCTGCTCTACATACTTTTAAAACTCCTCCATAAGAAAGGTATGAGGTAGCACTCATCCAATATTCATACTGTGCATCTGTAGAAAGTGGTTTACCAAATGTATTGATTAAATCCTGCTCTGTACTAATGTCAATGGGATGATTTACTGGTCCAATTGAAAATGGTCCAGCAATAGCACCTATATTATCAAGAACGTTTTCTGCTCTCCCTACTGTTAGGTCAACCTCCCTAGTTAATACTCCGGGAGATAATTGAGGAGTCGCCATGTTTTTCTCCGTGTCTCAGTTTATCTAAAAAATATTTATTAAAAAGTCAACTTTCATTGGGGAAATATGACGTGAATTACCAATCTGGATATTTCCAAACGTTACTTACTTTTTTATTTGACATTATTCTTTTTATTGTGCATCCTTTACATTCATATGCATATGATGATGCAACAGGTCCTCTATCTTTGCGTGTTCTATAAAAATCTTCTATTAAATTTTTCATTTCTCCACAAACTCTACATTTTCTATCTTGAAGTAAAAGATGCCCTAGTTTTATTTGACCATCTAAATCCATTATCGATATTCCCACATAAAAGATCTATCTCCATATTCATCTGCTTGGAACCATCTATCTCCATCATCATCTACAAAACTATCATCACCCATTCCATCATCCATAAATCCAAATGGTGCCATGTCTTGTTCAATCTGGTTCTTCTGCTCTTCATATAATCTCCTACGAACATCCTGATCTGTCAACTCCTTAAAGTAATCCATCTGGACTAACCAGGCATAAATGACAAGACACATTGCCAAGTCATCATTACAACCTTCTTCAGCCTCAAATGAATTATGCTTTGATATAAATGTTGTTAATTCAGAAATAATCTCATAATCATTAAATATAACTTTATCTTCTTCTATAAGAGTCTTAAGATTAAGTGATCCAACTTTTTTTACAGTCTTGGACATCTTAACTCCCAATTGAGTTTTCTTACCAGAAAATCCTTGTCCTACAATTTGACCTGCTCTACCTCTCATAGAGCACATGAGAAGATTTTGATACTCAAGATCATATTGCAATATACTCGCAACTTGATCACCAATATCATTAACTTCACACAAGATGTATGAACTATTATAATTTTTTGCTATCTCATAGATAATGTTTGGGAACAACATTGGTTTGATATCGTTGTTTCTATATTTTGCAACTATCTTATGAGGAAACTCTGTAATATCAACACAAATAAATGCAGAGTAATCTTCACCAACTCCCCTTGCAACATCAACTGTCATAACATAATCATGATCTTTTATTGGATTTTCATATACATCTAATCCAGCATTTCTCTGTATTGGATTATCATAAATTAACGTTCTCAATTTGCTTGGAGCAATCAGAGTATTGACTGATCCTAAAAATTCACACTCAAATTCAACCTTAAATTGAGATTCTGATGTGTTCTTAATTGTGGTTGATTTCCACTTTTCATCCCTACCAGGAACTTCTGACCAATGAACATCAGTGGGAATATATTCACTCTTACCTTTTTCGGCATCATGCCACATACGATAGAAGTGATTCATACCATGCGGTGTAGATACAATAATTACTTTGGTTTTTTTACCAGAAGTAATAGTAGGATAAACAGATGCAAAGAAGGAGTCTGCAACATGGTTTGGAACGAAGGCGAATTCGTCGAGGAAGAGAATGTTGAACGACATGCCTCGGACAGCACTTGCAGACGTAGAAGCTGCCAATATCTTACTGCCATTTTCTAACTCCAGTGATCCTTTGTTCCATGATATAATACCCTGTTGCATCCATTTTGGTAAGTTCTCATATGCAGTTTGTAATCTCCCTAAAAGTTCTCTAGCAGTTGCTGCCTTGTTAGCAAGTATGCCGATATTAACACTATCATTGAACACTGCATAGTGCAAAAGATATGACACAACAGTAGTAGACTTACCAGTCTGTCGCGGCATTTTACAAATATTAAATCTGTTATTGTGAAAATTATTAATTAATTTCTCTTGAAAATGATATGGATGAAACTGAGTCAAACCCTCATCAAGAGAAACAATTTTTATATAATTATTGGCAAAATAAACAGGATCCTCCTTACATTTTACAAACTCAACAATTTGCTCTTGAGTAAACTCAATAGGAGTATTTGCTTTTTTTAAATTAGGATTGCCAAGGTATACATTATCAGACATTTAGATTATTTACTTTTCATTCCCTTCAATCTAGTACAGAATGATGGGCGACTGGAGTTTCCAACATTTTTGCTTGATGCTTTATTGTTAGATCCTGGATTTTCTCTTTCGTAAGACTTGAATTCTTCTTCTCTAATTTTTTCTTTTTTACTTCTTCCTCTTTTTTTTGTCCATGCTTCTGCATGGAGGAGTGGATTTCCTGGGACATAATTGGTTGTCGCGTAACTTATTACTTTTGCGCCAGGATATACTTTATTGATCTGACATTGAACATCAGATCTGTTTGGTAGTTTTGCCATAGGGAAAAACATTTTTAAATCATAATATTTTGCTCTCCACATCAAAGAAACAAGTATAATATGACCAGTTTTTGAAGGTATCCTTACTGATCCTTCAGTTATACTTTCAATATCGTAAGTGGTGATATCAAAATCAACAACACTCTTGGTTGGTTTTAGTGGTTCTGGTTTGATAATATCATGAATAACTGCAAATGGTTCTCCATATGCATCTGTCAATTCAATATCTTCGCCCATTGGTTTTACATAATTTTTATTTCTTCCAGGTTTTCCACCATTTCCACCTTTAGGTCCATCACATTCTAATTTTCCATGTACTGGACACTCCATATCTTTATGGGTGTGATTGCATTTCAAATCTTCACCCAACGCTTTAGTTGGGATTTCTTTAACTTGATCTTTATTCAATTGCTGTTGTCTTTTTTGAGCAATCATTCTATCAATTCTTGCTTTCTTCTTTTGAAGCATCAATTCTTGGGGACTCATAGAACCATCCTCTTTCACACATTTCTCGTAGACTTTTTTATATTTCTTTTCGCCTTCATTCATTATTTCATTCCTCCAATCAGAGGAATTTTCTTTTTTGGTTTCATCTAATGCTCCTGACGCATATGTGCTGGGTGAAACCAAATTGACTTTATTACAATTACTACTTTTCGATTCACTTACATCTCCACCATTTTCATCACCACTCTCAAGAGGTTTATCTATACCAACCTCTTCTGGTTCTCTACCGCCACCAAGATACTTGCCAGTCATTTTAAGACCAGCAGGAATTTTCTTACAAACTTTATCGGTATAGCAGTAATAATAACCAGATTTACATTTCATATTAATGAATACTCTTCTTATATTTAGTTAAATATTGTTCTTTAAATTGTCCAAAAGTCTTTCTTATTCTATCACTACTATCCATTGTCTGTACAAATTCACTAGATGCATGGACCATATTATTAATATTTGCCATTGATAGTTTTTCTACAGGATAAACGCCAGATCCTAATTCCCACTTATTGAGACCAGATTCTCCAGGTGTTTGGAAATCCTGCGATAGTAAATCATCTTGACGTTTTCTAAAGAGTAATTTATTATTAGATCCACCAAGAGGTCCAGCAGGATTTGCTGCACCAGTAAGACCACCATTGCCGACATGATTTGTTGGTGCTTCTTTTAAAAAACTTTTAAGATTCTTCATCTTTGGATTGTTGTTTGATAAGTTTTGCTAAATCAGCAGTGGATCCAACAAACAAAGCATTAGTGACATTTGTGGGTCCTTTGCTTTGCTTTTCATCTTCCACATCCTTTAATTTTTTCTGAAGATCCATTAATTTATCAGTAGCATCAGCAACATTTTTAATTAACTGACCAGCAACTTCATATGCTCTGGGCATCTCACTTTCTTGAGCTAATTCTAAAATACCATTAATAGCTTCTTGACCTTTTTCAATTATACTATAAAGATTACCTCTAGTATAATCATAATCTTTTCCAATGTCATCAACGTTTGATTTTATCTTCTCAATTTTTTGTTTAGGTGTTTCTACTTCTGGATTTATAATATCTCCCGAAGTATTAAATGTATCGTTGAGACTATCATAATTTTTTTTCATATTTACAATCAAAAGAATGTGCTTCCATCAAATCCAAAATCATCACCTTCAGGAACAACTGCACTATCCACACCCATTGTTCCAACACTGGTAGTAGTATCGGTGTAATCAATTCCTTTAATTTCAGTTCCCTTAGGATGTGCAATTGCTGTTGTTCCATCCTCACCACGTTTAACAGTTAATTTATTGCCCGAAACTGTCTTCACATACATTTCTTCACCATTAACATCAATATATTTTTTGGCGATAATTTTAGTTCCATCTGCAACATTCAATATAGTTGTTGCATTATCAATATCTGCATCAATTAAAGTTACAATATCTCCAGTGTAATCTCTAACTGCTCTTGGTTTTACAGAATAAGTAACATCTCTATTTCTAATAGCAGTATTTGTACCAGAAAGATAATTGATAGTAGACTTCTTGATGATATCCTTGCTTGCAGCTGCAGTAGGACCAAACATATATGTTTTCGCAGTAAATCTTAAAGTATAGTAAAGAACTCTTCTTGTACTAAAATCACCTTCATAATCATCCTGCATAGTAATGTTCTCAAGAACTACAGGAATGTCTCTCTTCTCACGAATAGAGTCAACCAATTGAACAGATATACTAAAGGCAGGTTGAAAATATGGAAGAATTTGCTCAATAATTTGCAAAGCATCATCATTTAATTTTGACATAATGCTCAGTTCAAATTGCATATTATAAGGAACTGGCATATATGATTTTTTAACCTCACTACCATCATCAGGATCTTTTACAATTATCTGCTGAGTTGTAGTAACTTTCCTAGTAGGATCATAAGTCAATCCAGTAAACTCAAATGACATCCTCGGCAAGGACATTGCAGTTGACTTATTCAGATCTGGAGATTGTTCCAGTCTGGCTAAGAATTTCTGAGTGGGTCCATATGCAAGAGGAACCCTTATTATCTCCGAGATTTCACCAACAGCATCTGTATGTTTAATGACAATATCATTAAACAAAGTTCCAAATGCAATAACGGTTCTTCTCAGAATCTCGTTATAAAAATACTCAAACATGTTTACTTTCCATATATTATTATTTGAACATAATAATTTCTATTTAGGCATTTCCAAAAGGATTAGACTCTGAGAAATCTAGGATCTTATCCGCTTCAATCTCTATATTATTATTATCTGCAAATCCATCATAACTATTATATGTAGGAATGATTCTTATTGAATAACTTGCACCTGATTCAGAACCAAGAAGAGTCTCTCCTACTGAGAAATCTCCAGACATATTAGATACTTCAAGAGTATTGGTTGGCGAGTTCCATTTTCTCACTACTGCAGTATTGCCAGTAATACTTCCGGTAACAATTTCATTAAACTGGAACGTTCCAGAATTGCTACTTGTGGAAGCAGCTGCAACAGTTATAGTTGGATGCAAAATATAATTTGCGCCACTATCTGTAAGGTCAATTTCAACTACAGTTCCCGTAGAATCTATTCTTGCGACACCTTTTGCGGTATGAATACCTGCCATCAGTTCAACATAATTTTTCTCAGAAGGATCATTAGATATTGTAACTGTAGGTACTGATAGATAACCACCTCCACCATATTCAACTATAATGCCTGTTACAATTCCACATTGATCAATGCCAAATTCAAATGCAGTTGTTGCTATTCCAACATTTGTAGCCGCTTGTGACATATAAACAGTTCCATCTCCAACATCAGTAACATATGTGTCTGTTGATATAAAGTTAACTGTTGGGTATGATGTACGATTTATTTCATGATGATATTGAAGTCTAACCCTATCACCAACAATAATACCATCAGTAGTGATACCGGAAATGTAATCTGATCCAATTCCAATCGTTCCAGCAATTTTTACTGAATTGACTCTCATGGTAGCAATACCAAGAGCTCTAAACTCTTCTGATCCTCCAGCAGGTGCAGATATTGTAACAGTTGGAGCAGCATCATATCCATAACCACTAGTTGCTACAGAAACAGCATCAACTTGACCATCTGCATCAATTGTAGCAGTTCCTGTTGCTCTATATTGAGAAGTAGCACCAGAGAATGTAATAGATGGTGCAACAGTATATCCAAGTCCTATAGTAGCACCAGTTCCAACACACCAAGGATCTGTTGTTGAGTTAAATCCAACCGCAGTAACAATACCAGTTATAGGATGAATAGTAGCAATACCAACAGAAACTACTAATGGAGCAAGTTGTGTACCAGAAGTAGATATTGCAACTGTTGGTGCTGTAGTATATGATCTACCAGTAGTAGTAAATGCTACAGAACCAGGATCTATAGAAGAACCTGCTAAACCAACTGTTGCAACAGCACCAAATGATCCAGTAGGAGCAGAGAAGGTGACTGT
>Ga0209404_10001201_pt1 | contig 17994 bp, 20 predicted proteins | sample TroAtlMetagenome_2_FD_187447 | JGI IMG/M metagenome (GOLD analysis project Ga0209404, IMG submission 187447) | Marine eukaryotic phytoplankton communities from Atlantic Ocean - Tropical Atlantic ANT8 Metagenome (SPAdes) (version 2) | ecosystem: Environmental > Aquatic > Marine > Oceanic...
ATGAAGATTCTTCAAGTTACGGGGGAGGTAGTTGCTCCCAAATCCGTACCCAATTCGAGAAATTATGCCGCAGGTGCTTTAAATCTGAAGGACATTCCCGAATTTCTCTCCCGCGACTTGTTTTTTATAGCCTACGGACTTGAGCCATGTATTATGACTCATTGGACAAAGGATATGAACTTATTACAAAGCCGTAGCTTTTCTACGGTTTTAGACAAGGATTGGGCACAATTTCCTCATGATGGTACGGTTTGGCGTCTTGACGAAAACGAAAAATTTCGAGACTTAGGATATACGAGCCACCACCCAAGAGGGGCTTATGCATTAAAAGAACAAAAGGAAGGTGTTATCACAACTTTGCTAGATGTCATATGGCAAGTAGGAAAGTCAGGAGTGGTCTCACCAGTAGCTATTCTAGAACCCTGTGTTATAGGAGAGGCTACAGTTAGTAGAGCAACACTACACAACAAGGCTTACATAGAAGCACTCGGACTTTACATAGGTTGTAGAGTTGAGGTGATAAGGAGTGGAGAAATAATTCCTAGAATTGTAGGACTTGCGGAAAAATAAGTCTTGACATTTGATGTCAGATTTAGTATAATATAATAATTGATAAAAAAGAAATAGATGAAACAACAAGCAATAAGAATTCCTGATGTATGCCCTTCATGTGGCTCATCACTAGAGTTGATAACCGATCAACTTTATTGCAACAACTCAAGTTGCCCAGCAAAGAACTCAAAGATTGTCGAAGGTTTCTCTAAAAAACTTAGAATCAAAGGTCTTGGATCAAAGACCATAGAAAAACTTGATCTAGAGTGTATAGAAGATATATACTCATTGTCGAAAGAGTTTATAGAAGAAAGGCTCGGTTCAGATAAATTAGCAACAAAGTTAGTAAATGAAATCGAATTAAGCAAAAATGCTAACTTGCAAGAACTGTTACCCGCCTTTGCGATACCACTTTTTGGATCTACAGCTTCTCAGAAGTTATGCAATACGATTAATCACATTGATGAATTAACCGAGAAGAAATGTAGTGAAGCGGGGTTAGGTCCAAAAGTTACAACTAACATCTGTAGTTGGTATAAAACAGAATACAAGAACAGATACCAAACTCTACCTTTCACATGGAAAGCAGACATTTTCGAAGGAGTACCAGTAGTCGATATAAACGAAGTAGTTTGTATCTCAGGACGCTTGACTTCATATAAAACGAAGGCAGAAGCAAAAGCAGAGTTAGAAAAGTATGGTTATAGAGTAAAAGATACTCTTACAAAAGATGTAACTATCCTAGTCAACGAAAGTGGAATAGCAAGTGCTAAAACAAAATCGGCAGAAACAAAAGGAATAACAATAATAACAAACATAAAAAAGCTAATTGGAGAAAAACATGGCAGTACCTAAGTGGACAGAAGAACGAACTCAATCATTGACTGATTTCGTAGGCGGGGAGTCACCCGTATCACAAGCTACAGTTGCAAACGCAGCTGACGAGCTTGAAACTTCTCCTAGATCAGTTAGTTCTAAATTAAGAAAAATGGGATTCGAGGTCGAACTCGCATCTTCAGTTTCTACTAGAACTTTTTCTGAACAGGAAGAAGCAACCTTATCAGCATTTGTTTCAGATAACTCTGGATCATACACATACGCTGATATAGCTTCCGCATTTGAAGGCGGAAAATATAGTGCAAAATCAATTCAAGGAAAGATTCTTTCTATGGAATTGACTTCACACGTTAAACCAACTGAGAAGCCTGCTTCAGTCAGAACTTATTCTGAATCTGAAGAAGCTACATTCTTAGAAATGGTTGGCAACGGCGCTTTCGTTGAAGACATCGCAGATGCTCTTGGAAAGCCCGTTAATTCAATCAGAGGCAAAGCCCTATCCTTCCTGAGAACAGGTGAGATAGATGCTATCCCTTCTCAAAGAGAAAGCACAGCTGCATCTAAAGTAGATGCGCTTACTGCGCTTGGGGATATCTCTGACCACACAGTTGACCAAATTGCTGAGGAAATCGGCAAAACAGTCAGAGGTGTGAAAACTATGTTGACCAGAAGAGGTCTTGCTTGCGCAGACTACGATGGAGCAGCAAGAAAAGAAAAAGCATCCAGCTAAATCTTTTCACCCTAGAGGCGTGGTTAAGGCAACTTGACCACGCTTTCTTTTGCACAATAATTTGGGAGAATAATGAACATAAGTTCAGCACTTATTAATAAGATAATTGTCGAACAGGACATGGAAACCTGGGGTGCTCTTGAACCTCATTATTTACCCGCAGAATACCAACCAATCTTTAGAGCCGTAGAAACACATTTCTCGAACTTCAAATCTCTACCCACATTTGACGACTTAAAACTAAGTCTGAGAGACCAGTCTATCAAAGAAAAAATCTTTGCGATTGAAACTTTAGATGTGGATTCAGAGGCATATCATCTATTAGAATACTTAAAAAACGAATATACACATGGCGAACTCTTAAATAAACTAGAGAAGTATGTGGATAATTCTGTGTCTATGTCAAGCGCAGAAGAACATATATTAGCTTTAGAAGATATATCAGTAGATATGCGAAATAAAGTAGAAATTCAAGACTCTGAAGAAATAAATATGCAGAAGATTAATCCTTTAGAAACAGAGGAACAGTTGAAAAACTACATACCACTTGGTTTAAATACAGAGTATGATTCTAAAAATCATTTTTCGAAGACCGATTTAGTACTGATCGGTGGTCGTAGAGGTAGTGGTAAATCTTTGGTATGTGCAAACATAGCAGTAAATCAGTACGAATCTGGTAAGAGTAGTATTTTCTTTACAATAGAAATGACGAAAGACCAGACATTTAGAAGAATGGCATCAATTGCTACAGGTATTCCTTTAGAGCGACTAAGAAATCGTATGCTCACTCAAAAAGAGTTTAATAAACTTGCTGAGTGGAACGCGAGTCGATATGAAGGTAGCGCTAACATTCTAAGTGAATATTATACTCATGGAGATTATGATAAGTTTCAAGAAACTTTGATTAAACTTCCATTGAGATTAGATAGACAACTAGATATAGTCTATGATCCAGCCCTTACTTTAGCTAAAATTAAAGCTGAAGTGGAAGTTCGAATGAACTATCTTGATATAGGAGTTGTAATTGTAGACTATATTAATCAAGTAAAACGCTCCACTCTTCCAAGTAAAGGTGGTCAATATGATTGGACTGAACAAATCGAAGTTAGTAAAACTTTGAAACAATACGCACAAGAACATAAGTGCTTATATGTAAGTCCATATCAGGTTGATGCCACAGGGGAAGCTCGTTTCGCAAAAGGTATTTTAGATGCCGCAGACGCAGCCTACTCATTAGAGACTTGGGAGCCTGGAGATCAATGCATGACTTTCGAGTGTAAGAAGATGAGGAATGGTCCAATTGAAGACTTCTCCTCTCAAATAGCATGGGACACGTTAAAGATTGGTCCTCAATCTTCTATGACACCAAAACAGAGAGATGCTTTAAAGAAAGAAATGTCCACAGGCGAGGACGTACAGGAGTTATAATGGCAAGTGATAGAATTGGACAAAAGTCCGCAGAATTAGTAGCGCTACCACCACACAGGTGGTACAGTCGCAGAGCATCGTGGTTGCTAGAACAACCAACGGTCGCGGAGAATATAGAAAACATTCCAGTTAATGAACCTCTAATGGAGAGTTTATTAGCAGAAGGTATGCATAATCCTATACTATGCTTAAGCACTCACTGGGCAATCGCTGGAGGGCAGAGACTCAGAGCTGTTCATGAGATTAGGAAAACTGATCCTAACTATGATATAGATATTCGAGTTATGCAATTTGAAGAAGACTATCACAACTTGTATTATCTATGGGGAGATGAAGAAGAAAGAAATCGAATCATAGCTATTACATTTCAATTATGGGAGCTTGTATTTAAAAGCCTGTATTATGATCACGACACAACGAGTACGGGTGTCGAAATGACATATTACGAAGATTTAGGAGAAGAGCTTAAATGGAAACTGAACCAGGAATAATGGAAAAAGGTAAAGAACTGTTAAAAGTATTAGGACTATTAGTACTAATACTATTTATACTAACTATTTTAATATGAACGTAGACGAATTATTACATAAACATAAATTAGTTTTTCGCAATCAAGGTGCGGACTACGTTGTGGGTTGTCTAAACCCAGAACATGATGATAGTAACCCTTCTATGCGTATTGATAAAATAACAGGTATATTTAACTGTTTCGCCTGCGGTTTCAAAGGAAATATCTTCAAATACTTTGACGCCCCAGTTAGTCACCTTGAGATTAAAAGAAATAATATAAAGAAGAAAATTGAAGAAGTAAGGGCACAAAATATAGGACTCGTGCCACCAGCAGATATAATGCCGTATATTGGTAACTTTAGAAGTATAAAACCTAAGACATACGCAAAATTTGAAGCATTTACACATCATGAATCACAATTTATAGGAAGGGTTGTCTTTCCTATAGCTGATATCACAGGTGCAATACGAGCCTTTATTGGTAGACATCAGGATAAAACACAAGTACCAAAGTACTTAATCTATCCTCCAAAGTCTAAGTTGCCTTTATTTCCTCATAATGCTAAACCTATTTTAGGTAGAGTATTATTGGTGGAAGGAATTTTTGATGCGATAAACCTTCATGATAAAGGTTTAGAAAACGCAATGTGTTGCTTCGGCACACAAAACATTGATGCATATAAACTAAATATGCTGAAATTTATAGGTGTTCGTCAAGTAGATATTATGTTTGATGGAGACACCGCAGGGAGAGAGGCTGCAGAGAAAGTTGCAGACTTATGTGAACAAGTAGAACTTCTGGCATATATAGTAAAGATGCCTGATGGGGTAGACCCAGGGGACTTGCCAGAAGATAGAGTAAAAAGATTAAGAGAGTATTTATATGACTAACCAACCAGCCGTTGCTTTAATAGATAAAGCACCAAACAGAACGGATTATGTTCGACATTTTAATAATGAGTTTGAATTTGACCATTTTCATTTGTCTAGTAATCCAGATATTAAAAAAGTTTTAAAAAGAGACGTAGATATCGAGATAGATCTTGATGCTTACGATTGGATTATCCTCGTAGGAAGTGAAGCACTACAATACTTTACTCCTGAGAGGTCGATAACAGAGCATAGCGGGAGACTTATTAATGATAAATTCCTCCCAGTTATCAACCCCGCTATGCTCGCCTTTAAGCCCGAGGCTAGAAGGACATGGGAGGATTCACTAAGTACCATACTAGGTTATATTAGTGGAGAATTACAACCAGTAGATATATCTACAGAGACGTTCTACGGAATTGATAACAAGGAAGAGGCGATTGCATGGATAAACGAAGCGTTAAACGCGGAAACAAGCTATATAGCTTGCGACACAGAAACAACAGGGTTGTACCCAAGAGACGGTCACATTTTAGGACTAAGTCTCGCTTACTGCAGAGATCATGGAGTATACATTTTAACAGACGTGGTAGACGAGGACGTGGAGATACTACTCCAGAAGCTCTTTACCAAGAAGATAACCGTATTTCATAATGCTAAGTTTGACTTAGCAATGTTGGAGTACCATTTTGGCTTTGAGTTCCCTCGTATAGAGGACACAATGCTAATGCATTATATGTTAAATGAGAATCCTGGCACACATGGATTAAAGCAATTAGCTTTGAAACATACTAAATATGGGAACTATGAACAGGAGTTACATGATTATATAGCAGATTATTGCAAACGAAATGGAGTATTGAAAACCCAATTCACTTGGGAATCTATCCCTTTTGATGTAATGCAGGTATATGCAGCAATGGATGCTGCTGTTACCTTTGAATTGTATGAGCTTATGAACGAAGCTCTTAACAAAAACCCAAGACTTGTAAAAGTATATAAAGACATTCTAATGCCAGGAATGATATTCCTTAAAGATTGTCAGGATAATGGCGTTCCTTTTGATAGAAGAAGATTAGAAGAAGCGCAAGAACTTATGGAGAAGGATATACAAGAAGCTATTGATAAGCTGTACAGCTTTAAAGAAGTGCAGATGTTTGAAACAGCACAAGGAAAAGAATTCAATCCGAATAGCACAGTTCAATTACGAAGTTTATTATTCGATGCTATAGGATTGCAACCTACGGGTAAGAAAACAGGTACAGGCGCTCACTCAACTGATGCAGAAGTATTAGGACAGTTAGCAGAACAACACGCAGTACCTAACCTAATTTTAGATATTCGTCAGAAGTCTAAAATTAAAAATACTTATTTAGATAAGATTATACCACAACTTGATAGAGACAGTAGATTAAGAACAAACTTTAATCTACATAGTACCACTTCTGGTAGACTATCTTCTAGTGGTAAACTGAATATGCAACAAATACCTAGAGATAACCCTATTGTTAAGGGTTGTATAAGAGCCAAAGAAGGTAATCAAATAGTAGCAATGGATTTAACCACAGCAGAAGTATATGTGGCTGCAGCTTTGTCTGGAGACAGAAACTTAAGTGAAGTGTTTAAATCTGGTGGAAACTTTCATAGTTCTATTGCTAAATTAGTATTTAGACTACCATGTGAGGTAGATGAAGTTGCAGAACAATATACATTTGAAAGACAGGCAGCTAAAGCTGTTACTTTCGGTATAATGTATGGAGCTGGGCCTAATAAAATTTCCCAGCAAGTTACTAAAGATTCGGGTTCATACTTTTCTGTTCAAGACGCACAGAAAGTAATTAATCAATATTTCGAACAGTTCAGTCGATTAAAACATTGGTTAGAAGAACAGAAAGAATTTATAGAATCTAACGCTTACTTATACTCTACTTTTGGTAGAAAGCGTAGATTAGAAAATGTTAGAAGCGCTGATAAAGGTATCGCAAGTCATGAAGTAAGGAGTGGTATTAATTTCTTAGTACAATCTGTATCTTCTGATATTAACCTATTAGCTGCGATTGACATGAATAACTATATAAAAGATAACGGGCTAAAGAGTAGAATCTTCGCTCTAGTGCATGACTCAATTTTAGCTGAGTGCCCACATCATGAGATTGACGCATACAGTAAGAAATTGACAGAGTTTGTGCAGATGGATAGAGGTATTTATATAAATGGCGCACCTGTTGGGTGTGACTATGATATAGGAGAAGATTATAGCTTTGGCAAGTATGAAAAGCTATATGGTTAAGTTCGATTTAGTGTACCCAGTTTACGTTTTAAACTCAGATAATATCTGGGAACAAGATGGCATAGTCTTTATTGAAGACCAAGTGCTTGATGATTTAAACCAAACTGGGGATACTATTGGGCAGAGAAGGTTGAGAACACCTTTAAAAAACTTATTCCCACTTAAGTTTCAAATTGATGATGTAGTGGGATTAATAAAACACAGAGGGAAAAACTATGTTGATACTTCAGGAAAGTATTATCATTATGAAAAAACAACATTTACGAAGTTGGTGTGTCATAGAATTAGAAAAGTAGAAGACAATGGAATAACTTCTACGATTTGGCTAAAAGATATTAATTTCTCTTTTAGCGAAAAAAGACCCCCGAAAAGTAATTATTCGTGGGCACAAGTACTATATCTAAACGGATTGCCGTGGCGGATATATGAGTTTTTAGAGCAAGAAATAAAATCAACAAGACGAAAAATATAATGAAAGCAGTTTTAAGTAATAGGATATATCTTAACGCAACTCCAAGACAACAGGAGCAGATCGATAGTGAATTAACTTATACAATTCCTAATCACGATCCGAGAGACCCCCCTATAACAATTAAGAACATGGGGATTATCCGTAAAGACTTAATTACTGTTCCAAGTGGTAGAGAAGACTTGATTCCGAAGGACTATGAGATAGTTGATAAGAGAGTTACTAAACCAATGGACTTCCCTGAGTTTAAGTTCGAATTACGACCTAGCCAGCAAGAAGTTTTTGACAAAGTTGACGAAAGCTGTATAATAAACGCTTGGGTAAGTTGGGGAAAGACTTTCACCGCCTTAGCCATCGCTTCAAATCTTGGACAGAAAACATTAGTTGTTGTCCATACTTTAGCACTACTAAAGCAGTGGCAAACTGAAGTGTCCAAAGTCTTTGGAATTGAAGCAGGAATTATTGGTGCTGGAAAATTTAATATAGATAGTCCAATCGTTATCGGAAGTGTTCAGTCTCTATACCGTAGAGTCCCAGACATCTCTGATGAATTTGGAACAGTCATATTAGATGAAATGCATCACGTAAGTAGTCCAACTTTTGCTAAAATATTAGATAAAAATAAAGCAAGATATAAGGTTGGATTATCAGGTACTATAGAAAGAAAAGATGGTAAACATGTGGTCTTTAGAGACTACTTTGGACAGACAGTCCATAAACCACCGAAAGAAAACTATATGGTGCCGAAAGTGGATATCATAGCCTCAGACGTAAGATTTATGGATGGGCAGAATATCCCTTGGGCGAACAAGGTAACACACCTTTCGTACCAAGAAGAATATGTGCACTCTGTTGCGATGATAGCAAGTGCATATGCTAGTAAAGGACACAAAGTTTTAGTTGTCTCTGATAGAGTAGAATTTCTAAAAACGTGTGCTAAACTAAGTGGAGAAGAGGCAATATCAATTACAGGGGATATACCTCATGAAGAAAGACCTAAAATGATGAAACAACTTTGGGAAGATAAACATATCTTATATGGAACACAGTCCATCTTCTCAGAGGGAGTATCACTAGACTGCTTAAGTTGTCTAGTTTTAGGAACACCTGTAAATAATGAACCTCTTCTAACGCAGCTAATTGGTCGTATTATTAGAATACAGGAAGACAAGTTACAACCTGTTGTAGTAGACATTAATCTACAAGGTAAAACGGCTCGAAGGCAGGCGAATAATAGACGAGGATATTATATGAAGCAAGGATACGAGGTAAATGACCTATGAAAAAATACTTCTTGACAGGAGTTCAAATTTTTAGTATAATATATGATACGATATAATTGGAAAAAGATAGCGAAAGATAGCAAAAACAAGGTATCTGACATCATGCTTATAGTGTGGTATGTAACTTATAATTACCCACCCACAAGTAAGAGAGATAGACTATTTAAATTCTATGGAAAGGATTACTCAGGAGACAGTTTTTTACTTAATCCAGAGTTCATATATAAACATCGTAAGTCCGCTTCTGATTCAGAATGGGCTGAATATATCGCTGTAGCTTCTTATAGAAGTTATAACGATTACTTAACTAACAATAAATTAACATTAGAACTAGCACGACTCCCAAAGAGCGTGCAGAACATAATTAAAAAGAATAGGCTACTTAAAATTGAAGATGGAGAAGTTCACTTCCGTTATGAGAAGTCCCAAAAGGAGAAATAAATGGCATTAAAATTTGCACAACTAGAAGGAAAGGCTAAAAAGTCTTCCATAAATCAATTCCAATATCAAGACGGCGATAACGTTGTAAGAATGGTAGGAGATATCCTTCCAAGATATGTATATTGGATTAAAGGCGAAAACGCTAAGAACATTCCTATGGAGTGTCTTGGTTTTAATCGCGCAACAGAAACTTTCGATAACAAAGAGAAAGATTGGGTTAGGCAGTATAACCCTGAAATGAAATGCGGTTGGTCATACGCGATACAATGTATTGACCCAAAAGACAAACAAGTCAAAGTACTCAACTTAAAGAAAAAACTATTGGAGCAAGTTATGCTTGCTGCAGAAGATCTTGGCGACCCTACAGATCCTGAAACAGGGTGGGACGTACACTTTAAGAGAGTAAAGACTGGTCCAATGGCTTTTAACGTTGAGTACCAATTACAAGTACTTAGATGTAAAACTAGAGCGTTGGACGAAGAAGAGCTTGCACTAATAGAAGAACTTAAGTCTATGGACGAAGTTCTACCTAGACCAAGTGCTGATGCTCAAAAAGAACTATTAGATAGAATTAGATCAGGTGGTAATGATGAACCTGATGCTGAAGTTGCTAAAGAATTTTCAGAAGGAGAGGAACAAAAATGGTAACAGTTGGAGAAGAATTTCCAGATTTTATGATGCAGACGTGTGAGAAAAATAACACACTCGGTTATATATCTAATCTTGATATAACTGATGAATGGGCAGTAATGTTCTTTTATCCGAAAGATTTTACTTTCATATGTCCTACAGAAATAGACGCGTTCAACAGTTTAGTTGATGAAGCTAAAGTTGTTGGCGTGAGTGGAGATAATGAATTTTGTAAACTTGCATGGAAAGAGAATAACCCACTTATATCAGATATTGAATACCCTTTAGCAGCCGATTCAGGACTACCTTTAGGTAGTGAATTAGGCATAGTTGATGATGAAAATGGAGTTCATTATAGAGCAACATATATCATTGACCCGAACGGTATAGTTCAACACGTATCAGTTAATGCGCTAGATACAGGCAGAAATGCTGAGGAAGTTTTACGAACACTCCAAGCTTTAAAAGCTGGAGGCCTTACAGGCTGTGAATGGCAACCTGGAGACAACTTCGTAGGATAGCATGATTTTATTTACTGCAGATTGGCATATTAAACTCGGACAGAAGAATGTACCAGTAAAATGGGCTACAAACCGATATCATGAGTTCTTTTCTCAAATCCAAGAGATTGAGAAAGAAGTCAGTTTGCATATTATTGGGGGAGATTTATTTGATAGACTCCCCTCAATGCCTGAATTAGAGTTATATTTTGACTTTATTAGTAGGGTAAAGGTTCCCACAATTATTTTTGATGGTAACCATGAAGCTACAAAGAAGAATAAGACCTTCTTTACGCAGCTCAAAACGGCAACCCAGAGATTAAATCCGTTGGTAACGGTTATAGATGAAATAGTGGTAAATGAAGAATACAGTATCCTACCCTATTGCTACTTACATAGAAAGTGGAATCCTGTCTTAGATTTAAACATTAGGAAACCACTATTTACTCATGTAAGAGGTTCTATACCACCACACGTCTCTCCCGAGATAGATCTTAATAAGTTAGCACAGTTTCCCATAGTGTTCGCTGGAGATTTACATAGTCATTCTAATACTCAATTAAATATAGTATATCCAGGTAGTCCAATGTCTACTCAATTTCACAGAACTAAAGTGAAAACAGGATATATTTTAATTGATGAAGATAGTTGGGAATGGGAGTGGAAAGAATTTAGTTTGCCACAATTAATACGAAAGACGGTGACTGACCCTGACGCCATGATCCCAACTACATATGACTATACGATCTATGAGTTAGAAGGCGATGTTGCCGATCTTTCACTTATTAAAAACTCTGAATTACTTGATAAAAAAGTAGTAAAGAGAAAAACAGAGGCTACTCTAATACTTGATTCAGAAATGAGTATGGAAGAGGAGCTCGCAGAGTATCTTAGTTATATTCTGGAATTAAAGGATGAAACAGTAACACAAATATTAGGAATATTTCATGATCACTCTAAAAACGCTGAAGTGGGATAACTGCTTTAGTTATGGAAAAGACAACAATATTAATCTTAACAATAGTACTCTCACTCAACTGGTGGGTACCAATGGCATGGGCAAGTCTTCCATTCCACTTATTATCGAAGAAGCCTTATACAACAAAAATAGTAAAGGCATCAAAAAAGCAGACATACAAAACAGATTTGTAAACGCAGGATATAATATCCAACTCTCTTTTGCAGTAGAAGATACAGACTACTCAATAGACGTAAGAAGAAGTAGAGGAAGTATAAAAGTTAAGTTATTCGAAGGTGCAGAAGATATAAGCAGTCATACTGCTACGAACACATATAAAACAGTAGAGCAGATATTAGGATTAGATTTTAAAACATTTACTCAATTAGTATATCAAAATACAAATGCCTCTCTACAGTTTTTAACCGCGACAGACGCTAATAGGAAGAAGTTCCTAATAGATTTATTGAATCTAGAAGACTATGTCGCATATTATGACGTTTTTCGTGAGCTCGCAAGGACTTCAGGTCAGGAATTAGCAGAGCTAGATGGAAAATCAAAAACTATTGTAAAATGGTTAAATGACAATAAATTGGATGATAGTACCATACTTCCAATGATAAAATTACCTGAATATTCGGAAGAAGATGAGAAAGGATTAAGGAATTTATTAGTAGACTTTGAAAATATTTCCGAAAAAAATCAAAAAATTAACGAAAATAATACATATAAGCAACTATTTGCTCAGCTGGATATGAAGTTAATACAAAGTGGTTTAGAAGAACCCGAGTCTTTTGATGATTTAATTTCTAAGAAAGGTAGAGTTGGTGGATATGTTTCTGAGTGGGAAAAGAAAGAAGAAAAGTATAAAAACTTAGAAGGCACTTGCCCTACTTGTGAACAACCAATTACAGAAAATTTCGTAGAGAGGTGGATATTAGAAGCACGAGAACAAGTAGAAAGTCATAAGGAACAAGTAGAACTGCTAGACACAGAGATACAGTCTCGAATAGCAGAGAAAAATACTTATAATAAGTATAAAGAAGAAAAGAACAAGTTTGAAGATCTCTACTCTAGAGTTGATAGAGACCTTCCTACAGAAGTACATAACGCTGATGATTTGCAAGAGAAGATTACAACTTTGAAAGAGAGAATCTCTCACGCCAAATCGCAGATACAGGAAATAGCAACAGAAAATGAAGAACGAACAAAAAAGAACACAAGAGTCCAAGTTATCCTCGAACAAACAGCAGAGTTTGAAACAGAACTTGAGGGAATTACGGACAAGTTATCTAAAGTCGAAGAAAAAGCAGGGCACATAGAAGTCCTTAAAAAAGCTTTCTCCACCAACGGTCTTATAGCCTACAAGATCGAGAATATGGTAAAGGAGTTGGAAGACTTAGCAAACGATTATCTAGCAGAATTAAGTGATGGGCGATTTAGCATCAATTTCGTAGTAACCAATGACAAGTTAAATGTAGAGGTTACAGACAATGGAAACATAATTGATATTACTGCACTAAGCAGTGGAGAATTGACCCGAGTTAATACAGCGACTTTAATCGCTATACGAAAATTGATGAGTAGTATATCGAAAAGCCGCATAAACGTTCTCTTTCTTGATGAAGTCATAAACGTATTAGACGAGCAAGGAAGAGAAAAATTGGTAGAAGTTCTATTAAGAGAAGAAGGTTTGAATACTTATATAGTATCACATGGCTGGACTCACCCCTTATTAGACAAGATCGAAGTCTTAAAGACAGATAACATAAGTAGGTTAGAATGACAGCAAGAAACAGGAGAAGATGTTTTAGAATGAACAAAGCAAAAAGAGTATTAGATTTTATAGATTCCTCAGACTTAGATAAGTTTGAGAGTTTCTGTAGGCGACAATGGTTAGATTTTTGTGATGAACATGGAGGATTTGGTGGACAGCACCTCGAGTACGAGGAGTACACCAGTGAGTATAGCAATTATTTAATGGAGAAATATGGCGCAAGTAAGAAGTGATTATATCGAAGTAGATAGCGTTCCGCGAACAATTAAAAACAATATCATGGTAAAACGTGGTAAGGTCGAGTCAAAAGAAACGAGTGGAGGGATTATTATTCCTGATTCATCGCGGAGACTTGATAATAGTGGTGAGGTCGTGGGGTTGGGTGACTACGGTCGATTAACTAAGACTGGAATTGAAGTTCCATTCGAGGTAAAAATAGGTGACATCGTGTATTTTGAATGGCACGCTGCACAGAGAAAGTTAAAAGTTGGAGACGACTTTTATGTAATATTAACAGAACAGGATATCCTATTCGTAGAAGAGGAAGAATAATGGTAGACCCAAGAGCGAAAGGCGCTACAGGAGAGCGTCAAGTAAAAGAGTTACTAAAGAAACATACAAATTTAGATTTTCAAAGAGTGCCAATGTCAGGCGCATTAGAGTTTATGAAAGGTGATTTGTTTGTACCAAATAAAGAGAACAATTACTGTATAGAAGTAAAAAATTATAAAGATAATCATTTTACAGACAAAGTAATTAGTACAACATCTAACCAGTTTATAAAATGGTGGGATCAAACAACAGAGCAAGCAGAGAAAGGAGGGCAGAAGCCTATACTATTCTTTAAATATAATAGATCGAAGATTTATGTTGCTCAAAGCGATGAACCTACACAGGTTGAAAGGTGGATGTATGTAAAGCACTTGGATTGTTACGTTTGTTTAGCTACGGATTGGCTAATCTTTGAACAACCGAGGTTTATAAATGGCTAAGAATTTTATGGATATGGGAGCAGAGTCTCCCAGAGAAAGAGTAATAGTTATTGATGCACTTAATCTAGGATTTAGATGGAAGCATCAAGGTAGAACCGATTTCGCAGAGGACTATATGAGAACGGTAGAGTCCCTTGCAACTTCCTATAACTGTGGCAGTATTGTAATAGCTGCAGATTGGGGAAGTAGTACCTTTAGACAAGGTATATTACCTGAATATAAGGGTAATAGAAAAGAAAAGTATGAAAAACAAACCCCTGCGGAAGCAGAGGCTTTTCAAAAGTTTATAGAAGAAATGGAACGCACTCTTGCACTTATGGACAAGAGATGGTGTGTTCTGCGCTTCAAAGGTGTAGAGGCAGATGATATAGCCGCCTACGTAGTACAAAATAGAGAACAGTACGGAATTGACCATATATGGTTAATGAGTACTGATAGAGACTGGGATTTACTTATTAACCCTAATGTTTCAAGATTCTCTTATATTAACCGAAAAGAGACAACATTTGAAAATTGGAAAGATACACACAACTATTCCGTAGAGGAATATATTACAATAAAATGTTTGATGGGAGATACAGGAGACAACGTTCCTGGTATACCACAAATTGGACCGAAAAGAGCAGAAGGTTTAGTTAAGGAGTTCGGAAATGCATTTGACATTTACGATGCTGCACCTTTTAGTAGTAGATATAAATATATCCAATCACTAAATGAGAACATAGAACTTTTGCTTACAAATATGGAGCTAATGGATTTACTTGCATATTGTGAGGAAGCCATTGGTAGTGAGAATACAGTAACAATAGACAATTCATTGTCAACATACATTTAAAATATTATGGCAATACAAATAGATTACGATAGGGATAATATACTCCCTGAATTTAGTGTGAAAACATTAAATGATAGATATATGGTAGAGGGAGAATTATCTCCACAGGACGCTTTTGCCAGAGCAGCTCAGACATTTTCAGATAATGATGAGATGGCACAAAGAATATATGAGTATGCTAGCAACTTATGGTTTATGTTTAGCACTCCTATTCTTTCAAACGGTGGAACATCTAGGGGATTACCCATTAGTTGTTTCTTAAATTATATCCCTGATAGCAGGGGCGGAATCACTGACCACTACACAGAGAATGCTTGGCTTTCTTCTGTAGGAGGTGGAATTGGTGGTTATTGGGGGCACTTAAGAGGTGTAGGTTCTAAAACTTCTCATGGAAGTGAGAGTACAGGAGTGATACCTTTTATGAAAGTAGTAGATGCAGAAATGCTAGCTTTTAGTCAAGGAGTGACTCGTAGAGGTAGTTACGCAGCTTATATAGATATTAGCCACCCCGAAATAGAAGAGTTTTTAGATGTTCGTAAGCCTACAGGCGGAGACATCAATCGTAAGTCAATCAACCTTCATCATGCGATAGTAATACCTGATGCATTTATGCAACTAATAGACGGTGCTACGCAAGAGGACGGATTTGACGATAGTTGGGATTTGATAGATCCACATAGTGGAGAAGTAACAAAGACCGTATCAGCAAAAACATTATGGGTTAAGTTGATTCAAAACAGAGTAGAAACAGGAGAGCCTTACATTATGTTTGGTGATGCTGTTAATGATGCTTTACCAGAGTTCCAAAAAGAACTAGGTTTAAAAGTCAATCAAAGTAATCTTTGTAGTGAAATAACTTTACCTACTGATGAAGATAGAACAGCAGTTTGTTGTCTATCAAGTGTGAATCTTGAGAAGTTTGACGAGTGGCAAAAAGAGCCTCTTTTTATATCAGACTTAGTGCGCTTTCTAGATAATGTATTAGAAGCATTTATTACTGAAGCACCTGATTCACTTGCTAAAGCAAAATACAGCGCATCACAAGAACGCAGTATTGGATTAGGAGCGATGGGATTTCATGCCTATTTACAAAAAAATAATATACCATTTGAGTCTCCAATGGCAAAGGGGTTCAATTTACGGGCATTTAGCCACATTAAAGAAAAAGCTATTCAGGCAACCAAGGAGCTTGCACTTGAAAGAGGTGAGTGTCCTGACGGAGTTGGTCATGGTGTGCGTAACGCTCATCTATTGGCTATTGCTCCTAACGCTAGCAGTGGCATTATTTGTGGGAATACTAGTCCTAGCATTGAGCCTTATAGGGCTAATGCTTTTACTCAGAAAACTAAAACAGGTAGTTCTCTACTTAAAAATAAGTTTTTGGAGAAATTACTTGAGGAGAAAGGTTTCAATACAGAAGAAATCTGGAAGTCAATAATTACAAGTGGTGGTAGTGTCGCACATTTAGAGTGCTTAAGTGATTGGGAAAAGAACGTATTTAAAACTGCAGTAGAACTAGACCAAAGATGGGTTGTAGACCATACTGCAGATAGACAAGAGTTTATTTGTCAAGCACAGAGTTGTAATATATTTTTTCCTTCTGATGTTTCTAAACAGGAACTACATAATGTTCATATGAGAGCATGGAAGAGAAGAATGAAAACATTATACTACTTAAGAAGTGAAGCGTTAAAAAGAGCTGATGTAGTCTCAGACCAAGTTTTGAGAGAGTACATTTTTGATTATCAAGATGAAGAAGGCTGTTTAGCCTGTGAGGGATAATTATGAGTTTATTAGACGAACGAGAATTTTATAAGCCTTTTAATTATGCATGGGCTTATGAGGCGTACAAAGCGCAGAACCAAATGCATTGGATTCCAGATGAAGTTAATCTGGCAGATGACCTAAAAGATTTCCGTGAGAAACTCACACCTGATAATAAATTATTATTAACAAATATCTTTAGGTTCTTTACACAGGCGGATGTAGACGTAGCTGGAGGGTATGCTAATCATTACCTTCCTACATTTAAACAACCCGAAGTGAGAATGATGTTATCTTCTTTCGCAAATATGGAAGCAGTACATCAAGACGCATACTCTTTACTACTTGAAACATTAGGATATTCTGATGATGAATATAGATTGTTTCATGAAGTTCAAGCTATGCAAGAAAAACATGAGTATCTAAGTAACTTTACTGTAGATACTCCTTATAACATGGCAAAAACTATGGCAGTATATAGTGCTTTCACAGAAGGTGTTCAACTGTTTAGTAGTTTTGCTATTTTATTAAACTATCCAAGACATAACCTTATGAAAGGTATGGGACAGATAGTAACTTGGAGTGTTAGAGACGAGACACTTCATGTTGAAAGTATGAGTCGTCTATTCAAGGAGTTTATCAGAGAAAACGCAGAGTTGTGGAATGATGAGTTGAAATATGAAATTTATTGTGCCGCAGAGAAAACAGTAGAATTAGAGGATCACTTTATTGATACTTGTTTTTCAAACGCAGAAATACCTGATTTAACGGCTAGCGATGTAAAAGAATATATTCGCTATATCGCAGATCGTAGATTATTAGGTATAGGTATGAAAACTATTTTTAATGCAAGAACAAACCCACTCCCTTGGCTAGACTATATACTTAATGGTGTTGAGCATACCAACTTTTTTGAAAACCGTGCTACCGAGTATGCTAAGGCGAGCACGACAGGTAATTGGCAGGATATATTCAAATGAGCAATACACAAGTAACCGAAAGTGAACCAGTATTAATGTTTAACGACAAAAAATACATCATATCGGATCTGCATGACGATGCAAAGATGCTAGTGGCACTTCTTCAAGGTTTAGAAGGCGACGTAACAAACGCGAGATTAACTCTTGA
>Ga0209404_10001206_pt1 | contig 17950 bp, 17 predicted proteins | sample TroAtlMetagenome_2_FD_187447 | JGI IMG/M metagenome (GOLD analysis project Ga0209404, IMG submission 187447) | Marine eukaryotic phytoplankton communities from Atlantic Ocean - Tropical Atlantic ANT8 Metagenome (SPAdes) (version 2) | ecosystem: Environmental > Aquatic > Marine > Oceanic...
GATTTCAGACTGGCTTACGTCGCCATCCTCATTTTCATCCATCCGACGCAAAACAACTACCGCCAAATCGATCTCATTCTGCTGCAGTTTACCGTCGCGGTTTCGATCAAGGGCCTGAAATAAAGTGCCTGCTTGGTCCTGACCTTGGGGTGCTCCTCTTGGCGGCCTCTGATCGGCTCCTCTTCTTTGTCTTTCTCTCTCATCTTGAGCGATGGATGCACCGCAAAGACTCATAAACATTGCGATGATAGCAATGAATGTTTTTAAGTGTGTGATTTTCATGGTGATAGCGGATTAAATTATAATTTTATCTTAATAATATCTTAGCTCCTTAGAGATTACCTTAACATGATGCTTGGACGGAAAATTGCTCTCAAATATTCAATTAAACCTGATGATTCCTATAAAAATCACCATTCATCGCCTTTACGGATTGGAGCACCCAACATGTCCTCTAAAACTTCACTCTCATAGACGAGGTGACCCGAACCGTAAATGACAAGGACGCGACGATGCTCTAAAAGCATCTTAGCCTCAAAAGAAATAAGATGTTTTTCGCGCGCCATCATGGCTGCAATACCCATACGTTTTAGAAGCTTAGGGTTCTTAATCGCTATTGGAGCAATGTCTGCGCGCCTCAAATTTTCAGCACTAAACTCCATTCCTGTTGTTTCTTTGTACCAGCCTTTAAACTGATCAAGGGTCAATGCTGTTTCGAGTTCGAACTGCTCTATCATTCTTGGTATTAATCTCTCAACTTTTTTATCAATTTCCGCTCCCGGTTGTTCTCGCCGAACCTGACCCAAATGCCGCACAACGAGATAACCAAGAATATCTGTATCATCTTCGGTCACTTTACGGAGAGCTTCAGTGGTCGCGACAGGCATTGGCTCTCCACCGATAAAAGGAATATCATTTTCAGAACAGAGTAGTGCTGCGTAAAGAGGCTCAGGAAGATTACCACTCTTTTCTCTACGTCTTGCATCACGAATCAATCCTTCAGGCGAATATCCATCCTCGCTTCTTAGGCCCTCGGTAATAACACATTTAGGTTCAAACCCCTCGATGACCTCTTTGATAAGACTATGTGTTGGCGAACCAACTCTCGGTTCATGGCGTGCGGCAATAAAAACGAGTTCCATTCCCCCTTTCTTATAATGAGAAAAATAAGGAGCTCTTCCTCCAAGCTTACGGTGTTCGGCATGAGTCCGCGCCTTAAGAAGGCTTAAGTCAGGAACTAATTTTTCTTGGCCTTCAAAAAGTTTATGATCAAAACGAACCTCACGTACTCTAAATTTCCAACCCCTGTCAGTCTTTACATAATGATCACGATAAACTCCACTATGCATCAACTTAGGGAGCGGATCATCAATGTACTGCCAGATAACTGAGAAGACTGTTTCACCATGAATTTCACCATCCTCCTTTAGCGTGAGGAGCGTGTTCGTTTGATGGTGACGCGTCGTGACCCCCTTTTGTCTAAAGGATTCTTGAAGTTCTTTAGCAAATTCAAAACGCTCTTTGTTCGACTTAAGCGTACGCCCCACCTTACCTGCAAAAGAGTTCTCCCAAATGCCTTCATCAATAAAAAGGCCAGCCCAACCTTCTGGATCCTTTGAATCCCAAGTATGACTATAACTGGAAATCAAATCATCAATGGCATGGCGATCCTTAATTTTAATATGATCATCCGCAAAGAGAGTTGAACAAAAAATAAAGAATGTTATGACGATTTTTTTCATTGGTTCTTTTCTAAATGAATCTAAAAAAAATTATGTCCCTGGCGTATTACCAAAGAGATCAATATGCAATCGGTTACACATCCGATATCCATTCTCCTTACAAAGATTAATCAGTAAGTCATATCGACTCCGAATCGTTTCGGGGTCAGTTCCCTCAGGCATGAGAAGAATTTTCTCAGGAATAATATTACCTCTAATTTGGTCAACAACCTCTTGAATCTCCTTAATTTCCTCTTCCTTAGAAATGACAAACTTTAACTGAAATTCATAAGACTCCACCCACTCGCTGAGCACGTCATAGTTCAGCCTCTTTGATTCATGACGCTCAATCCATTCTTCTGAAATATCCCCTTCCTGCGGAGTCGAATCGGACAACTTTGGGCTCAAGGAAGCTAGATCACATTTAACCCCTTCAGGAGCAACTGTACCGGCCGTCTCAATAGTAATGTGCTTGCCTAATTCATTTAATCGGCCAGTAAATTCTTTTATGCCTTTAGCAATCATCGGTTCACCCCCTGAGATCACCACATGCCTCGCGGGATAACTACAGACTTTCTCTACCAACTTATCGACAGTGACATTATCTCCTTCCGGTTTCCAGGAGGAGTACTTCGTATCGCACCACCGGCAACGCAAGTTACATCCAGACGTCCTCACAAAGACTGAGGGAACTCCTGTCAGTTCACCCTCACCCTGTATCGAGAAAAACAGCTCTGATATTTTCATTATATTTGAGAAAACATTTATTTTATCGCCTCTTCAAATCTATCGCAATTTTTTCACCTTGTGCAGTAATAATTCGAATGGCAAACTTATCGTTACCGACAAGCTCATAGCTAAGCTTTCTGTGAGACCCTTCAGTCACTCCATTGAAAGTCACACTCTTATCGCCTATCTTTGATAATTTAAGAACCTGAGGTTTTTCTGACCTTGGTTTCAGCGATGCATCAAAAAGGTTCAACCTAAGCTCAAAGGATTGATCAATTTTTTCAATTTTTATAAGCTCAACAAATTCTGTCACTGATCCTTTTGTTAGCCTAACCACTGCTGAAATGGTATTCGCTCTAGGGGGCAACCAAGACTCCTCTAAAACACTCTCACCGAGAGGGCCTTCCCAGCTCCCCGTCAACCAATCAAGTTGATTTATTGAGGTCACTCTAGGTGACTCATTTTTTCCCTCATCTGAGCTTTTCTCATTGGCAAAACCAACATGAAAGAGACTTAGAGAGATCATCGTCAAAAACAGAAATTTCATGACCTCAATATTAGCAGAAAAAATACAAAAAATAACACTTATATTATTAATCCATATAGAGCTTTTCTTGTCCTTTTAAAATCGCTAATATGATGACTACCAAAGGAAACCAACATTCTTCTAGTATGAAAATTAAATCTATTCTCTTTAATTTACTTGTTTTCATTCCCTCAACGCTGACCGCCGTCACCTTCACAGACGAAAGTGAAAAGTTTGGGCTTGCTGGCGGCAATGACGCCTGCTGGTTTGACTTCAACAATGACGGTTGGACCGACATTTGCGCTGGAGGAAAAGTCTACCGAAATGAAAAGGGTCAAAAATTTGTCTACATCGCTGACGTTGGATCCTGCGTCGCTGCTGACTTTAACAACGATGGCTTTCTAGATCTTTACTCTTGGGGTAGCCGAAAGGTTTATCGTAACATTGAAGGTCAAAAATTTGAAGCCATTGAACTTCCTGAACTACCAAAAGGAGGATCTCTCGGTGCCTCGTGGGGGGACTTCAATAATGACGGATTCGTCGATATCTATGTTGGAGGTTACGAATCCTGGCCAAAGGACACCTACGCTGATTTCATTTTAACTAACGAAGGAGGCAAATCCTTCAAGCTTAATTGGCAAGAAGTTCGGTATAGAGCAAGAGGAGTCAGCGCCTGCGACTTTGATCGGGATGGAGACCTCGACGTTTACGTATCTAACTACAGACTCCAGCCAAATATCCTTTGGCAAAATGATGGAAAAGGAAAGTTCACTGATATCACGGGAGACTTTGGCGCCCTGGCCAACGGACCAGGGTTTGGAGGAGGCCATTCGATCGGCGCTTCTTGGGGAGACTTTGATAATGATGGCAACTTCGATCTCTTTGCCGGTAACTTTGCCCATAAGGATGGTCGAGGAAATCAGCCTGAATCGGTATGGCTAAGGAACACGGGAAAAGAAGGAAAATTCAAATTCGAAAACAAGGGACAGGGCGGTGTTTTTTATCAGGAATCATACTCAAGTCCCTCGGCAGCAGATTATGACAATGACGGAAACCTTGATCTATTCTTCACTACCGTATACGGAGTCGCATCTTTTGGTCGCAAAAATAATCCTGTCCTCTTTCGTAACGAGGGGGAATTCAAGTTCTCTAATGCCAACGCAACAACTAAACTCGAAGGATTAGGCGCCACTTACCAAGCAGCATGGGCTGACTTTGATAATGATGGCGACCTTGACCTCATGGCTGCCGGTCGTTTTTTTGTTAATAATGGAAGCAAAGAAAACCATTGGCTTAGAATTAAGCTCGAATGCAAAAAGAAAACATTAAATCGCTCTGCTATCGGCGCTCAAGTTCGATTAACCTTGAGTGATGGCAAGATTTTGAGTCGTCAGGTCGAATCAGGAACAGGTCAGGGAAATCAGAACGAACTCACTCTCCACTTTGGTTTAGGGTCACACGATCAGCCTGTTAAGGTTGAAATTTCGTGGCCAGACGGAACAACTCTAAATCTGAACAATGTTCCGATTGATCAGAAATTGACTTTTGATTTGAACAGTTAATTCTCAGGAAAGTCATTTTACTATATAATCCAAGTAAGCCTTGAAGGTTATCCAATCCTGGGAACCTTCTATACAAACCTGAGTCTCTTCCTGTATGAAATTATCATCTACAAGTGAAAAGACCTCTTCATCAACGTAAGGACCGAGCACTTTATTTTTAAGAAAAACATAAATCCTCGGGGTTGCAATATCAGCAACCTGAACTACTTCTGGCCTAGATTTTTTAATTGGCTTTTCTTCCTGATCACCGTGTCTTTGCTTGAGAGATTCAATGTGTGTTTTATTACTCAAACTAGAATCATTCTTTAGTATGGAAATTTTTTTCTCTACTGCACTTATTTGGTGATCACTTAAAATAACTTTATCAAATCCTTTAATATAATCAGCCACTCCACTGGTCATAACATTTTCAGGAACCCTGCTCTTCAGTTTACATTCCCCAATAAAAAAAACGATGGAGTGCATAACTTCGTGAGACAGATCAAGAAATTCGGCCAAACATTTTGTATGACGATAATTCTGTCGCAAGGGATTCTGAAATGAATTTTTCTTATTATATAAGCTCTGAGTCCAATTGGCATCTCTTTCAGTTCCAAAGATCCACCCCTTCATATTCTTTGTCTCAAGAACGAAAATTCCATAAGGTGAGACAACCACATGATCAATTTGAGTGGTGCCGTCAGGAGCATTAATCATCAAATTGTGAAACCTTTTGTAAATAGACTTATCTAAAGATAAAACCATTCCAAAAGCGGTCATTTTTTCACCCAAACAGCCCTTGAAATTGTTTTTTAAGGATTCCATATCATTGAATTCATATTGGCTATTTGTTTACCTTTAAGACATCTAAAGACATCTAACATTTTATCATTTAAAATATATTAGAGTGATGAATTCGCATCCATTATAAAAATCCAAAATTATTATAATGGAATAACACTATCCCTTCATTACATTAAGAGTTCATGAGTGAAAGATTTTACAGTTCAAATGAAGAACAACGAGACAGCCCTCAAATTAAGCTTCATCAGCCATTACCAACGGCCATTCTTGCTTTCTTCTTCACTCCTCTACTTGGAGCATTGATGATATCAAGCAACTGGAAAAAACTTAATAAACCTGAAAGCGCATCCAAGACGATGCTTATTTTTTACGCTTATCTTGTTGTTCTAGTCGGTTCATATTTTGCTCCTCCAATATCAATTTTACCGATAATAATTGTCCTGTTGCTCATAGGTTTTTGGTTCAACGTTCATCACCAAAGTAAATATATAAAAGAGCACGATATTAGTTACACACCTAAGCCTATCGGAAAGCCAATAATGTGCGGACTGGCTATTATCATCACGTCATACTCAATAACCATTTACACAAAGAGGGATTTCCTAAAAGCAGAATTCTCGAAGATCACAGAAGCATTCGTACAAATACAGCGACAGCAGCAACAAAAGAATTTCACTAAAGACGATTTAGGAAAGCTCAAACAAACACTATCTTCCGACATCGAACAACTTTACTCCGAAAATACTGATGGAACATCAACAGCCAATTTTGAACTGATTAAAAATCCAAAAAACATTGGCGAGAAGATGACCAATGTTATGAGGACTCGATACAAAGAAATAATCGATTTAGAGAAAGACTATGATCAAGATTTAAATAAAATTGGCTTCTCTTCCTTGATGGATCCGAAAAGAATTCAAAACCCTGGATCAATCAAGGAAACAGAAATGCTCATAGATTCAGCCATTAAATCGGCCACAAAGTACAAACGACTGAACCTTGAATCCTACGATCGAGTCATTGACGGCATTACAAAGTTATCAAATGGGCTAACCGATGAGACCAGACAAAAAGGAGACACTAATCGTAAAACAATTTCTGAAGGATGTGAGATTGAAATCACTCTTATAAAAAAGATGGGAGAAATTGTAATGCATTTACATCAAACTTCTGGCAATTGGGAATTCCAAGAAGATACGACTGTTTTCAACAATGATAGCGATTTAAAGGAACACAACTTACTCTGGAGCCAATTCGAAAAACTCTCTGTCAGACAGGATGAATTAAATGAATTGATGGAGAAAAAAATGAAGGAAGACTGAAATCCAGTTAATATTCCCTCCCAAAATCCACTTTACACTTGGGGCAAGCCTTCAGTCTTTTACTCTTAATATAGGCCTCACATTTTGAACAGTTAGAACTTATATTAACGAGAGCAAAACCTGCAATTGCAAGAGACATAGAAACAAACATAAATATTCTCCCAACCAAAACACTCTCACCAACCTCCATCACTAAATAAGAAGGTAACAAGGCAAATAAACCAATCCATTGTAAAATCTGTCCTAGGCAGCTTTTACCCGTATTAATAACAATCGTTGCTTGATCATTTATAGAGTAATCAGCAGAACTCACCGGCTGAATTTGCGATAGCTGCAATTGCGAAAAGAAGCCCTGAAGAGTATTAGCTGGAGCCCATTCTCCCATTCCTTTTGTCCATACTAAGGTCTCGATTGATAATTGGCCGTTATTAAAGAAGTTAATGAATTCATTTTCTGGATAAGGGCCGAAGCTATTACCCTCTTTTGAGCTGTAATACCATTGTCTCATAATTTGATTAGTGTAATGAAAGCATTTTATGCGGCCATTATAATAATTTTAAATTTTTATAATCCCAAATTTTTATTGTTGTAGAATTCAAGCACATCAACTTATCTCACACTAAACCTATATATAGATGAAGCCTCTTTAACTCTGGAAGTGGGTAAAGTCGGAGAGATTATTCACCTCTAAATAAATTAAGTTTTGTGGCTCATTAACCGGTGAAATCATATAAAATTTCATTATATTACAAAATCTGAATAAAATTATAATAGGAATTGATTGTTTAAATTTATTAAATTGTTAGGATAAGGTTATTCAACTTTATTATGGCAAAAGAGGAAATAATTAAAACTCTTAGAACCTTAAAAGAAAAAAGACTCTTTTCTTCTGAAGCCGAGAAACTCGTTGCCCCGTTAAAAGGAAGCAAAGATTCCTTCAATTTTGAATTTATTGAATCTAGTCCCACCTTAGGAAGACAATTAGACTCAGCATATGACAATGGCCATCAACTCAAAGTCAAATTTGAAGGAAGTATTGAATCTGTAATTCTTATTTCTGAAAAACAATTCGAATCTCTCAACAAATTATCATCTGGTCAATCCATCAGCATGAACCTCAAGTTTCTTGAGTATGACAGCCTTTACCAAAGAGCGGTCTTCGGAAAAATTAATGATGTCAGGACACCTGAAAAATCTCCTAAAGCAACGGAGATTCGAACTTCAGAGGACAGCCAAGAAAAGGACCTTTCTCAAGAGGTGAAGAAATCCACGCAAAAGGAAACCACTTTACAAAATCCAAGCAGTGGTAAAAGCGAGAGCTTAATAGAAATCATCCCTGTCGATGAACTCACAGTTGAACCCGAAGATTCAACTTTTCACTTTCCGAAAGGAGAACCTGAACAACGGGTAAACACTATCAACGATTATTACCATATCATCCTTGAAGAAGTTCCCAAGAACGAAACACTACCACATGATTCAAATGGTCATACACCTGCAACAAAAAGAAAAATCATCAGATCATATATAAAAAAAAATCTCATTCCTGAATTTAAATTCACTTGGGATAATTTTAGAATGTGGAGCATTAATAATTTTTTGAGCCTCCACACTGGTTTAATAGAGGCCAACAGCGTCATTCAAAGTTGCCCTGCTCTCATCAAATCAGGAACCGATGAACTCGATGCAAGAATTATTCAAAATGAACTTAAAAAGTATGACGCCGTCACCAACATTCTTTCACATAATGAATTTATAAATGCATTTGGTGACGCTGAGAAAGGGAGCCTTTATAAAGGGCTTTATACTATCAATAAAATACCTGAAAAAAGTACTGTTTCATTAAACTTCAAAACACTAAAAAGGAACCCAAAGGATCACCTTATGAATTTGCGATTCATGGATTTGAGTGCGCTTTTATTATACTGTTTTGGTGGACTCATTACTCTTTTTGGAGTTAACGATTTCACCCAAACCTTCTATGGCTCTTTGATTCTTCTCCTTGGACACATATGCAAAAAAGGCTTCAAAGGTATTCTAGAAGATCAAATACTAAAGAATAAAAAAGCAAAGGTTTACGGTAAAAGGTGGAAGACATCAATCCAGTATACAGAGACGAGGAAAGCATTTTACATTAATCTTATTGGATGCCTTTTCTGTGCTATCGGAGGAATTGTGATCTGGTCAGGAATAACAGCGATCACCAATTTAATTATAGGCGCTTTATTATTTTCTTTTGGTCGCTGGACATGGCCTAAGATTGCGAAAAATTTTAAGATCAACTAGATCTTCAATAGCCCTATAGTGATCTGTTAATTATTTGATCAGCTGTTCGATAGAAATATAAAATTCTATCAGGTCTAATATTTTAATTTATTGATATTTAATTCATCGTTTTAACTGATGTTATTTTATATTTTTTCGATTTAATGAATTATTCATTTAAGTGCTAACATTTTTCTAATTGAACAATATAAATAAAAATGAAGAAGAATATTAAATTTGCAAAGTTCATCACAATTATTTCATTTCTCACGTTACTCTTTTCAACTTACTACCTAAGATCACAGGTTCTAAAGTTGAACACAATCAGAATGTCATCACAAAACGTGATGATAGACCAAGAGCGCAAGGATCTTGAAGAATCATCTCCTGTCAGGAAAAAAGAATACGAAGCCAAACTCGGACAATATCAAATTCAAAAGAAGCATTATGAAGAAATGTTGGATCTTTATAAATCTGATTATGAAGAATACGTAAAACGCCTCAAAGACAAGTTTGCCCCACCGATGATGCCGAAAAGCCCAGTCAAACCCTTGTCTCCAGACGTCAGTGATGAAATGCGAAAAATTAGTATCGAATTTAGAGACCAGCAATTTAAATACTTTAACTCGACGAGTAAACTTAACTGGATTTCATGTCTTGCCGCATTGTCCCTGGTTGGAGGATTACTATATCTCTTGATGTTTGACCTTGAGGGCAAAAGAATATTCTATCTTGTCCTCATCGTACTGAGCTTTGTTTTCATGATAGGACCTTCTTTCCACTCATTAATGAGTGCACTTGCAGGATTCTTACAAGCACCACAAGGAATACCAATGATGGGAGCACCAGGGATGGGCGTCCCATATTAATCATTAGAAAATTGGGCGAAATATGGAATTTTTTCTTGATCGCCTAATTTTTTTTATTATTTGGACATCAATGGGCGTCATAGTTGGAGCAGCATCAGGGGTGACTGTTGGGCAAGTAATAACAAAAGTTAGACCTGTCACAAAAGTATTTGTCCTTATTTTCGGAGGAATCGGTTTAATTATTGGATTAGTCAGTTTTCATGCATTTATGGATCTCAGTAATTCCCCACATGGCTATGCAAATTTTGCAATACTTGATTTTTTCATTGGAATAACTCTCTCTCTACTAGGGTCTATTCCAATTTATTATCTCTGGTTCCGTAAAGAATAAAAATGAAATGAAAGACACCAAAACGAAGAACCATTGACCCTAGTTAGGGGCTGTGAGAAAGTTGCTGTCGTGAAAATAATATTAGTATTACTCTTTATCTTCTCTAGCAATCTACTTCAGGCAAAATCACCTAACGTCGTAATTCTTTTTACTGATGATCAAGGAACCATCGATGCAAACTGCTACGGATCTAAGGATCTCATTACTCCAAACATTGATAGGTTAGCAGAAACAGGAATTCTATTCACTCAAGCTTATGCACATACTGTATGTTGCCCCGCAAGAGCAGCTTTAATGACAGGCAGACACCCTCAGAGAAGTGGTGTCTGGAACTGGACACAAGGTGACATGAATTCTGCCAAAGGAATCAATATGGCCCTAGAAGAATTAACCTTGGCAGAGGCACTCAAGCCTGCAGGTTATAAGACCGCACTATTTGGCAAATGGCACTTAGGAGCGCACCGAGATTATGGACCAAAGAAGCAGGGCTTCGATGAATTCTTCGGAATCCGCGACGGTTTCATAGACAACTATAATCACTATTTTCTGCACGGCACTGGCTTCCATGATCTTTATGAAGGAACAACTCCTGTTAAAGCAGACGGTCAGTATTTCCCTGAACTTATGGTGAAGCGCTCACTTAATTTTATAGACGAAAATAAAGATAACCCTTTCTTCCTTTACGTTCCTTTTAATATTCCTCACTACCCAGAACAGGCTCTGAAAAAGCACGAAACTCTTTATAAGGAAATGAAGGATCCTGCGAGGCGCTCTTATGGCGCTATTATGACTACGACTGATTATTATATTGGTCAGATAATAAAAAAGATCGAAGAACATGATCTTCGCGAGAATACGATTATCATCTTCATGAGTGATAATGGACACTCAGAAGAAACCGGCAACAGGATCCGAGTCGACAATCACAAGAGCGGCTACCCAAAAGATCACTTTTATGGATCAAGTGGCGGAGGATCGACCGGAAAATGGATTGGCCAAAAAGGAAATTTTCTTGAGGGAGGAGTTAGAGTTCCTGCCATTATTAGCTACCCATCAAAGCTTCCGATGGGCGCAGTTCGCAATCAGACAATTACTGTAATGGACTGGTTTCCCACCCTTCTTAAATTATGCGAAGTGAAAACTAATCCAAGTTCACCCAAACTTGATGGGCATAATATCCTGCCTATCATACAAGACTCGAAGACAAAATCAAAACACACAAAATTACACTTCGCTTGGGGAAACAAGTGGGCAGTAAGAAAGGCAGAATGGAAGCTCATTGGAAATAAAGACAATCCTCAATCCTTGCACAGGCTCACTGATGAAAATCCAGAAGTGAAAAATTATGTCAAAGAACATCCTGAAATCGTTCAGAATTTGTTCTCCATTCACAAAGCTTGGGCTGAAGAAGTTTCCCCAAAGAATAAATGACCAAAAAAATTCTAAGGGTATTAATATTTCTCTTATGCCTTTATGTAATATGCGGGCTTGGACTAACAACTTTTTCCTACTCGAAACAAAAACAAAAAAAGCTTCGTATTAAAAATTTTTATGACGGTTTTGTCCAATTACCTGCATCTTATATTGGCGTTGACCTTCCAAAATGGTGGGTTATTAAGTGGACGGAACCATTCAGGAAATGAAAGAAAATATTGGTATAACCAAAAATATTTTGCACTCAAATATAGCTCTTTTAGTTTCTATATCGATTATCATTAGCCACTTATCTAACGCCGAGGTCATTAGTGTCAACTTCACCAAATCAGGAGCAAATGCACAACAAGTCTTTGGCACCAAAGGAGTTGAGCCTGCAGGAAACTGGACAAACAGCAGCAGTGAGAACGAGACTAACCTTAAAGATTCTGAAGGTAATGAAACAACGGCCAGTCTATATGCTCCAGCTAGCCGACGAGACTCCTTTTCTGGCTCCCCTCTAAACAATAGCCCCATGAAAGCAGGTTTACAGTTTTGGGGAACAAGCGCACTCCCTTTTACTATTAGTGAAATCCCTTACTCTAAGTACAAACTTATAGTTTACCTGACGGGGTTTAATAATAACAATGCGAGCTTCGTGTCCGATGGAACAACAACTTATTACTGGGATCCAAAAGCCTACAGTTCAATTCTAACTCAGACGACGCAGACCGATTACGAAGAAGGTTCAACTGCCGAAAAACATAATTACGCCATATTTGGTTCTGAAGAAGAACCCTTAACTGAAGACTCTATCACTATCAATTATGGGCTAGCACCCGGACAATCCTCTGGCGGAGGAATCGGCGGCTTTCAAATCGTTCAATTATCAGTTGATGCAATCAAAACACCTGACATTAGAATAACCTCATTTTCTTATGATAGCTCAGATCAAACCACCTCAATTCGTTTCACTGGCATCGAAGGTGCTGACTTCATCATTGAGAGCAGTTCAAATCTAGACTTTGCGGACGGATCTGTTTGGTACCCGTCTGAAGGAGAAGTCGACGAAACCAGCTTCCAAGGCCAAATCCAATTCACCTTTAAAGACACCACCGTCATGGACAAAAAGCACTTCTGGCGTGTCGTTTATCCTTAGATAACGCTAATAAATATTATTAGCCCAAAATTTTAATTTTTCTTTCCTTTGGATTTTTGCAACTCAGACAAACGACGTTTAAGAAATTCTCCTGAAATCTTTCGAGCCTTTTCACGGTCATCTCTGTCATAATCCCAGAACTCTTGCACTACTTTTTCAGTCTTTGGAAAATCCTCACCATTGTCTCCTACTCTCTTGCGAAGAGCAGCCAATCGTTTTTTTAAATCCTTCATCTTATCCCTGTAAGAGGGATCATCATATAAGTTATTTAGCTCATGAGGATCACGCTTCATATCATAAAGCTCCCAAGCCGGCGGAGTTTGATTTATCCCCTGATAATCAGCTCCATAATAGTAAATGAGTTTGTATTGCTTTGTTCTAATTCCGACGTGTCCTGGATTATCATGATGAGCCATATGCATCCAATACCGGTAATACGCTTCATTAGCCCAATTTTCCGGTTCATTGCCTGTTTCGCAGATCGACTTAAAACTATGCCCTTGCATGTATAAAGGTTTTTTTACGCCAGCAAAATCGAGTATAGTAGGCGCATAGTCCACATTACCAACTACTGCGTCAGTCCTGCTTCCAGCTTTTATCGTTGCCGGATACCTAATCAAAAAGGGCATGCGCATAGACTCCTCATACATCCACCGTTTATCTTGATAGTCATGCTCACCTAGCATGAAACCTTGGTCACCAGTATAGATAATAACGGTATTATCCATAATCCCTGTCTCATCCATATATTTAAAGAGTCGCTTTAAATTGTCATCAACTCCCTTAACACAACGAAGGTACTTTCTTAAGTAAACATTATAGGCCATATCCTTAATCTGACGATCACTGAGCTTTGAAGAATCATAGTCAGCTGGATAGTCTTGAGGAAATTTCTGGGGCAGGTCCTGAGCGTATGAACGACGAGGATTACGATTTCCTATTGATGTTCCAATATGTCGAACAAGTTCATCCTGATAACCTCGAGTTGCTATGGAACCAAACTTAGGAGAATGAGATTTATGTAAACTCTCAGGTTGTGGTATATCCACATCAACCAAGTATTCATTATAGCGATGAGCATGTTCAAAATAATCATGTGGCGCCTTGTAATGATGCATTAGAAAGAAAGGCTTGGAATTATCACGACCCTCTTTTAACCATTGCAAAGTTTGGTCAGTCACCGCATCTGACGAATGTGAACCCTCAAATTTAATAAGGTTTTTTGGCCATTTCTTTTCGCCTCTGATTCGAAACTCAGGATCGTGATACTTCCCCTGCCCAGGCAACACACAATAATAATCGAAATCTGCCGGCTCTTTTTTTAAGTGCCACTTACCTATCATTGCAGTCTGGTAACCCGCTTTTTTCATCTCTATTGCAAGGTATTGGCGCCCAGACTCAATACTGCCTCTTAAATCATGAACGCCACAGGTATGGGCGTACTGACCAGTAAGAATAGTTGCACGACTAGGAGCACAAATTGAATTAGAACAAAAAGCGTTTTCAAAGAGCATCCCTTCCTTAGCTAGGCGATCAATAGTTGGCGTGGGATTTAGTTTAGCAAGCCTGCTACCATATGCGCCAATAGCCTGAGCCGTATGGTCATCAGACATTATAAAAAGAACATTAGGCCGCTTAGCATTTGCAGTATTAATCACAAATAACAGAATCAAAGACCAAGTAGAAAAAAAATATTTATAGCTCATTGGAGAAACTTAGAATAATTAAGATAAAACATATTAGGCCTAATTCAAAAAATAATAGAAGCTTTAGAAAACGCATAATGATCAAAATACACAAGATGAGATCAATAACTTTAAACTTGGCCCTAATTCTAATTACCTTTATTCCTCCTCTCACCGGCAACGCGAAAAGCCTCACTTTGAATCCAATTTTCGAAGAATCAAAAAATGGTATCTTCGAAAAAGATAATGAAATTCATTTTTCTTTTGTGCTTCATAATGACACAGACAAAAAAGTTAAAGTCTCATTATTTTGGCAGGTACATACAGATCAAAATGAATTAATAAATCAATCAGTTCCTGAAAAAATAGAAATATCGGCGAATGACAAAAGATCAATAAGATATAAGGCAAAGATTTTAAACCCTGGTTTTTACAAAGGAACTCTTAATTGCTCATGGGGAAAGGAAAAATCAACTGGCACAGCCCAAGTCGGTTACTCCCCTCTAAAAATATTACCTCCTTTAACAAAGAAACCTGATTTTAATGAGTTCTGGAAACGCACGCTTAGAGACTTAAAATCCGTACCCCCTAAATTCCAACTACTTCACCATCCTAACCTTAGCAAAGGAAACCTTAACGTCTATGAGGTCAGCATGCATAGTTATAATAACGTTCGCGTTAAGGGGTGGTATGAAGTTCCTAAGACTAAAGGACCTCACCCTGTCATCCTTCGAGTACCCGGGTACGGAGGAAACATGAAACCCGTAAATCTATTTAAGGATATGATCGTTTTTTCTTTTAATCCAAGAGGTCATGGAAATAGCCAAGAAGACATAAGAGGCACTCCAAAGAATTTCTGGATTCGTGGCCTTGATAATAAAAATGATTATTACTACAAAGGGGCTTACATGGATTGTGTGAGAGCAGTCGATTTCTTATGCTCTAGGAACGAAGTCGACTCAGAAAGAATAGCCATAAAAGGAGGGAGCCAAGGAGGAGGCTTAAGTCTATCCACGGCAGCCCTGGATCAACGCATCGATCTTTGCATTCCACACATTCCTTTTTTAACTAATTGGGAGCTCTATTTCAAAACCTCTAATTGGCCAGAAATGAATGAATGGATAAACGAAAAAGAGTCCAGATCATGGGAAAGCACACTTCGAACATTGAGCTATTTTGATACTATGAATATGGCATCAATGATCCATTGCCCAGTCTTTATGGGGGTAGGTTTACAAGATGCAATTTGCCCGCCTGTTACAAATTTTGCGGTCTTTAATCACTTAAAAGGTAAGAAAGAATATAGAGTTTATCCTTATGCTAAGCATAGCGTAAAAGATGAATTTCATTCCCTTACCTTTAGCTGGGCTCGTAAGCATTTTGGACTCAGTCCAAATAATTAATTAAGAGACTTATCAGGGGGTAAAATTTAGTTCCTGACTCAGGAAATTTATACCCATTAAGATCAATCCAAAAAGCACTATACCTAAAATTATATGCACTAAAGTTACTATGCCCATAAACTTCCAAAAGCGTGCTTGTATTTCGATTGCATTCTTAAGCATGCCAAGTTGAAAACCACTCCTCAGCTGAATGATTGCATTGGCATAGCACCATAATAAATATGACGGGTAAAAGAAAAGGAATCCAGCTATAAGATTACCAAAAAATAAAATTAATCCGCCCTCTCCAGACAATAGGCCTACTAATAAAATAAGTGTGATTATACCATAAATTACGGCTCCAATGAATCCAAGTACCGATAAAAATCTTATCCATCCCTGAGAACTGAACATCGGTACAAGAAGCGGCATAAAATTGCCCCCGCGCTGCTGATTAATTTGTTGTGGCGATGGCGCCATATTACGCGGTGCAACCAATGGAACATTTAACGATGGTTTCGGAAAACCTAATATTTGGCCAACTTGGACCCAATTCGCACCATCGAAAACAAGGTCTTCATTTAATACTTTTCCTTCATTCACGTATTGTTTTAATTCTTCAAAGCCGTAAGGACCAAACTGCTCATTATTCCTACTGACTGTATATTGCGCATTAGAAGCATTCATTAATCATTATATTTAATTCAAATTCTAACGTTCATTTAATTACTAACAATTATAAAAATAAAATTAAATTATAATTCACAACCGTTTAATATCTTAAATAAAGACAACACCCTAGATTAGTTAATTTAACTCTAAATAATTGCGGAAGAAATTAAATCTGCCAAGGCTCTCAACTAGCGACACTAATCAGTTGATTCGCTTCAATATCTCCTAAAAGTTCCTGTTTAGCAGCGTCCCACTTGAGTGACCTATTAAGAGTGTAGGCGATCGTGGCCATATGAGGCAGAATCAATTTAGGGCTTCTTAATCAGAAATGAACACCCGTAAATGATGGATGATACCACTACTACAAACGGGCCAGTAGGTTGATCTAACTCAAAGCTCACCATGAGCCCGCCCACGTTATACACCATCGATAAGCCAACTGCCAAAACCATAATCATCCAAATACGACGTGCCAAACGGCATGCCGTTGCCGCAGGCAAGATGATCAAGGCTAGAGACAAAACAATACCCGCTACTCGCACCAAAAGAACCATGCAAATTCCAGTCAGAACAAGTAACAACAAATAGTATAATTTTGAGGAAACTCCTCGCAATTGCACAAACTCTTCATCAAAACAAACCGCTATAAGTTTATGATAAAAAAGAGCAACTAATCCAAGAACAACCAGACCAAGAACACAGGTCACTATGACATCACTCCTTGAAGTTAATAAAATATTCCCAAACAAGTAACTTTCTAAATTAACACCCTTACCCGGAGTATGGTGTAGAAAAATAAGACCAAGGGCCATACCCCCAGCCCAGACAGCTGAAATAATTGTATCTTCTCGTTCTCGAAATTTAAGGCTAATACAACCAATCACTAAGGCTGAAATAATCGCAGCAATAATAGCTCCCAGCATTGGTGTTAACCACCCAATATCATAAGTACGACTAAAGTAAATAGCTGCACCAATTCCTCCTAAAATACTATGAGCTATAGCCGCTGCAATGTAACCAATACGACGGGTAACAACAAATGTTCCAACGATACCATAAGTAAAACTTGATACAATTCCCGCCAACAACGCAAACCTGATGACTGGAACATCACGGACAGTTTCAAAAAATTCAGTCATGACTACAATCAGAATGATCTCCTTGATAGTGACGGGTTTTACGGTGATGCTCAATTCGGCGTCGACCACTATATATTTCTCGAATAGTTTCTCCACTCAGTGGAAGAGAATGACGGTGCACATGCTGATTCACACATAAAACTGAATCGCTTAATTCAGTAACCAGCTCAAGATCATGAGTAACAAGAATGAGCGTCATCTTTTCTCGCAAACCAGCCAAAGCCTCTATGAATTGCTCCTCAGCAGAAAGATCAATATTGGCGGTAGGTTCATCCATTAGCAACAATTCAGGTTCGCAAGCTAATGCCCTAGCAATCATGACTCTTTGCCTCTCACCCCCGGAGAGCTCTGAGAATGTTCTTTTTTTATAATCCCCCATATGAACCGCATCA
>Ga0209404_10001207_pt1 | contig 17948 bp, 15 predicted proteins | sample TroAtlMetagenome_2_FD_187447 | JGI IMG/M metagenome (GOLD analysis project Ga0209404, IMG submission 187447) | Marine eukaryotic phytoplankton communities from Atlantic Ocean - Tropical Atlantic ANT8 Metagenome (SPAdes) (version 2) | ecosystem: Environmental > Aquatic > Marine > Oceanic...
AATTTGGAAGTGTGGCAGCGGGCTTTTGAAAAATTGTTTGGTAATCTCATCGGTGAGTTGGTCATATTTTCCGCCCCCGATGCCATGCACGAAGAGGTCTGATAGAACGAGTCGGCAATACATAGTTGTCGTGAGAGCGCGAGGTCGAATCTTGATACCTGATTGGGCGAGCAATCCCAGTTGATTGATTGCTGATTCTTTATCACTTGCCAGATGAATCGTTCCATACGTCCGTCCAGATTCATCAAGAAGTGTTGTTTCGTCACCAGAGGTGACACAGAAAAGCCGTTTTCTTGACGGAGATCGTTCACTCCAAATCCAAAGCGGGACTTCCACCGCACTGTCGACACATTCCAAGGCCGGTACCGGGTGCGAGCTACTACGGATCTTATGCACCTTGCGATATTCGATTAGTGAGGAGTTGTAAATGGTGCGAAGACTTTCAGCGTTTTGTAAAAGATGACAGCAGAATCTGTAGAACTCACGGGACGCGCAAACGGTACTCAGTGGAACCTCAAGGTTGTCAATTCCATGTTCACGTTCCCATTGATGACGCGCCTGTGAAAATCTTAACCCGGGATTATTGGACGTTGATCGATTGACCAACTCCCAAAAGTGACTGATGTTATGGCCAGACTCCGGAATAACTGAATTGGCCACACGCTGACCAAAAGACTCGAAAAGCCGCTGATCCTGGATAACGGCTTCTTCAAATGGCACCCGATCGCCATTGCGGTCAAAAAAAACAGGACAGACGATTGGTGCTTCAATCGTTCCTTGTGGAACTTTGATCGAGTGTTCTCCGCACAGGTCATTATCGATGATTAGATTAATCGCAGTGGCGGAATGTTTTTTCGCGAGTTCAGCCAGAAAGATATTTTTGAACCAAACCCCGGGATGAAACAGTTTTGGTTGATGCCCGGATAAGAAAATTCGCTCGCCATTGATCTTGTTGTTGCAGTTTGTATAACCGCCGGTGTATTTCAAGGCGGCAGTCTGTAGGGCTTTACGGCCTGTCACTCGTAATTCAGCCAGTGTCATGCCGAATATTTGTAGGTTATCGGACTGTTGAATGAGTGAAAGATTATTTTCCAGCAGCTGTTGAGAATCTGATAGGGGAGGATCTATTAAAACGGAGCCGTGTTGCTGAGGAGCACGAAGCTTGCGGTATTCGATTCGAGATTCACTCATATCAATCCACGTCGTCCAACCTGATTAGGCAAATTGCTTAGTTTTGGCAATGCTTCGATCTAACACTAGATGGTAGTATTCGAGGCGCGTTGTGGCGTCATCAAGTACTCCGCCGAACGATCGTTCTTCATCCAAATAGATGAGTGGAACAGGCCATTCAATAATCTTTAATTCATGCTGAGCTGCCTGAACCCAGAGTTCCAGAGGCATCGCATAACCGTTTTCAGTTAGATTGAGTTTCTTTAAACCGCATGTGCTGTAAGCTTTGAAACCACAGAAGGCATCTGTCAGAGTGATCCCCAGTCGGCGACTGATTTCGGCAGAAACAGTTTGATTAATTTTTCGTCGTTGTTCCGGGGGAGCCGTGTCTTCGTCGAATTGTTTCAGGTAGCGGCTGCCGGATACAATGTCGACACCGTCAGTACAAGCCTCTACAAATTCCGGAATACGTTGCGGCTCATGTTGCCCATCACAATCAATGGTGACGACGGTATCGTAGTCATGTTCCATCGCATAGTGAAATGCGGTGTTAAGGGCAGCGCCGTACCCGGAGTTCTGCTGGTGCTGTATAACGCTTACGTCATTGCGTTGTGCGAGAATTTCGGCCGTCCCGTCGGTTGACCCATCATCAACGACAAGCACTTCCGGACTGTACTTTTTCACAAGATCCAGAACTTCATTAACGTATTTGACTTCATTGAAGACAGGCAATGTAGTGAGAAACTTTTGAGGCATGAAATACCACGACTACGAATTAGAACACTCCGTCATTGCTGGTGCGCGACAACGGATAGGGATGTTGGTGAATGTCTCATTGTATTGACAGACGATTGTTTGCTCAATGAGCATAATAGAGAAGTAGGGTTGTGTTAGTGGGTGTCGTTGGATGATGATACGATGACCATCAAGATTTTTATTCTTAGATAGTTTGTAGAGGAAATACATTGCTTCGGATTCGAACTGCTGTACGACTGGCCTGCTTTAAGCAGCCGTTCAAGAAGGCTTTAATTACTGCCGCTTCAATAGGAGCGGAAGCAGTGGAAATTGATGCCCGCTCCGAATTGGACATGCGTGATCTGAGTGATACGGCGATCCGTCATATCAGCAAATTGCTACAAGATCAGGGGCTGTCAGTAAGTGCTTTGACGTTTCAAACTCGGCGTGGTTACAACATTTATGCAGATTTGGACCGACGCGTGGAAGCGACTAAACGTACCATGGATTTGGCGTACAGACTTGGTGCTAAAGTCGTTGTGAACCGTCTTGGGCGAGTTCCAGATGACAGTAGTCATCCGGATTTCGAAATGCTGCGGGATGTCCTTACTGATATTGGCGAACATGGGCAACGTGTCGGTGTGTCGCTAGCAGGAAGAACAGGAACTGAGGATGGTCGGACGATGGCTCAACTGTTGGAGCAGTTGCCACCAGGATGTGGTACAGTCGATTTTGATCCGGCGAGTTTAATCATGAATGGATTTTCCTCTTCAGAAGCAGCCCAGGCCCTGGCGCCGTTTATTCGTCATATGCATATCAAAGATGGAATGCGTGACATAGCTTCTGGGCGCGGTGAAGAAGTTGCGTTCGGTAGTGGCGTCGTCGATTTTGATGAAATCTTTGGTCTGCTCGAACAGCAGCAGTACTCGGGTTACTTTACCGTGGATCGTGAGTTTTCGAGGAATCCACAACTGGAGATCGCGGAGACGATAGAACAGCTCAAAAGAATCTAATCCTAACTTGCTTGCGACTATCTATATTAGCAGTGACAATGATGGTAGGACTTCGATAGACGTGGAGCTCGATGCGGGTCACTAGAACAATCTATTAAATCAAATCAAGATCATTAATCATTGAGGATTCAAAGGTGTTGCGATGAGTCGAATTGGTAATCTTTCTGTATGTTGTTGGGCGATTGTATTCAGCTTGTTTATGGTTGCAGAATCGGTTGCGCAGGATAAATCTGCTGCCCCGAACGTTTCGCCCGAAAAGCAGAAACTGTATGACCTGTTTGAAAAGAAGCTAACCAACGTTCAGTTCAAAGGGAACTTTACGGTGCTCGGTCGCGAGCAAAAAGGTGATTTGCCTAAAGAGACTTATACAATCAAGTCGGTTAAGAAGTTGGCCGAAGGAGAATACTGGTTGTTTACGGCTCGAGTGCAGTACGGAGGAAAAGACATTACTGTTCCGATGTCTTTACAAGTACAGTGGGCTGACACCACTCCAATTATCACACTCACCAACGCGAATATTCCTGGTTTGGGAACATTTAGTTCTCGGGTGGTAATCTACAAGAACAAGTATGCCGGAACTTGGAGCCATGGCGAAGTTGGTGGGCATCTGTTTGGAACGATTGAACCCGTTCCGGCTGAATCGGAAGAAGAAGACGAGTAACCAATCGTAATTGCTTTCTCAAAAAGAGCTTCGCATGACAAATGTTGCTGATGTATGTCGTTATTTGGAATCGTTTGCGCCAGCGGCTTTGGCTGAAGACTGGGATAATGTGGGGCTCTTAATGGGAGATCGCCAGGCATCTGTTTCCAAAGTAATGACCTGCTTAACAGTGACGAGTGCGGTTGCCGAGGAAGCCATTGCTGAAAATGTAAATATGGTTGTGACACATCACCCCATCCCTTTCAAAGGTGTCAAACGTATCAGTACCGATTCGCCGACGGGCAGTGTGTTATGGAAGTTGGCTTCCAATGGCATTGCAATTTATAGTCCTCACACGGCGTTTGATTCAGCCCGCAGCGGCATTAATCAGCAATTGGCTGATGGCTTGGGACTCTCTGAGGTGAAACCCTTGCGGCCATTTGAGCGGGATGATGGGGCGTCTTTAGAGGGCCTAGGCAAAGGTCGTCGAGGCGATTGCCCGCCGGTGCAATTAGGTGTATTGGCTTCTCGTGTTGCCGGATTCTTGCAGATTGCAGGACTGCATATCGTGGGTGATCCGCAGATGCAGGTTAGTCGCGTAGGAATCGGCTGTGGAAGTGCAGGTGAGTTCATTCATTCAGCTTCGCGAGCAGGTTGTCAGGTGCTGCTAACAGGGGAAGCCAGATTTCATACCTGTCTGGAAGCTGAGGCAATTGGTATGGCGATGATTTTGCCTGGGCATTATGCCAGTGAACGCTTTGCATTGGAAACATTAGCCACCCAACTCACGGCAGAATTCCCGGATATTTCCGTTTGGGCCAGCCGTCAGGAATCGGATCCACTAACTTGGATGGAGTGAGTTTTTCGGTTTGATGGCAAAACCAAAAAGATAGGTTTGCAGTTGGATATATAGAGAGCACAGTCTCGTAATAGCGTCTTGAGTCGGCTTCTCGCTGTTTTTGAGGCCTTGGGATACTAGTAAACAGACGATGCTTTCTTGTGAGTCTCATCTTTTAGCCCCTTGATACTGTCTGGAATACGATGCCATTTAGGATCCCTGCTCGCACGATTTGGGTTGATTCAAAGTTTCTTCAGCCTTTAATATTCGGAGCAAGAGGAGATCATTGTTCTGATGCGGCGCATAGTATTTTTGGCACTAGCTTTATTGGTTGGCATGGGGGAGGCTTTATGCGCTCAGAACTCTATTGGTAGTTTACGGCAATCTGTGGAAGGTGCTCCGCGGCAACATCGTCTTCCCCGTACTCATGAGCGTCGTCACCCGGAAGAAGAATATGAGTGGCAAGATGACGAGGACAGTGATGATTCGGTCGATCTTTCGGGTTGGGGTAATCCGCTGGGACACATTTTATTACTTCCCTTCTCTGGCCCTCGATATCTTCTTGATGATCACGATCAGGAAGCTTACTTCACGAGCTACCCTTTTGCCGATCAACACTCGGGAAATCTTCTGATCGAACCACTCTGGACCCCCGAATTAAAAGAGACACGGCTAAGCCTGGGGACAGAGTATGGAGCTGACTTTGGGCCACAGCAAAAGGTAACCACCAGATTGCGGTTTGATACACGTTCCCGTTTTGGCCTTGATGCTTCCTTTGATTACTTACGCGAACAGGACACGCAGGGAGGTCATGACCAGACCTGGCTTGGTGATATCAATTTGACGTGGAGGTTTGCTCAGTCGGCAAATTCCGAATTTAGGACGGGTATTGGATATAACTGGCAGGCAGATTCCAATAGTTCCGGCAAAGGTTTTAATTTTACCTATGGCGGTTCAATTTATTTAGACAAACCTAGTGTGATTGAGTTTGATTTGGATCTGGGAGTCATCGGCGATGCGAATCTAACTCGATTTAAGACTAGCTATTCGCGATACTTGAAAAGAGCTCGGCTCTCCATTGGTTATGAGAACCTGCAATTGGGATCGTTTGAAGCGGACTATCTAACGGTCGGTATGACAATCGATTACTAAGGCAAACGGAATAAGATGGGACAACGGTATTATCTGGAACAGTCGCCCCTGGTCGACGCTACTGAAATCATTCTGGACGGCTCGGAAGCCCAGCATCTGATTAAAGTGATGCGGGCTAAAGCTGGTGCTGTCATTGAGTTATTTGATGGTTCCGGGGTTGAATGGGAAGCACGGATTGTGGATGTGCGGCGCAATGATGTGACGCTAGAGGTTCTGGGTTCCGAGAAGGTATCTCGGGAGCCGGCGGTACAATTGACATTGGGTATTGCGTTACCCAAGGGGGACCGGCAGAAATGGGTCATAGGAAAGCTTGTGGAGCTAGGTGTTTATCAAGTGGTGCCATTGATGACTGAAAACGGAGTCGCACAGCCCGTTGAAAAGGCGATTGGAAGGTTGCGTCGTCAGGTCGTGGAAGCCTCCAAGCAGTGTGGAAGAAATCACCTGATGAAGATTAGTGAACCATGTACGCTTTCAGCATTTCTCGCCCAGCAATTTCATCAAGCCTGGATTGCTCATCCACTTTCGGCGGCAGTCGCTATCGGGATTCAGCCGATGACGGTTGCTGGACTAAAGATAGAGTCTGGAACGGCAGGAATTGCGATTGGCCCAGAAGGTGGATTCAGTATGGGGGAAGTGTCCAAGGCGATTACGGCCGGTTGGAAACCAGTCGAGTTGGGATCGAGGATTCTGCGGATTGAAACCGCGGCGATGGCAGTCGCGGCTCAATTGTTATTAGGACAATAATTGTCCAGTACCGCAGATTAATATGGTGGATTACAATAAAAGCGCCCGCAGCAAAGTTCTTAATCCTGGGATGGATGTCGCAACAGATCGCTCGAGGCATGAAGGTACAGAATAAATGGCAATTGAAGACGAATATGAATTCGATCTCGACTTAAAAAATCGAGGTGTTGCGGCATTGCTTGGGTGGCTGGTGCCCGGCGTGGGGCACCTATATCAGGGTCGCACTTCGAAGGGCATTGCAATTTTTATCTCCGTCTCTCTGCTGTTCATTACAGGCTTGCAAATGAGTGGAGGTAAAGTTGTCTATTGTTCATTTAGACAGCCAGATATTCGCTGGCAGTTTTTAGGCCAGAGTTTTGTTGGTTCCGCAGCGATTCCGGCAGTGATACAAAACCGTGTTGTTCGAGGCCAGGAAGCAGCAGGCGAAACCCATCGCCCTTTGTTTGGGGGAAAATTTTCGCCACCGGATGGCCGTGAGCGTATCGACTGGCATGCCGATTATCATGCATATTTCCAGATGGGAACGCTTTATACATTCGTAGCGGGCTTATTGAATATGTTTGCCATCTTTGATGCTGCCTTCGGGCCGATGGCCTACGGCATTGAAGTTGTTGTGAATGATACAGATGAGACGGAGGGAGAAGAAGTTTGGTGATCAGTTTCCTCTCTCAATTAATACTGTTTGGCGCGGGGCCAGAAGCTATGTCCGGCTGGGAACAAATTTTGTACCTGGTTCCTTTGGTTATTTGCACGAGTCTGGTCTACGGAGCTACTCGTCATGAAGATTGGCGAGTCATAATCACTGAGGCAATTAAAATTGGCACTTGGTTAATGGTTTTGACCGCTGGCGTGTTTGTTGTGGCATTAATCGTTAGCCTCTTTAATTAGCTACAACAAGGAATTCTTTGCGAGACTAGCGTTTGCCGGTTATTGAGTTACTTGGCACATTTGCTTTGAGCTTATTAAAATAAAAGCAGTCTCATCGAATACTAATTGGAGGTTCATCGCACACCTCATATGCGAATCATTATTCTTGGCGGCGGCACGGTAGGCAGCTGGATAGCTGAGACTCTTTGCCCTGACCATGATGTAACAGTCATTGACACCAATCCTGAAGTGATTCAGCGATTAAATGATCACTTTGATGTGCAGGCATTTGTCGGCTCAGCCATCGATTCCACCTTGCTGTTTCAGGCACAAACTCTTGCCATGGATTTGTGCCTGGCGGTGACCGGCGATGAATCAAAAAACGTCCTTGCGGCCAGTATGGCCAAACGCATGGGATGTGGCCGAGCGGTTGCTCGAATTCATTCACCTGTGATGTTTGATAAGAGTACGTTTGACTATGAGACCGAATTTGGAATTGACCGATTAATTAGTCTCGAAGAGCTAACGGCGATTGAGTTGGCACAGGAGATTCGAACCCCTGGTTCTGTTGTTGTCGAATACGTCGCTCGAGGTTCGATTAAAGTTCAGAGCGTGCAACTGAGTAAAAACGCGAAGATTCTGGCCACCCCCCTTAAAGAATTAAAGCTTCCGGGATCGGTTCGTATTGGATCCATCACGCGTTTCGATCAAGAGTCCCAGGAAACGACAACACGTCTAGCCAACGCGGAAGATGTCTTGCAGGCGGACGATCAGATTCTTCTGATTGGTGATGATGAAGATGTAGATGCTCTTCTTGATAAAGCACTGAAGAATCAAAAAAAGAAAGAAGTGGTGATCGCTGGTGGTGGAAATGTCGCGGTTTATTTGGCGACGATTTTGGAATCCGGACCATACGATGCGATTTTGATTGAGCGAGATCAGGAACGCAGTGAATTACTGGCGACTCAGTTGCCGGACGTGACAGTGCTCCATGCTGATGCGACTTATCGTCAAACTTTGCTTGAGGAACATGTTGAGAAGACAGACTTCTTCGTGGCCTGTATGGGTGACGACGAAAGCAATATCATGACCAGCGTTGAAGTTGACGACATTGTTAACAGCATGCCGGGGGTGGAACGAGAAGATAAGACGATCGTTTGTGTCGTTTCAAGACCGGATTATGCGCAGGTAATCAGTCGTTTGGGGATCAATCGTGCTGTGAGTCCGCGGAACGTAATGGTTGAGCAGGTTCAGACATTTTTAACGACCGGTGCTGTGATTTCTTCCAATCCGTTGCCAGGAACCGATATCGGAGTGTATGAAATTGAAGTTCAATCCGGCTCTGCTGCGGAAGAACATGTATTGGTAAATTTGGCATTGCCTTTAGGTAAGTGCTTGATTGCCGCTGTTTCCAGTCAGGGCGAGGCTCGGGTGCCTCGCGGGGATGATCATTTCCAAGCGGGTGATTACGTTGTCGCTTTGATCCACGAAGATGCGGTGAGTGATGTGGTCGAGAAATTCAGTGGGACGAGTCGGTAGACTGCTATGAATTATCGCGTTGTTAGTTACTTCCTCAGTATTGTCTGCTTCTTTGTAGCAGCGGCCATGTCGGTTTGCTGTCTGTTTGCCATTCCTTGGTTTGGGCACCGCAGTCTTGGGGAAGATTATTCCTCATTGTCATTTGAATCTGACGGTGCTCGGGGCTTGCTATGCAGTGTTGTCATAAGCCTAATGGTTGGTATGCTTCTACGATATTGGGCCAAAGGAGAGAAGAGTGAGGGATTGTATCGTAAGGAAGCGATGGCAACAGTTGGCCTGAGTTGGGTTATTGCTACTCTGCTAGGAGGTCTCCCCTATATGATCGCGGGCGTGAAGTATGCGCCAACAATTCGTCTCGAAAGTCGACAGTATGCGGAAGTTTATGAACACAATTATCACTGGCGACAAAATTGGGAACCCTATCAGCTAACACTTAGTGATCAGCAGTATCGGGTCTTGGATGCAGTGATTAATGCTCCTCAAAAACCATCGGTAGGCATCACCATAGAGAAAATATCTGAAGTGACTCAACTTCTGTTAGCAGAGGTACAACAAGCACTGACAGTGCTTCAGCAGACAGATGGAATTAAGGCAAAGCTGACCCTTAATGGTAACGAAACTGAGGCGACAACTCGGGTTCGAGTTACCTGGATCCAAATGGGATTTGGGGATGCAATCTTTGAATCCCAGTCCGGCTTTAGTACAACCGGCGCTACTGTGATTAGCAAACTGGAGGATCATGGATTTGTACCGCACTGCATCTTGTTTTGGCGCAGCACAACGCACTTTCTAGGTGGATTGGGAATCATTGTGTTGTTTGTTGTATTGCTTGGTGGAAGTTCAGCCGGAAAGGCTTTAATGCGCGCCGAGATGCCTGGGCCGACAAAAGAAGGGAATACCCCACGAATGCAACATGCAGCCTGGCGTTTTGGCAGTCTCTACATTGCTTTAAACACCGCATTGACCATTCTGTTGCTTTTTGAAATGAATCTTTTTGATGCACTTTGCCATGCTTTCGGCACTATGGCGACTGGTGGGTTCAGTACCTATGACACAAGTGTGGGAGCGTTTAACAGTGCCTATGTCGATTACGTGATCACCTTCTTTATGGTTTTGGCGGGCACTAATTTCGCATTGCTTTATTTATTAATCATCCTTAAGGCCGGCAATGAATCACGTTTCGTGCGTTGGAAGACTCAGATCAGGCAGGTATTTAAAGATACGGAACTACGAGTCTATTTAGGAATGATCGGCATGGTCACCTTATTCGTCATGCTATACGGATTGTCCTATGGTGATTGGGATGTTCCAAATGACACCGCTGATACAACGGCATTTGAAAAGATCTCGAGATCGCTGCGGTATGGCCTGTTTCAGGTCGTTGCGATTATTACCACGACAGGTTTTGGCACACACGATTTTAATGAGTGGAATCAATTTGGGCGAGCGTTGTTACTTGGCTTAATGTTTATTGGTGGTTGTGCAGGAAGTACGGGCGGCGGAATGAAGGTGATTCGACACATTCTGTTTGTGAAGATCTTGCGTCAGGAAGCGGAGCACTTGTATCACCCCAATGTGGTGATGCCATTAAAACTTGGAGGCGAAACATTCGATGACAAGGAAATGCGACGCGGCATCCTGGCGTATTTCGGGTTTGTCGCGATTTTATTCATGATGACCTGGCTTCTTTTGATGGCAGTTGAACCGGATACGACCTGGCATCAGGACGATCTGTCGAACAAGATCGTGGACAATTCAAGTGCGGTGATTGCCACGTTAAACAATATTGGTCCAGGATTGGGGATAGTCGGAGCCACTTCGAACTACGGCGCTTATTCACCATTTTCGAAACTTATCTTTACCTGGTTGATGATGCTGGGTCGACTGGAAATTTTTTCTATCCTTATTCTCTTCTCCCCGGCGTTTTGGTTGAGTCGGAGATAAAAGGTGTCTTAGGATGTCGAATCAAAAACTTGAGACGCTTAATCATCAGGACGCTCCACAGTCAACGGAAGCGTTAGAACAGATTCTTAGTATTCCGACGGATGAAGTGATTGAAATGTTCGGCCGGTTAACGGGGCATCTGGTTATGTTGGGTGTTGGCGGAAAGATGGGACCCACTATGGCAAGGATGGCTCAGCGGGCTATTCAGGAGTCCGGTTCCGGCTTGCAATTGACCGCCGTTTCAAGGTTTTCCAACCCAGAGACTCGAGCCAAGCTTGAAGCCTGGGGAGTTACAACACATGCTTCTGACTTGCTTGAGCCGACTTCAGTTCACGATCTCCCCGAGGCCTCACATGTCCTCAATCTTTCAGGGTTCAAATTTGGCGTTGCTGATAATTTGGGGCTGACGTGGGCGACGAACTGCGAAATACCGGCAGTGATTTGTAGGAAATACTCATCAAGTCAAATCGTGGCATTTTCCACGGGCAACGTATACGGCATGGTAGATGTGAAGTCAGGTGGAAGTTTGGAAGAGGCTGAATTAAAACCGGATGGCGAGTATGCGATGGCGGCGTTGGGTCGCGAACGAATGTATGAATACTATGCTCAAGCTCTTGGTATATCTGTCGCGATTCTTCGCTTGAATTATGCAACCGAGTTGCGATACGGAGTCCTTATCGATATTGCCGCGAAAGTGCTGGCTGGAGAAAGGGTGCCACTCGAAATGGGGTATCTGAATGCTGTATGGCTAGGAGACGCAAATGCCATGGCCTTACGATGCTTGGAGTTAGCCGAGATGCCAGCTCGCGCTATCAACATGACAGGACCAGACGTTATCTCGGTTCGGAAAATGGCAGAAGAAGTAGGGCAACTGGCAGGTAAGGAAGCTCTCTTTGACGGTGGTGAACTTCCCACTGCTTTGCTGAGTCATGCAGCGCATAATTATCCTCAGATTGGTGCTCCGCATATCACCCTCGAAACGATGATTCGCTGGTCGGTTGAGTGGTTGCAACAAGGTGGTCAATCGCTAGGTAAGCCCACCAAATTTCAGGTGACTGACGGTAAGTTCTAATACCCGCGAACTCAGCACCGGGACACGCCACCGCAGCGAGTTTGCACTAAGGTATTCAGCAACACTAGGAGCATGTTGTCTGAGCGATGGCGTGCCCGTGGCACGGAAAGTTATTTTGGCAAGTCAATCCAAAGACGATATGGTTGGTTGTTTCGATGCCAACGCTGCATTCATGACATTATTAAGAGCATAGCTACGGTGCTCCTGATGTTCGTGGCAGTAACCGGAAAAGTACCACGTCGCTTCGTGAACATAGATGTTATGTACATCGAATCGTAACCAAAGTGCATAGTCCTCCCAGTTGTCGATATCGATATCTGCATTGCTTCTGATTAAATTATCGACAATCAGGATCTCCAGTGTTTTTCCGTTCATGACACTATCAGCAAGAGCTCGCAGTAAGTCGCGTTCAAGCGTTGAATTCCGAGGCGAGTGCGTTTCATATTCGCAGGCTTGATAAAGTTTTCGTATAGCCTGCCGTTGGGTTAGGTCCAGTTTATCGAGAAACATTTCAATGACAGTTTCAAGGCCAGGGTGAACTCCTTCGATGTTCATCCAGGGAGAGCAACGAGTTGCGAGGACCAGATCTCGCAAGTGTTGAAGTGTGCACCGGCGGTTAATTTGGAAGGTCCCTTTTTCGGACCTGCTTTTTTCTTCCATGATGCAGTAACTATCGGTCAGATTATCGTACTGAACCGAAATGCCTGACTTACGTAATAAGTCGAGGTCCCTGTAGATCGTCCGTTTGCTGACATTGAAGGTCTCAGCGAGATTTTCGGCGGTTACCTGAGTTCCGTTACGAATTTGTTCGGCTATTTTGTAAGCGCGTCCTGCAAAACGATGGGTTAATTGTGGGGCCATGGGCATCGGAAATCCTCCTGAGTTATAGCGAGTTTATACTTTGGCAATGCGGGTGTCCCTTCACTAACTAAGTTGCAAAGTGTTGGGTTAGGGCGGTCTGGATTTCAGAAAGAATCCTAAGAAACCACAAAATCTTATAGATGCGTTAAAATACTGAGCATGAAGAAATAGTGAGAATTATCTCGAAGGAGTGCCACTGTGCATCAACATCGTTATGTGGAGCGAGTCGTGGATCTGATGGATCCTGGTGAGAATGTGCTTTTGAATATGTCCTATGAGGATGCAGCCGAGCGCGTCGCGTCAGGAGATGCCCGGCGGGTTGGTGAAATCGACGGGCAGTTTGCGATTATTCAGAAGCGTGGCAACATTGTCCGTATGGCACGATCGATTGGTCGTCCGATGCGATACTTTCTCGCCAAACGTGCTGAAGGACCATGTCTGATCGTGGCGGAACGCATGGAACAGTTGCGTCAAGCATTGGCAGAAGAAGGCCTGGAAGATCAATTCCATCCTTCCTATACACGCATGGTGCCAGCTCATTATGTTGTTGAAATTGCACTGATCGGATGCCCGGATCCTAACCCCGTCAATACCCGGTTTTTTACACCAGAACGAAATGTACTAAGTTCTGATTTGAGCGAAATCGGTGAACGTTACATTAGTAAGTTAGCTGAAGAGATGAACAAGTGGCTTGATACGCTTGACGAGTCTGCTCCGCTGGGAGTTCTGTTCTCTGGTGGTATTGACAGCGGAGCAATCTTGGTTGTTCTTCGTTACTTGCTTTTACAGCGTGGACAGACACCGACGCGTCTCAAGGCTTTTACGCTTAATGTGGCAGGAACTTCAGCGGATGCGAGCCAGGCTAGAAAGTTCGTAGATGAAACGGACATGAGCATGTATCTGGAAATCGTGGATGTTGTAAAAGATGACGTTGACTTTCGGGAGACAATTAAGGTGGTGGAGGACTACAAACCACTGGACGTGCAGTCAGCCACCATGGCTTACGCATTGCTCAAGAAAATTCGTAAACTGTACCCGGACTGGGTTTACTTGGTCGATGGTGATGGTGGTGATGAAAACCTGAAAGACTATCCGATTGAAGATAATCCAGAACTGACGATTGTCAGCGTGCTTAATAATTTAATGCTTTATCAGGAGGGCTGGGGCGTCGAGTCTATTAAACACTCTCTAACCTACTCTGGAGGTCAGAGTCGGGGGCACGTTCGAACGTATGCCCCGGCAGCGACATTAGGTTTCCGCGGTTTCAGTCCATTTGCTTTACCCTCAGTGATCGATGTGGCGGAAGGTATTCCATTTATTGAACTTACGGATTGGGAGCATGAAAAGCTGTATGATCTCAAAGGGGAGATTGTCCGACGTGGTGTCGAAGCGGTGACGGGTGTGACCATGCCAATCTTTGAGAAGCGACGATTTCAACATGGCGCGGCGTCGGAAGATATTTTCCAAGATGCATTTCCGGAAACTGATCAGGCATACCGCGATGTCTTTTCAGAAGTTTTCGATAGCTAGCCGTCGATGGATCTGCCTGTTTTCAACTCAGGGCAAATCGTTGCTCAACGTCCCGCCAAGAATCAAGTTCGTTCGGATAGGCCTTACGCCTGGATGATTGAGCCTGAGTGTGATTCCCATGGAGTTCTACAGCAGGTTGTTACGGTGTTTTTGACGGGTAGTGAATGTGCGTTTCACTGCACAATGTGTGACCTTTGGAAGAACACGCTGGATGCCCCAACACCGGTCGGAGCGATTCCAGAGCAGATTGCATTTGCTTTGAGTGACTTGGGAGTGGATCCAAAGGACACTTGTTCTGCCGGAGTGAATTCGATCAAGCTGTATAACAGCAGTAATTTCTTTGATAAGCGGTCGGTTCCCCGGGAAGACTGGGCGGCAATCTGTGAGTTGGTCGAGGATTTTGAGACCGTGGTCATCGAAAATCACCCGGCGCTTAGCGGAGATGCTGTTTTTGAGTTTCAGGCAAAGCTCGCCGGTCAACTTGAGGTCGCCATGGGGTTGGAGACAATACACCCTCGGGTTTTGCCGTGGCTTAACAAGCAGATGACGCTACGACAATATCGGGACGCGGTTGAAAGATTGGTAGAGTGGAATGTTTGTGTACGTACATTTATCCTTGTTAAGCCGCCATCGCTGAATGAGGCCGAAGGTGTAGAGTGGGCTATTCGATCCATGGAATATGCTTTTGACTGTGGTGTTGAATGCTGCTCGATGGTACCAGTGCGAGCGGGCAACGGCACCATGGATCAATTGAAAGCAAATGGTTTTTTTGAACCGCCAAGGATCACCAGCTTAGAGCGAGTTCTTGAAGCAGGTCTGCAAATGGGACGAGGGCGAGTGTTTATGGATCTGTGGGATCATGAACTGTTTGGCGGTTGTGATTCATGCCGCGGGCAACGCTTGCAGCGAATAGCCAAAATGAATCAAACTCAGCAGTTTGAGCAAGAGGTATGGTGTGATGCCTGTCGTTAACGGCCGGAAAATTCTTGTGATTGGCAGTGGGTTCAGCGGATCGATCGTCGCAGCGATCCTACGTAAACACGGTCATCATATTACGCTGATTGATAAATCAAGCCATCCTAGATTTGCCATTGGAGAATCATCAACTCCCACAGCTAGCCTGATCCTTCAAACTTTGATTAAACAGTATGACTTACAGGACTTAATGCCTTTAACTCGCTATGGTTTGTGGAGTGAGAATTTACCGGAAGTCGGAGTCGGAGCTAAACGTGGATTCAGCTATTTCTTTCACGCGCCCGGCGATCTCCCCGAAACGACGATGGGGCATGAAGGTGAACTCCTGGTCGCAGCTAGTCGTACTCAGGCTATGGCGGATACTCATTGGTATCGGCAGGATGTAGATCGTTTTTTGTTTGACTACGCCGTTCGGCTGGGTGTGACGAGTATCTGCAACAGTGAGATTGTATTTGCCTGTTACGATGAGAATGAACGGACCTGGCAAGTCAAGTTCAATACGGCTGAGCTGGCTGAAGCTTTTGACTGGATTATCGATGCGTCAGGTGCCGGTGAGGTAATGTGTCGTTTGAGCAATGAGGACAAGGCCAGCAGGCCTGATTTGGTAACAAACACGTCAGCAGTCTATGGCCACTTTCGAAATATTCAATGTTACGACGATCTGCTGATTCATGCCGGCATGGATATTTCCGACTTCCCGTTCTCATCGGATGCTTCAGCGCAACACCATATTTTTACTTCGCAATGGCTATGGAGTTTGCGGTTTGATAACGGAGTGACCAGCCTAGGATTGGTGTCAGATTTGAATCGTGACGTTGCTCACGTGGATTGGTCGACCATGTTAACTACCTATCCGGCTATCCAGTCGATGTTCCAAGATAGTGAATTCGATTCAGGTACACGGTCGCTCCATTCGTCAGCCAGGCTTCAGCGGTTGTCCTCACGAGGTTGTGGCCCTGGCTGGGTTGCATTGCCAGGTACGATTGGCTTTGTTGATCCGTTACATAGTACAGGAATCGCACATGCACTTAGTGGTGTAGAGCGTCTTGCAGAAATATTCACACAGGATGAAGTAAGTCAACTGGCAGTGAATCAATATACCGAGGCGGTCTATCGCGAGTTTAGATTGATCGATCAGTTGATTGCGGGCTGTTATCATTTGATGCCTAGTAAGCGACACTTTGAGGCTTACTGCATGCTTTATTTTACCGCGGCTCACAATTATGAAACTTGCCGAATTAAGATTTCAGGGAACGCTGGTTTACCTGGAATATTCCTTTCAGATGATGTTCAAATGGTAGAGTTAATTGAAGCGGGTTATCATCTTGCTTGTGAAATTTCACAGTCTGCGCAATGGGAGGCTCCTGAATTGTTTGAGCAGCAAATCAGGGAGCTAATCGGCCCATTTGATCAAATTGGCTTGTGTAATCCAAACGCTCGTTCCATGTATAGCTACACGGCGAATTTGTAGTCAAATTAGGGGTGTTTGACGGGGAAAGCCGTGATTTTGACAGCGGAATCGCATTTGACCGGTATGAACCACCTGAATTAGAATGAAGGTGTCGTTAAGACACCCCAAGGAACGTAGGCGTACACAACTCTGAGCCAACTTCGAATCCCACCTTTGGTTGGCCGAACAATCAAAACCACGATGAATGTCTATCCGCAAAAGCTTTATTGCTTGAGTTGAGATTGAACAGAGACAGACATGAAACCATCTAGAATAATTCTCGTTTCGCTTTTCGGAGTTTTGCTAGGTACTTCCTTGCAAGCTCAGCCGGCTCCTCAGCGTTTGCACCAACGTATTGACGCCGCGGTTGCATCCCAGCAGCCAGTCAGCACTTCATTACTGGCAACAGATGCAGAATTCATGCGTCGACTTTATCTTGATCTGTTAGGGACGGTCCCGCGTCTGGAAGAAGCCAAAGCGTTTTTAAACGACACATCCGAAGATCGACGTGAGAAATTGGTTGAGCGATTAATTAATGATCCACGGCTTAATCACCATCTGGCCATTGCCTTTGATGTCATGCTAATGGAACGTACCGCAGACTCTGCAGTGAAGACTCCGGAATGGCGACAATACCTGTACGAGTCGTTTGCAACCGATAAACCATACAATGTGTTGGCCAGAGAAATTCTATCGGCTGGCGGCACCACCCCTGAACTAAGAGCGCCATCCAAATTTTATTTGGATCGTCAAGGTGAGACAAACCGTTTAACTCGCGATGTGGGCAGAATTTTTTTGGGCCGGGACATGCAATGTGCTCAGTGTCACAATCACCCGCTGATCGACACCTATTATCAAGCCGACTATTACGGTCTGTTTGCGTTTTTAAATCGTAGCCAGCTTTTCGCCAATGCAGCCAAGACTAATTACTTTGCTGAGAAGAGTGTTGGTAACGTTAGTTTTAAGAGTGTCTTTACAGAAGAAGCTGGTGAGACAGGTCCTCAACTACCAGGCAACAACCCAGTCGTCGAGCCTTACTTACAGAAACTGGAAGAATATGAGGTTCGCCCGAATGGTGGTCGTGTTAGTCAGCCCGTTTATAGTCGCCGGCAACAATTAGCGCAGTTAGCAACGAATGGTAGTAATGCTGCGTTCAATCGTAATATTGCCAATCGTCTTTGGGGGATGATGAATGGTCGGGCATTAGTAATGCCGGTAGATCTGGACCATCCAGCTAACCCTCCCTCAAACCCGGCTTTGATGAAAGTATTGGAAGACGCAATTGTCGAATTGAATTTTGATGTCAAGCAGTTCTTAAAACATATTGTCTTGTCGAAGACTTACCAACGCAGTTTTGATCTGGGGACAGCCCTGCGAACTTTACCGGCCGAATTAAAAGCACGTATTACTCAGGTCAC
>Ga0209404_10001212_pt1 | contig 17878 bp, 10 predicted proteins | sample TroAtlMetagenome_2_FD_187447 | JGI IMG/M metagenome (GOLD analysis project Ga0209404, IMG submission 187447) | Marine eukaryotic phytoplankton communities from Atlantic Ocean - Tropical Atlantic ANT8 Metagenome (SPAdes) (version 2) | ecosystem: Environmental > Aquatic > Marine > Oceanic...
GCCACGCTCGATCGTCTGACAATACCGGACTGAACTTTTCCGCTTTCTGCGGGGCCGGCGCGTGGAGCGCCTTCCGGGCCGCTGCGAGTAAAGCCTGTTGCCTCTCCATCGCACCTGTGTGGACATCGACCAGTGAGTTAGATTCTGCACGCCATCGAGCCGACGCGGCCACGGGGACAGCATCGCGTCGATGGCGTAGAATCTCACGCCATCGAGCAGGGGCTGTTGCGAGGACAAGCCATCGAGCAGACGCAGCTACGGAGACAACAACGCGACGATGGTGATTTCCACACGGGATTGCACCCAACTCTTTTTTGCCCGTGGTCCAGCTGAACCCTTCCAGGGCTTCCGCGTGTTGCCCTTTATCCGCTTCCTTGCCATATAACGTTTCTAAGGCAGGTGCTGCTCTTTCTAAGCCTTCTCTACCACTCGCAGCTACGTTGATGAAGACCTCGAGGCACCCTTGGGGCAGAATATGCCTAGTATCCCAGCAGCACGCCACGGTCTGGATCAGACAGTCCTCTCCAAGAGAACCGCGCTTCGACGCGAGCCAGGCGCCCACTTCGACGCCGCGGAAGATCTCTCCTTTCCAAACATCCCTCGGATGGCACCGTTTGAAGGCCTCCAGCGCCGCGTCCGTCGCTTCTGCAGATTGATTGAAGTTGAGCTGGGCTCGTTCCAAAAAGTCACCTATTGTACCAGCAGCGCCCCGGAGGTCCTTCGCCAGTAATCGTCGAGCCGCGGAGTGCGCGGCGCGGCGCGCCCGGTACCTTCTCAACTCATTCCTATTTTCCGTATCCGGTGGCCCCCGGTCCGCGAACATGTTCCTTCTATCCCGTGTCCCTAATAACGCGTTCAGGCACCGCAACCCGGAGGCTTGCGCCTCGTCGCCCAGAGCTTTCGTGTCGGACACGCCGCCTGAGAAATGCAGCGCGTTTTGCCGCGCCTTCGCCGCATACTGTACGACGAAGCGCGCGCACCGGCCCGCACTCACGACGACGGCCGTCTCCCTTACATATCTTCTCATATCCGGATCGTCGTCTTCGTCGACGTCGTTCGCCGTGTCCAGCGCTTCTCCATCCATTTCACCGTCGGAAAGTAATGAAGCGAGACCGTCTATGACAGCTTTGGCGACGCCGGGCACGTTCTCGTACTTCAGTGCAATGCGCACGGCGTCCGCGGCGCCCTCGGCAGCTATAAGGATGCGGCACGCGTACGAAGCTTTTGCGACGGCGCCGACGGCCTCCATCGTACGAATCGCCGTCGTCGCCTTCTTCGCGGCGGCGTCGTCGTCTCGTAAAATGTCCAGCAATAAACTTGAGACGCCGGCCTCGGCGAGGCTCGGTCCCGCTTCTGGGGCCGCGTCCCTTAGCAAGACGAGGGCTTCTGCGAGCTTTTTGTCGTCGTCCGCGGTTCTCAACAAACCGCAGGCCTTATAATACGGCTCCTCCGCGTCCGCGTCCAGCGCGTCGGCTCTCCGTTCCAAGAGGTCGCGCGTTGCGCCATGGGTCCGTTGCGCCACAACCAACAAGACCCGAATGGCCAACCCGACGAGCTCACTTTGAGACTGGGCCACGGCCTCGCACGCGATGGCTATCCGTAGTGCGGAAGGAGGCTTCAGTTGATCGGCTCCCGGCGGGACCAGCGCCGCGACGACCCTTAATGCAGACCGCGCCTCATCATGTAGAGCTAAGTCCCGCGGGCCGCCGTCGCCCACCAACGACGCGGCCGCCAGATCCGCAACTCGCGAAGATTGCCCCCGTAATGCATCGATGAGTCGCAGGCGCGGTTCCGATGACACATCACCATTCAACAAAGCCTCGAGCGCGAACCAGACGCATGATACATTTTGGATTCTGCTCCTAGGAGATAATGATCTGGAAGCGCCGTCCTCGAGCATGGTCAGCAGCAAGGGCCCCGCCTGCGTCCCGTCCTCGCCGTCGCCAAAGTCGCCCAAGGTTTGCAGAACGGCGTAGACCTCGCAGGCGGCCTCGCGCACGTCGCGTCGCGCCTCATCCAAAGCGCCGTGGGCCATCCTACCCTTGTTTAGTTGCGAGAACCTTCGTAAAGCAGCCGTCGCGGCCGCGGCGCCGCCATGACACGCGGCGGCCCGCGCGCGCGCCGCCCGCCGCAGCGAGCGCTCTCGTTCGACGTCGAAGGCCGCCCCGCGCTTGCCCGCGGACCGCAGCTCGGAGGCCTTCGCCTTTCGGTCGGCGTCTGAGGCAATCTCTTCTTTTGTGTCTTCGGCGACCTCCCTCACCAGGTCCCGGAGCGCTTTGGACGCTTCGGCTGCCGCCTTTTCGGCGCCGAGCTCCACCCGACCCTTGGTCGTCGCGAAGGCGTGCAGCTTCGACCGCGCCTCAACAGCTAGCGCGAGGAACGGTCTTTGTAAAGCCTGGCGCGCATATTGATCAAACGCAACATTCGCATCTCGTCGACAGACGTGGTAGCACTGCTCTACTTCGTCGCAGCCACTCAGCAATGATGATTTCCAGTCCCGCGGCAGGGTCCCGTCGCACGCTTGCGTCCGCACCGCAACCAGAAAAGGCTCGACGTCGTACGCCGCGACGGCGTCCCGCGCGTCCTGGGCGCCGTTGCCCCGTCGACTCAGATGCGCCAATAGATGCAGCGCTTCTACGGTGATTGATTCTCGCGATCGGATCTTCGCCGTTCTCCCACAGGCGAGCTCGTCGAGCGAGGCCACGACGCAGCGTTTCACGACATGATGTTGCGCGCAGGCGGAGCGCGCTTGTGACGCGTATCCTAGTAACGCCGCGTGCTGCCTTTCGCTCAACCGCTGCGCGGCGCCCGGCTCTGGGGGTGAACACAGGGTGGAGAGGAAGAACAACGCCGCGCGAGAACGCTCCCGCGCGTCGTCGCCTAGCAGCGTGCCGCACTGTCCTAATAACGCGGAGGCCGTCGCGACGGCATCTGTACATCGTCGCCGCGCGGTCGGGTCCTCCCGCACAAGCTCTGCGAGCGACAGAAAGGCGTCGGGGCTGCCCTCGTGCAGGCGCTGCAGCTTTGATCCTAGCGCGTCGCCGGCCCCTGCGAAGCACGACGTCGCTCGGGCGTTGCCGGCTCCTCTTCTGTCGACGGCCCGCGGGAGGTTGAGCATTCCCTTTGTTGGGCAGCCCCTGTCCGACCGCTGATGCTCGCTGCCTATTCGTGCGTAGGTGCCGTCTTACGTTCGGAATCGATGCGTTTCCATCGTGATCATGGCCAACGTCGACCGCGTCGTTGGGCTGAACTCCTAGTATGTCTCTCGTCACTAGCCGCTATTTTTTTGCACCACTTGCAGCGTCGCCGTGCGGCCCACTGATACGCGCAATCTACCCAGCATTCGTCGCTCGTAGCAGTCGCGAAGCAAGTGATCGCCCCGCGCCGCCGCTGCGTCATTCGTTTGCTGTGTTGCTCTCTAGCAGTGGCTAATCTCTCCCGCGGCAAACGCGTCGCCCGTCCCGCATTCGTCGTAAAGCGGCACCGCAACACACGGCAATGGCCGACTTCGGCGTCCAGAAGCCCTGGGAGCCCCCAAAAACGAACGCGTCCAAGAGCCGCAGCCGGACGAAGCGCCAGCGGAAGCAAAAAGCGCTGCGCATCGAGGCCGGCACGAAGCTGCCACTCGTCTGGGCCCTGCCGGACGGCGTCGCGCCGCCGCAACTTGATGAGGACGTCGCGGCCGTGATCCGCGCCCGATTAGGATTTGTGCCGACGAATCTGCTGCGAGTACACACGTGTGACGCGCGGCCGGCCGTGCTGGAGCTCTACCCCCTGAAGCGGCAGCCCGTCGAGGAGAGGGCGCCGCGCCGGCGCGGCGCGGCCGGCCCCGTCCAGCCGTGGCCGACGACCTACTGGTTTGTGGACGAATTGTTGTCGGCGCGCATCGCGGCCCTCGAAGCGCGGGGCTGGGTCGGAAGACTAGAACGACGGCTGAATGGAGATGAAGAAGCGTTGCGAGCGGCGGAGGCGGCTCATCGGGAAGCGGGTATGGAAAGGTGGGCGGCCCTCACGGAAAGCGATCGCCAGCTCGCCGAAGAGCGGGGCTGGCAGAAGGCTTTGCGCGACGTCGGCATCGCAGGAATTAAATCGGCGCGGAAGGTGAAATGTCTCCATGCCCAATACGCGCATTTTATTGGGGCGGCCGTCGTCTCTCCGGTCGGCCGGTGGATCGGCGAGCTGCTCGATGACGGCATGGATTCGAAAGAGGCGCCGGTTGAAGAGTGTGTCGCGGTCGATGAAGATGATGCGCCGAAGCTGGGCGGGCGCGACCGCGCGCACAAGCGCGGGGGCGGCGGGTAAGGCTAGATTGTGTGAAACTTACATTCAACATATACTTACTGGACGTACGACTGTCCCCGGCAGAGCGGGCAGAGTACGGCCGTGCCGCGGCCGCGCGTCCGCTTTGCGCCGTCGGCCCACGCAGTTTCCACGAGCTCCTGCACGCAGGCCGCGTGGAACCGGTGGCGGCACGCAAGCGCCGGTGCCGCATCGTCGAGGTTCTCTAGGCAGATCGAGCACTCGGGCAGCGGCGGCGCGCTCGGCCTCTTCGCTTGCGCCGCGACTGTCGGCTCCGCCAGCTCGAGCTCCATGTAGACGGGGTCGCGTTTGCGCGTCGACCGCACCGGGCGCCGGGGTGCCGGGTGCGCGTGCTGGTCACCGAGGTAACCCCATTGGCTGCGTTGACGCGCACGGCGACGGGCCTCTTTGGCTGTGGCTATCGCCGCCGCCTCTTGCGGCGTCTTCCACGCGGCCCATGGCAATTTTTTTTTTACTGCGAGCGGAGTCGTGTTAAGGCGAGACGCAGGCGACGATTCGACGCTGGGTCACGCCTCCGTCGCAGAACAAACAGAGGTTTGGGGAATAGCTCTTAACCTGCACCGCAGGTCGCCCCTTTTTACAGCCCTCGCAGCACAACTTCCTGCGTCTCCCGTGGTGGGGAATTTTGCCGGCACGACGGTCGGCTTTAGCTTTCTTTTCAGCAGCGCGTATGCGGCTTTCGCGCTCTTTGCGAGCTTTGCGAGACTCGTTAATGTAAGCCATGCGCACCAAGGGAGAGCTCGACTCTGGACAAGTTTTATTTTTTGGCGTCTACGTCTGCACTTGTCGTCGAGGGCCCGCCTGAGGCCTCACAATACTGCGAGCAGCCGTAGGCTGATGGCGACTGCTTGATGCCATCACTGGCGCACGGCGTTCCAAAAAAACTGAAGCAAACCTCTTAATGGGAGGCGCTGGCTGCCTTCAGACTCAATGATCAAAGCACTCCACAGGGCAGCGTGCAGCCCCAGCGCAGCAAACACGGAGAGCGAAGCTAGAGGAGATGCTAGTGTCTTACAGTCCGCTAGGGCGATATTGTAGCGTCGCGTCGATGAAAATCAAGTGCCATGGCTTACCAGGTGGGCGTTTGTAATTGTAGAGGGCGTACTCGTACGTCGTGCCCTTGATTGTGGTCTTGCCGCGCACCGTTGGCTTGACCATGACGACGCGCACGAATTAATCCCGCATTTGGTAGTCGCTCCTTGCAGCAATGGCATGCGAGGGCCGAGAGTCGCGGTTAGCGTAGAGACACTAGAAGTGTGAGTTCTTAACACTCACAAAGACGAAACCGCACTCTTTAAACATATTACTACCGCCTCCGCTTCTTCTTCGCCGGCGCCGGCGCAGAAACAAGGCTCGCGAGGTCGACGAACTCGACGGCCGCCGGCGGCTTGGGCGCCGCCTCCATCACGCTGTCGTCGATCTCGGAGGGAGCGTCGCGGAGGAAGAAGCGGCCCGCGTGGAGGACGTCCGGCGACGCGAGGTCGCCGAAGGCCCGAACCGAACCCTTGATGCGGCGCCACGCGCGCGCGACGGCGTGGGGCGCGGTCGCCTCAAGTGTAGGAGAAGCCTCGTCGTCAAAGGCCACGGCTGGCAGCCAGGCCGGCGCGCCGAGGGGCCGGTTCGGCGACGGCCGCGCCGGGTCGCCGACGGTGACGTCCGGGCCCCACCAGCCGACCATGACCGTGATGCGCCGCCGCGCCGCGTCCGCGGGTGCGGGAATCGGCGGGACGACGCAGTGGAGCAGGCTTCCGTCAAAAGTCAGGAGCCGGTTTGGTCGTGGCGCGCAGAGCCAGCCCGCCGCGTTTGTACTACTGTCGCCGAGGCGCCGCTCCATGACGAGCGTCGGCGCTCCGTCGTTGTCGATGGTCTCGAGGTAGAAGACCGACGATTTCAAAGGTGACCGCGTCTCCCCTGTAGAACGCAGCGCGGCCTCGTCGAGGTCGTAGTGCAGCTGGTGCGCGCCGTCGGCTTCTCTTGAATGGGCCCAGATCTCGCCCGACGTCGCGCCTGTGACATTCGCGGCCGGCCGCAGCGCCCTTAAAAAACCGCCGAGCGGGCCCTCATCATCGAGAGGCACGTTGTAGCTGTAGAAGCCGTCGGAACCCGCGTGCGCCGGCCAGTAGGCCGCGTCGCGCCCGAAGATCGCCGCGAGGCTTCTCAAATTCGCGGCGCTCAGCGCTTGGTCGACGACGCGGGGCGCGTTCTGGGCGCGCCGCGGCGGCCGGCGCAGCGTCGCGTCGTAGCGCAGCGCCTCGTCCGCGAGGCGCAGCCGGAAACCTAGGCGCCACACTAATTCGTCGCCCTCCTTGGCCGTTGTCGAGTCCTGCAGCAGCAGCGTCGCGAGCTGGTACGCGGCCACGGCGCGCACGGCGCGCGTGCGCTCCGTCGGCTTGCGTTGGAGGTCCGCCGTCGCGCCGTCGACCGCGGCCCGCAGGAGTGCCGTCGCTTTTGTGCGGTCGCCCAGGCGCGTCTGCTCCTCGGCGCGCTCCAGGAGGTCCTCGAGCATGCTTGCCATTACGCGCGTGCTGCTGCCGGCTGCAGCCCTGGGCAAGCTGTGTGTCCGAGCGAGTTGTACGTGCGCAGCGCTGCTCGCAACTCCCCCTGGCGCAAGGGTTTGACAAATAACTCCCCTGCTTTGCAGCTTTTTGCTGCAGGCGGCGAGAACGCAGCGCGGTTGAAGCTCGCGCCTCCTTTGCAGGCTAGCGGATGTAAAGACACTAGCAAGCCCAAAGGCCAAGACTGCCGCAGAGCTAGTGCTGTCGCTGAGGTGTTTGAGCGACTGTTTTGCAGCTCTGCTGCAAGCACTTCATAGCACAAAGCCAGTGCCGCGCTCGCACCGCCGCCAAGGGAGCACCCACTGAGATCCCTGCTGGGGGCCGTCGCCGCGACGCCGCCGAGGCGCGATAAAACAAGATGAAGGCCTTCGCTGGCCTCTCGAGCGACGACGACGACTCCGACGAGGACATGGCCCCCGCGCTGCCTATCCCGGGCCGCGCCTCGCCTTTGGTGGATGAAGACGTGGACGACGACGAAGCGCGAGCCGAGTTGCGATTCCGGGCCGAGCTCGAGTTCCTCCAGTGTTTAGCTTCACCGCTGTACTGCCAATTTTTGGCCCAGCACGACTACCTCGAGGATCCAAAATTCTTGAAATTTCTCGATTACCTCCAGTACTTCCGCAGACCGGAGTACGTGGGCTTTGTGGAATATCCCCACTGCTTCGCGTTCCTAGACTTACTAAGGGAGTCGGAGAAGTTCCGTACCGACATAAGGCGAGACGAGTGCCGGGACTGGTGCCACCAGCAGCAGTTCCAGAGCTGGCAGTTCCACCACCGGCAGGAGCACGTCACGCCCAACTTGGAGCCCTCAGTCTTGGAGGAGGGCGACTGGCGCGCGACGCCCCTCCAATTGACTGGAGACGACTTCGTCAAGTACGAGGCGTACCTCGAGAAGACATTGGGGAAGCAGTCTGAGGCGTGGTTCTTCTCGGCCGAGACGCTCGGGGACGAGAAGGTGCGCGCGGCGCTGGAGGCGTCGCCCCTGGCAGGGTCCTAAGGTTGTTGTTCACATACTAGTACTTACATTCATAGCTGCGGCGCCCGACTCAATCCAGGCCACAGGCTGCCGCGCGCGCGACGGCTTCCTCCGCGTCCCAATCCAGGCCCCAGGCCCCACAGGCGGCCGCGTGAGCGACCGCTTCCTCCGCGTCCTCGGCGCCGAGGAACCGCTCGTCGGCGCGCAGGTGCTCGAGGTACTGCCTCGCCGCGTCGGCTGCGGCGGCGGCGGCGACGGCTTGCTCCCGGAGGCCCACGGGGTGCTCGGCGTAGAGCATAGCATCAATAATCGAACCGTCTGCGAGACCGAGGTCGTCGCCCGTCTGCCAGCCCTCGATCAGTACGTCTGGAAAGGTTTGCAAGCTGAACGCCCACTGGGTGGTGTAGGGGTGACCTTCTCTGCCTCCCACCACTTTCGCGTAGGCCCTAAATACCTTCGCGAGGACCGTCGTGGACTTGATCTTGAAGAAGGTCTGTTCCTCAGTTGCCACCATTCGAACGCGAATGGTGTAGACGACGCGCGGCGGCGGCAGGGGAGGCGGCGGCAGGTACGACATGACGCGTCGGAACAGGCCGCGTTCTCCCGTGCGGGCGAGGAATCTTAAGACGCCGTCGCGCGTCGTCGCACGGTCGCGAATCGCCAGATGTCGCACCAACGCGTACGTTCGGCGCTGCTCGATCACGTAGCCGCGGTAGCTGCCGGCCGCGCGGACCTGGCGCACGAGGGCCTTGATCGCGGAGAAAGTCACGTCGTCGGCCAGGGACGGATCCAAGCGTTCTTTCTCGTTCAGGAGCCATTCGATCGGCTCGGATCGACCCGTTTCGTGCCCATCCATGGTCATTGGGACGATGGCTCGGTCCAGACTCATCCCGCCGCGCAACAGTGCGATGGCCACCGCCAGGTGTCGTTTTCTAAAAGGAGGAGGATTATTGAAAAGTGCATAAGCAAGAGGAGAGTAGGTGAAGGTTCCTTCTTGGCCGTTTTGTGTCTTATAAGTTCTCTCAGCTCGATTGTCATTGACCTCTGTGCGGTATCGCAGCAGCAGGTCGATGAGGCGCGGGGACGACTGGGCAGCTTGCGACGAGACCACCGACAGCGCGTCGGCTGAATGAGCTGTCTCGCCCGCAGTAGTTTGAATTGCGAACATCCGATGCGGCTCCGCGCCACGAGCGAGGGCCAAGAGGACGATGTCGATCTTCGCCTCCGTTGCGAAGTTTCGAGCGTGCGTCGCGGCGAACCACACCACCCGATTCAAGGTTTCTTGATGGTGGTTTCGGGACGTCAGCCACTGGCGAACGGCCTCGACGTCACCCGGCACCCCTGTCAAGGCCTCCACGATATGAGTGGGGAGCATAGTTTGACACTCCGTGTGTACAGCAGCACTACAAGCGAGCGTCACGCAATGGTGTCGACGGCGGTAAGACGCTGCAGCAGCGTATCTGGCTAACGGCACTCAGCAACGGAGCACTGTGGCTGGGCGCGCGAGAGTCTCGCGAGCTCAGCTAGCGGCATGTAAGACACTAGCCTGTGCAAGTTGTACCGTAACAATACCTTTCTCAAGTTTTAGCACCGTAACAGACGACTACGGACGCGACTAGTATGTATAGAAGCTATACCTCAACAACACTAGCCCGTCGCCGGCGCCTCCGGAGCTTGTTGGCCCGTCAGGAGCGGCGCGAAGCGGCGGACGTGGTCCGTCTTCATCAACTCCTTGATCTTGCGCAGGCGCTGCTCGGCCTTGGCGTCGTCGCGGCGCCACTCCTGGGACTGCCACTTTTCTCGCATGGCTAGGGCGTCCGGGTCCGGTGCGGCATCGGCCAACGCGACCTCGCGCCGCGTCGCATCTAAAGCCGCTTCAGCAGCTAAAACCGCGTCCAACCGATCATCGGCTCGCTCCAGACACCGTCGAGCCGCGGCGTGGTTCGCTCTGAATGAAGATAAGTCCTCTTGCGACGTAGGTGCTGCTTCCTTAACTTTCCCGGCATAAGCAGAACCGAAATGCTGCGTCGCGGACTGCATGTTCTCGTCGTAGGCTTTTCTTGCTTTCAGCGTGCAGGCCACGACGTTCCGTATCGTCTCCCAGCGCTTTCTCACCGATTCATCGACGGCGGCGTCTTCCTCCACATGTGTAGGTTCAGATAAAGAAGGACAAGGTACTGATGTTAACGATTCAATAAATTTCCCAACAACAGGAGTAGCTTTGGTCGGCGTCATCTGTGATGCTGAAGGCTTCTCGCCGGAAGCTTCTGCTGCCAAAGCTCGTTCCAGGCGATCCACTCTTGATCTATAGAACACCGACGCGTCCTTGACCGTATATTCTTCTCGTAAATCTTCTTCGTCCGAGTCCTCGCCATATGCTCTGTTCTGTAAGGTCGGCGGCGGCACCAAGTCGAACGATTCGTCGAGGGCCACGTCCGCGAAGTGCCCGTACCCATGGCAGCACACCGCCGCGAGCAATCTAGCATCATGTGCGGGAGTCCAGGCGACGTGCGTATCATTTAAATATCTTTCTGTGATATCTCGACTGAATTCCACACCGCTGTGCGGGATCTCCGACGCTCTTCGTCTCAACTTGCGTTCAACTAGTGCGAAGAACCCGACGCGTCGCAGTACTCTATCGCCATCGAAGGGGTCACGAGACGCATCATACCCTTCGGCCTTCTGCCTCAGGCACTCATCTAAGGCCTCTTTGCACAGTTTCACCGTAGCCGCAGGAGAATCAGCAAGTGAGCCCATCTCCAACCGCTCGTGCGCCAACACGCCGCCATCGGACAACCCACCGGGCAGCCCGAACCGCTCCAGCTTCGCCGCGACCTTGGCGATCGACGACGCCACGGGCCGATCTATTTCAACAGAATCATCGCTATCACTTTCTACGTGGTGGAAGTCCCCGTCCTCCAGATCATCATCCTCCTCGTCCAAGACGAGGACGGGACCCTGCTTGATCTGCTTGCGCTCCCGCTTCCCTTTGCCGAGAGATTCTTGGGTCTTTTGTTGCGTCGCGTCGTAACTAGACTTGAGCAGTGACTCCCAGCCCTCAAACTTGTCGTCTGTTTCCTCTTCTTCGGGGGGCGGTTCGTCGGTCTCCTCAAAACTTATTTCAGCTACTTTAAAGGAGTCCATGAGTTTTGCTAACGCGTTCTTCTCGCCGACCGGCGTCGCAGCTCGACCCTCGTTCTCTTGGTCCGGCTCGCGATGCAGGAGTGCCGCGACGGCGTCGTCGTCCCACTTGATCTCCGGTTTGTTCGTATTCCCATCACCGTACCTTTCAGCTCGCGACGCGTCGACGTCGGCCGCCGCGCCACCACTGAATAACTCGGAAGCGCCGTACTTGAGCACGTCATCGAGCTCGGCCCTCGACAGGTTTTTGGAACCGGCACCGCTCACCACAACGTGCTCCAGGCAGAGCTTTCTTTTGGCCACGGCCACGATCCGCTCCTCAACGGTCGCGCGAGACACGAATCGGTATACCCGAACAGCGTCCCTCTGCCCGAGTCGATGCGCTCTTGCTAAAGCCTGTAAATCATTATGAGGGTTCCAGTCCGCATCATATATAACTACGGTGTTCGCTGTTGCTAAGTTGACCCCGAGACCGCCCGCCCTCGTACTAAGTAAGAATAAAAACAATTTGGAGTCCGGAGCGTTGAACGCATCAATACGCTTCTGGCGGATGTCCGACGCCGTCGATCCGTCTAGGCGCGTCGTGCCGTACCGCTTCAGAGCTGCAAATTCTTCCAGCACATCTAACGTTCTTGTCATCTGCGAAAATAACAGAACTCGAGCCTTGGCCTCTTTTAGTTTGACGAGCATCCTATCTAGTAAAGCGAGCTTGCCACTGCCTTGCAACAACGCTTCGGTCCGATCACCACCTGCGCGGGACGGACGCGGTCGCGAGACGACTCTCGCGAGACGCGTAGGCTCTCTGGCGGCCGCGTCGACGGCGTCGCGGTGGCGTGACGTCGCGTTGACGCCATCGACGCGAACTAGACGCTGAGTCGGCACCGATCATCTCCTCCGGGAACTTGTCCCGCATGAGCTCGACGTGGTTGCAGACTTTTCGTAATTGCATGACGATGTTCTGGAGGGCCGGCGCGCGAGCCTTCGACTTGGACCCTTCGGCACCAGATAAAGCGGGGAAGTTCGCCGTCAAAACCGCCCGGTACAACTTCTTCTGCGTCGGCGTGAGCTCGACGCGAACAACTAATTCTTTTTTAGCTTTGATGACGCCCTTCAGTACATCATCTTTCAGCCTTCGCAGCATCCTACCCTGTAACAACTCTCGCAGATTCGCGAGGCGCTTCTGCGTCGCCTCGTCCTCCTCATTGGACGAGAAGACTTGATCTAGCGCCGCGATGGCTGTCGTACCTTCGACAGAGCACTCCTTCTTCACGCGCTCCGGGTCCAGGAAGAGTAGTAGGTGGTAGAGCTCATCCAGCGAGTTTTGTAAGGGTGTGCCCGTGAGTAGCACTCGAAAGGCGCTATCGAGATCATGTAACTCCCGAAATAATCGGCCGGCACTGCCCGACTTCAGGCGATGGCCCTCATCAACAATTAAACAGGACCACGCCCCTATGGATTTCAGTGCTGATTTCTCAGAAGAAGCCGTCTCGTACGACGTGATGCAGACGTGAAATCTACGCGTCTTGTCAAATTCCGCATCTTTACAGACGTCTCGCGCCGACGCGGATCCCGTGAGCACCACGCAATGGAGGTCCGAGCACCACTTCTCGAGCTCGCGCTCCCAGTTCTGTAGGGTCGACAGAGGCGCCACGACGAGCGCGGGCCGCCAGTCCTTCTCTGCACGTTCGTAGATCAATGAAGCGAGTAATCCCGCGGACTGGATCGTCTTGCCGAGGCCCATCTCGTCGGCCAAGATACAACTGGTCTTGGATTGGGCCTTTGCCCTTAACCAATCGAGGCCCTGCAATTGATAGTCTCGTAATTGACCGCCGTCGAACCACGCCGGCTGGTTGGCCTTGAGGGCTTTATTGCGAGTAGTAGTACCTAGCTGTCTCTTAGCCTTGATGGCCGGCGTGTCTACACTTCGTTCTCTCTCATCAAACGCCTCCCGAAAGGACGTGCCGCACCGGTCCAGATCGCACTCGCGCTCCCAACTACTTTCGTCGTAGGGTCTACCTCTCCATTTCACGAGTAGATCTCTGGTCTTCGTCGCTCTACCATCAATAGAAAACGGCCGTTCGGCCAAAACGCGTTGCGGCACGACACTAAACCCGCTGCCCGAGTTCCTCGTAGCCGCCGCGAGCCTTCTTAGCTTAATAGCGTCGCCGCGCTTCCAACTAGGATCCTCGTCCTCGTCGTTGTCCGAGTCGCCGTCGGCTAATTCTAAACCGACGCCGTAGTCCCGGACGCGCTTCTCGTAGTTGCGCAGCTTGCCCTTCGACAGGCCCTCGACGCGCTTGCGCTGGACCCAGCTCGCGTGCCTGTGTGGAATGGACCCTCTGACGGCCACGTCGACGGCGACGCGGTCTCATGAAGACGCCATCGACGCGATCGCGTCAGGACGCTGAGTCACGGACCAGTCCGCCGACGCCTTCCACGTGCACAGGTACCAGTCGCCGTCGTGGCATTCTATTGCTTCTAAACCGTAAGACGCTTCGCACCGGAAGCATCTCCATAAATCACCTTGCGGGGCCCGTTGGCCGTTTTCTCGCAACGCTTGTTCACAGTACCTCCGACCGCAATGGCCACATCGATAGTCGGCCTGCTTGTTCCCGCTCTTCCCGCCACCGCACGTCTCGTGGCACAGATTCTTCGCTTCGCACGCATCACATTCAAAAACACCGGCGTCGGGCACCCTTTCTCTTCCAGCACATTTCATCGAGAAGCGTTTGCTACAAATCGCACATTTTTCGGTAGGCACCTGCTTCTTGCAGACACTACAAACGGGTGTACTCTTCGGTTTCTTTGCGACTGGCTCTTCCTCGTCAGACGAGTCCTCGAGCGCGACAAAATTGTCGTCCTTCTTCGCCGTGCGTGCTCTAGGTGAACCTTTTCTAGGTGATGGCTTCGACATAGGTCTCGACATCCACTGGGTCAATGCTACTTCTAGCTCTGCCGCCGTCCGGCCCCGGCGCGGCCCGTCGAAAGCCGGATCCGCAGCGACGGCCGCAAAGTCTTCGCCGCCGTGCTTATGTAGAGCTGGCAAAAGCCAGGCGTCGCCCTCGACGTAGGCCTCTTCTGTGTCTTTTGCGTTCGCGCGCGGCTTCTTGGCGCTCGGCGCGGTCGTGGGGGAGCTGCGTCTCTTCGGCGGCATGGTTGCGCTGTCGTTTGCGCCGTCCGCGATTCCCGCTGCAGTGCTCTCCCTTGGGGGCCTTTGCCGCCGGTTTGAGTCTCGCTTTGCTGCGGTCTCGGACCAGTTGTGCTGCGGGCGTACTTTAGCACCGCGCAGTGAGCCAGCGTCGTCGTCGTGCAAAAGCTGCGCTGCAACTTTGTCTTCAATAAAGCCTACAGCTCTAGAGCATCTAGGTGCGCTAGTTATTAGTGGCCTGCCGAACCGCCTGAGGAACGGTGCGTGCGTGCCCCCCAGCGAACAGCCACGCGTTTTAAATAGCTTATCGCAGTGCGCTTGACCGCGTCTCGCTGCGGCGGTAGCGGTTTTTGAGCACTGCGACAGTTACGCACGCTCAGCCGACAGGCCAGCCTAAGGCCAAAACCGCGGCGCGCGATGGACACACCATACACCTTCGACAACGCCGCGCCCTGCGCGACGCGCTGCAATTTCTGCAGCGCCTGCGTCCACTACCGGACAAACGTCCGCATCCAGCGGCGCCGCGAGCGGCAAGCTAGAGACCGGCAGCGCGGCATCGCGCCGCCGCCGCCCCCAGAGCCCGCACCGTCGCCGGCCAAAAGGGCGAGAACAAACTCGCAGGAGCCTTTTGTTGATGTGTTGCTCGCCGCTGCGCGCGACCCGCTCGCCGTGCCGCAATCGGCGCCGGCGCGCCTCGCTACACCGTTCTTTAGCGACGCGGCCATGGCGCCGCCGCCGCCGCGCGCCACCAAGCGCAAGGCCGACGAGACGCCGCCCGTCGACAAGGCGCCGCCCGCGCTGTCGCCCACGCCGCCCGAGCGGCGCCCCGAGCTGGCGCGCGAGGCGCCCGCGCGGGCCCCGTCGCCCGCGCAGCCCTTTGAAATGATTGCCGTCGACGACTCGCCTCCTGAGGAGACGGTGCCGCCGCCCGTCCCTCCATTATCGACGCAAGTGACGCCGCTCGACGAGGAGCCCGACGTCCTTGTACCGAAGCAGCCCCGGTCCTTACCCATCCTGCTCGAGGAGACGCCGCCCCTAGTACCGCAGCGGTCGCACTCCGCGCCGCCGACGGACACTACCCGACGGTACGACGATTCCCAGTCGCCGAGGAAAGGTTTATTAGCGGGCCACATCTTGGCCTTCGCCATCGGCAGCGGCCTGAACAAGCCGCAGGCCGAGACTCTTGCCCTCAAAGTGAAAGCGTCGGCGGGTAGACTCGTGAAAGGTGCCGGCAAGAAGGCCTCCGACGGGATTGTGAAGGGAAGCGCATCAATTGAAGATCGGCGCAAGGCCTTCGGCGCCGCTACGGTGGTCATTTGCGGGCCGCGCGCGCGCGTCGACGCGCCCGAACTCGAGGGGGCGCGGAAGTGCGCCTCTGTGAATTGGCTCACGGACGCCTTCGGCTCCAAGCGTCTAGGCCACGTCGACGACTACGCGCCGCTGCCGGCTGTAGTTGTGGAAGCGCCGCCGCCGCCCGAACCAAAGAAGCCGCGGACGTCGTGGCCCGAGCGCATGAAGCAGGGGTTGGCCTGCCAAAGGGCGCCCAAACCAGAAGGTGAGCTGCCGCCGAACGACAAGATCGTCAAGAAGCTCGAGGAGCTCTGCGAGTTCTACGAGTCGAGCGACGACGCGACGAACCAGTTCAAGCTGCGCGGTACGAGACGGGCGATAAACAAGCTGAAATTACTAGGAAGGGACCTGACGGACGACGACGTCGAGGAGTCGGCGTTGCGACGGATCCTGGGCTCCAAGTTCAAGGTCGGGAGCAACAAGGAAACCATTAAGAAGATCCAGGAGATCCACGAGTCCGGCGACCTCGATCGGCTCCGGACGTATCGTGCGGACCCGCGGCGCTGCGCGATCATGGAGCTGTCCAAGGTCTGGGGTATTGGGTACCGGAAGGCGCAGACGCTGATCGACAAGAATAATATCTGGTCCGTCAAGGAGCTCAAGGAAGAAGCGGAGAAGAACCCCAAGATCGTCGAGGCGCGCGTGCATCGGACCTTGCGGTGCCACGACGACCTGCAGCTGCGCATGTCGCGCGAGGAAGCTTTGGAGATCGGGGACCGCGTGCGGACGTGTGCGCGGGAGGTTTTTGCGGAATTGCTACCTTTACATGATGTGACGAAGCTCAAGGTCGAGGGTGCGCCGACGGCGTCCCCTTTGGTCGATCATGCATCGATCTCGCGTCGCCGCGACGCCGCGACGCCGTCGACGCGTCCTGCGAGCGCCGCCTCGCGCAGACGCCGTCGCCGCGCGCAGGTCCCATGGGTAGCTTCCGAAGGGGCCAGCCCGACTGCGGCGACGTCGACGTCCTCGTGACGCACGAGGACTGGCTCGACGACCCCGACCGACAGGTGTCGCTCGAGAAGCCGCAGTCTCAGGAGTCGTCGCTGTCTCGGTCTTCCTACGCTAGAACGAGGAATTTGGGCGACGAGGAGGCTACTGAAGGTGAAGATCCTGATTACGGGGCCCAACGATCTAGAGCGTCGCGGGACAAGTTCCTCGCGACGCTGCGGGATAGGTTACATGCCCAAGGCTTCATCACGGACCATCTTGGTGGGGATGGGTTTCAGAAGAAGACGACGACCGTGCAGGGCGAGGTGCCCGGGGCCGGGTGTAGTTCGTATATGGGCATCTGCAAGCCTAGAGATACGCATCGACGGCTCGATATTAAAGTGTACGCGCCGCAGCACTACGCCTACGCGATGATTTACTTCACGGGCAACGACTACTTCAACCGGTCGATGCGGTGCTACGCGAAGGCGTGCGGCTACTCCTTATGTGATAAAGGCCTGAGGAAAGCGGCGCGGTCGGGCGTCTCGCACAAGGACGGCAAGTATATCGATAACAAGGTCGCTGTTGGAAGGTTGGTCGTCTGTGAAGAAGAAAGAGACGTCTTCGAGGTGCTCGGCTTAGATTACAAGGAGCCGCACGAGCGCAACGTGTCCGACAACGCGACCGAAGTCGCGGAGAAGGCGCGGCGGTTGTTCGAGGAGCAGCGGCGCGGCGGCGTCGAGGTGGACTCTTCAGATGATGAGGAGGACGCGCGGCCGGCGGGGCGGTTCCGGTTGTAAGACTACTTGTGTTGATTATTGCAAAACTTAGGAGCCCTCCAGGTAGAGGTAGCCCGACGCGCACTCCTCCGCGTGGCCCGCGGCCCAGTGCTGGGCCTGGCACTCTTCGCCGCAGTAGCGCCACACCCCGCAATCGCACGTGGGCAACGGGGGGTCGTTCTCGTCAGCCTCGAGACCGCAAATGTCGCACGTTCGTCTATTCATCTTCCGAACCTTACGGCATCTTGGCCTGTGATCCTCCCAGTCCGCGCGCTGGCATTCGACGTCACAATAATAACTTTCGCGGCATAAGCCGCAGACTCTGAGTCTCGGCACGTCGAGGGCGAACTGGCGACCACAGCCGTTGCACCTCCGGCCATCCAACCTAATCCAAATCCACGCACCATCGTCGTAGCACGGCACATCTTCGGCCCCAATTACCGTCAGGCCGTCCATGGTGTCGATTCCCACCGGGAGTGCCACGAGCTCCTCGCAGCCGGACAGATCGAGCACGCGGAGAGTTTTCGGGAATTCGAGATCCTCATCGATTGCTACCAAACCCGATCGGCTCAAGTTGACTTTCGTCAACGATGTGAGGCGGTCCATCGTATAAGGCAAACACGTGAGGCTCGAACACCCGCTCAGATCGAGATGCGTCAAGGCGCCAAGTCCCATAATCGCG
>Ga0209404_10001214_pt1 | contig 17870 bp, 24 predicted proteins | sample TroAtlMetagenome_2_FD_187447 | JGI IMG/M metagenome (GOLD analysis project Ga0209404, IMG submission 187447) | Marine eukaryotic phytoplankton communities from Atlantic Ocean - Tropical Atlantic ANT8 Metagenome (SPAdes) (version 2) | ecosystem: Environmental > Aquatic > Marine > Oceanic...
GTAAACTTCTCCGGTGTCTCGCATGCCAGTCCATCCCAAGTTAATATCAAAGGTATATCCAGCAGACATGTAAACATATACATTGCCGCCACCATCATAATCTTCTTCGATAGAATAACTGATCTCTGCGTTCTCCATCTCGTCACGGTTATCCCAGAAGCGTTCATCAACACCATCACAATACTCAGTGGCTTTCTCTATACGATCCTCGATGGAACCGTGGAAGTTTGCGGAGGTTTCTCGCGATAAGTATTCGATCATCTGACCGATGCCTTCCTGATCATTTGAGTGCTCGCCGGTTTCTTCTACGTTCTCAACACCCAGGCTGTTAATGAACCACGCGATGTGACCCCATACTGAGTCGGGTGGAGCATCATTACTTCGTCCTTTGATTTGGTATACTGTGTTCTCATAGCTGCTCCAAGTCATTGTGACATATGACGAGGACTCTTTGCGTTTGCCCTGCTTCTTGCGGAGCGATACAAGAACGCCACGACCATCAGAACCACAGTGTCCCATACGAGCACCCTCAACATCACAACTGGATACATCAAGGTTATACCAGTATGATCCATCATCAAATGTGTGCATGATATTCTCTGGGTCTTCTTTATTCTCTAGGTATTCGTTTGCGATCTTTTCGGCTTCATCAATATTCTCTTCGCCTTTGACTAATTCGTAGTTGGTAGGATCATCATTTAAGAATGCAATCAAATCAGAGTATTTGGTAACCCAATAATCAAAGTTGTTTTGGTAAAAATTGGCGAGGTATTCTTTTGTGTCCTCGACCTTTTCGCTTGGGATGCCGGCTTTGCTTAGAGCCTTGACAGCTTTCATGAAGGCTTTGCGCCAAGTTCCCATTGGATTGCCGACGGTATTCTTGAGGTTCTGGATAACAAACTTGACTTGTTCGCCTTGTTTGATACGCTCTTCGTCATAAGCAGCGCGCTTAAGCTGTATACCGGCGATGCTCTTGTATGGCTCTACGGTGCGGGCTTCTAAATCTTCGTACTGCCCAGGACCCTGTTGGGTGTCGATCACGTAATCACCATAATCACGAACTAGCTTATCTACCATCTCATACTGGAGATTTGTTATCATAAACGTGCCGCGCGTCTGCCCCTTGCTTGCCTTCCAGTTCTTACCAATATAAACCTTGGCTTTCTCGGATGCGTTCGGCATCGCCTCTTCGATGTAGTCGATCACAAACTCGGGTAACCCGATGTCTCGCAGACCCTCTGTTAGTATGTTTTCGTTTAGGTAGCTAAACCAATTTCCGGTGGCAATATCCATTAAATTTTCCTCTTGTCACTATAAATAGTCTTCTCTATAACTAACCGCTGGCAAAAAGGTCAGTCGATAGCAGTGCGGCTGTATCTTGCCACGATTCTACTTCGAACACCTGTCCGGATGGATGCTTCTCTAATAAATTAGCTAGCGCATGATCATTACCAGGGCTCGTTATTCGATCTCCAACAAAAACGACCTTATTATTGATAAATTTAAGAGTGGAGTTTAAGTATCGCTTGATTATTTGGGACTTGTCGTTGCCCTTGTTGAAAATATCAATGCTTACTGCTCCCCCAATTACAAAGTCAAGTGCTGGATATTTAGATTTTAATTTATCAATTATTTCTTGGCGCTCGCCAATGATGAGATCATATTCTGTGTATTCTCTACGCTCCTGTGATGTGGCATTTGCTCCCACGACGGAGAAATTAACCATTCCTGGTCGTTTTTCGTAATGATTGCCCGTTTTGGTGGGGTAAGAGGAAGTCATGACAAGTCGCTCTAGCATACTGTAAAAGAGGGCAGGTTTCTCTACCTCAAAAGATGTCTCATATATTTTAGTCCACTCACTATATCCGTCTGAATACACTTCTATCTTTTTATAGAATGTATTGCCCATACATCCGAACACACCGGCAGTGGTATCGACTATTTCTCGCCCTAACTGATCAATAATTCTTTTGAAGGAGCCACCGGACACAATGTATACTTCCTTTCCCTTCTGCCACTTATAAAAAGCTTTAGCGAAGTGGGGATCTATTTTCTTTTTTGGTGGCGTCAGGGTTCCGTCCACATCGAACAAATAGGTAATACTCATCTTATCTCCAAAAGAGTTGAACGCCTACGATAGCAAACGATAAAGCTACGCATACCATAGTTTTCATAGTAAACATGCTCTCATTTAAAAAATAATACGTGAGCATAGGGAAGGTGAAATAAGACATGCTAAAAATTAGAAAGCGGGGCCCCCAAACTTCTCCCCACTCTTCGTAACAAAGTTTGATGCCATACCAGAAACAAATCCCCGTAGGTACGGAGAATACTGCAGCAGATAAAAGCGGTTTATCTTTCCACCAGTCCCACACAAATTGTGAATTTAGTTGGAACCAACCAAGAGTTTGTCCTATGGCGAACAGGAGACAAGCGAACATTAATTTAGAAGTTAACAATTATTAACTCCTCGCATGCCTCGGCCGAGTTAGTTTTCTTTCCGTATTTGTCTATCATAATCTGCTCAAACCCCTTATAAAGCTCTTGGGCGCCCTCGTGATGCGGATACGAAACTATCCACTTCTTATCAATCGCTGACAGCTTTCTCAAAAGGCGCGCGTGATTCACTCGCGTTTCTTCGAAGCCAACGCTGGTTCCGTGATCAAATAAGTTATAATCGTATGAAGGAAGGGGGAATACCAAAAAGTCGGTGGGGTTAGTTTCTATAATGCTGTCTATCAGTTCTTGTTCTTTATCTAATGTGATAAACAGATTGGAGGGTTTCTTATAAGTTTTTAAACGATTTAAAGAATGTTTATTGAAATTGGTGATGTTTAAGTTACCGCTCGATGGTAGCCCTTTTTCAGAACACACATTCATTAAAAAGAACAAAGCGCTGCGCACATAGGGATTGGGGTAAGTGGGCCACGTTTCTTGCAAGATCTCAAACATGTTTTCGTTGTCAAACTTAAAGATGTCTGACGTGAGTATTTCATACACGCGAGAGGCGTCGTCGTTAATGCAAGCCCAAAACTCATGGAGTGGTGGCCGGGTGGTATGGGCCAACACAAATCTTTCATAATCAGTTAGTGAAAATTCTAACTGGCCGGAATAAAAGAGAAAAGTCTCAACGACACTCCCTCTTGGGATAAGCTCGCGATGAAACTGGGTGCTGATATATGGCCGGCGCAGGTCCTTAACTGGTGGCTTCATTGGAGTCTTCCGGTGTGGCGGCGATGACTTCTCGGAAGCGCTCGATTTGCGACTGTAAGTTGTCCAAATCAGTTGTTGTAGTCTGACCCTGTAGGGGAGAGAATAACTGTTCAGAATTAGTGGCTTCCGGAGCGTGTGCTTCTTCCTGTTCTTGGGGTTGTGCACTATTCGTGTGATAATTTATATAGGAATTTACCAAAGCAGCAACATCACCTAGTCTGTGATCTATGCTCTCCAGATTAGTTCGAATTTGCTGAATTTCTTGTAGGGTATTAAGTTCCATAACAGTTATCTTGTTAATGTCGCCCGACGCGTCATGAGCCACGTCAGTCAAGTCTGTAATAGCTCCCTCTAATAGTGTGGCCACCGCACTTGGTAGCTCATCGATATCTATCGAATATTGTATATTAACTCGTTGTCCCATTTTATCCTCTTATTAGTTTTTTGTTGGTACTCAAGGAACCCTCTACTATATCAGGGGCTCCTACGACGACTATCTCGGTGCCAGTATGGCCACGATTAATTGTTAGCTTGGTGAAACGGTGAGATTGGTTTAGTCCTTCTGCTATAAGGCCCTGTTCGTTTAAGGCTCTTATCCGGGCTTCTTCACGGATCATCACGACGTGTTCGGGGTTGACGAATACATCTCTAAGGGTGTAATCTTGTTGGGTGGTTAATGTTGTATTCTGACAAACTTCTGTAAGTTTAACTAGCATGTGCTCTCCATGGGGTATACGTGCTTCTTCTTCACAAGAGCTTCTCGCCCCAGAGCATAGACTGTGTAGGTTCCACCTTGCCAGCCCAGCGTATTATCTTCAATGAAGACAGCCACTATTGGTTTTTCTGTTTTATCTAAAATGGCACTGTCACAACCAAAAAGCTGCGTACCTTGTGGGATGTGCACCAAATCTCCTTGTTGCATCATTTATCCTCCGTTTGGATGATACCAAAATTAGTAGTGATCAAGGTGCCTGCACAGCTAGCTGCATTCTGCAGTGCGATGCGTGTGACCTTGGCAGGGTCAATTATCCCTGACTTAAATAGATCAGTTAACTCTTGCCGTCGGAAATCCCAGCCCATATTAGGGTTGTTGTTGTCAAGCGCTATCTGTCCCATAATAATATCTGCAGATTCGCCGGCGTTAATCGCCATCTGTCGAAGTGGTTCCCGGCATGCGGCCTGAATTATCGAGGCGCCCAACGCCTGATCTGGCCGTTCTGTGGTGATGATGAGAGAGTTAGCTGCTCGGAGAAGTGCTGTGCCGCCGCCGGGAACAATGCCTTCTTCCTGTGCGGATCTCACTGCTTCTAGTGCATCCTCAATACGGTGCTTTTTCTCAGTCATTTCAACTTCGGTGGAACCTCCCACACGAATTACTGCCACGCCGGAAGATAAGCGACTTATGCGGCCCTGTAATTGTTCACATTCGGGCAATGAATCTGTGCTTTGTATCTGCGCTTTAAGGTTTTCTATTCGCTTTTCTATTTCCTCATAATCGCAATTGCCGCCGACAATGATTGTACTATACTTGGTACTCTCAATTGATTTGGCGACACCTAAATCCGACAACTTGACGTCGGATAAGTTCTTCTCTCCCTCCCGTGTAATAAAGTTGGCGCCGACTGACGTCGCCAGATCACTAAGTAGATTGCGGCGCTCTTCGCCATAAAGAGGAGCTTTGATAGCCGCAACCTTAAGCGTGCCTCGTATAGCATTCATTATCATAGCCGAAAGGGCCTGCCCTTCAACTTCTTCAGCTACAAAGATCAAGGGTCGACCTTCGCGAGCTACCATCTCTAGAATGGGTAGGATTGTCTCTACACTAGAAATTTTATAGTCAGTGACGAGTACAAGTGGTTCTTCGTGCACCATAGTATTGCGGCGGTCATCTGTCACAAATGCACTAGCGCAAAAGCCAGCGGCAATACGAAAGCCCTCAGTAATATCAACTGATGTTTCCAGGGACCTAGATTCGTCGATAGTTATAGAGCCATCTTGACCAACTTTATCAACAGCCATGGCAATTAGCTTGCCGATTGTCTCATCATTGTTAGCTGAGATGGTGGCAATATGCTGTATGTCTTCTGCGCTAGTAATTGGGCGCGCGATCTCTGTCAGATTGTGTACCACCTCGGCTACGGCCAGATTGATACCTCTCTGAAGCTCTATCGGTGAAACTCCGGAGGCTACAAATTTCTGTGATTCTCTCAGAATGGCCCGGGCGAGTACTGTCGCAGTGGTGGTGCCATCACCGGCGTGGTTGTTAGTCTCCACAGCAGCTTGTCTAATTATTTGGGCGGCCGCGTTCTCCATCGGATCTTCTAGCTCCACAAACGCAGCGACTGTTACTCCGTCTTTGGTGATAAATGGCATCTTATCTTTTTCTTGTAACAAAACATTTCTCCCCCTAGGACCCAGGGTAGAAGAGACATTATCTGCCAATATGTTTGCGCCTCTCAAAATCTTCTGTTGCAGTGTTTGGTTGTCGTCGTAAGTTCGACTCATTGGTACCTCTATGTTATATTATATTATAATCTTAAATCAAAACTTTGTCAAGGTTTATTTATCAGATTGAAGAATTTCTTTTGAGCTGATATTATCCGCATTAGATATTGACGCACTCGCTAGCGAATCATTTTCAAGGCCACCAGCGAAGTACTGGTTCAAACTATCAGATAGAATTTTAAGGGATTGGAAAATCTCCGTAACTTCTTGGTTAAGTATCTCACGGATATCGCCGACGACCTTGCCTACTTGTGCTTGACCAATCATGATGGAACCAACAAACTCAGTGTTTGTGGGTGGCCCGGGATTTGTAGCTTGGGTTTGGTTCAAGGCAAAGTGTAGAGTTTTCAAATAGCCATAGCTGCTCAAAAGAGCCTGCTTCCTCTGTCGAACGCCTAACATGCTATATTGGCGCGCAGATTCTTCGGCCGAAAGAAATTCGTTGTTTTTGACCATATCTTCAATTTGCTGATTTCTCTCACTTTTCTTGGTGGCCGCGGCCTGTGACTGTATCACGGCAGCATTAGCGTTAATAATAGCATTTTTTAAATCTGTGTGTACAGCTGGGGCAGACTTGTAGTTGCTTTTTACCCAGTTATTCACACCAGTAGAGGACATCTTGCCTTTGCCGCGGCGCTTGTCTTTGTTAAACAGTTCATCATTCTTTTCCCAATTAAGAGCAGCCATTAAATTATCAAGGGCCTCTTCTCTTACATTGCGTATTGGGCTCTGTGGGTTCTCTTTAGCGATAGCGGCTATCTGCTTTTCTAATTCTGTTTTAAATAACGGGGTCAACTCTTCGGCCGATAATGCTTTGTCGGCTGATGCAAGGCCAAGCAACTCTGCGGTGCCTGACTGCTGACCAGAGGCCAGTGCATTCATGACCATTTCAGGCATCCTTATCACATAAGGATATTTAGAATTAAGAAGGATAGCTGCAATATTTTTCAAATTAAAATCAAACTGATAGAAATTAATCTTTCCTTCTTGTTCTAGAGGCGAGGCGCCCTTATCTTGTTTGTCAAATTCTTTTGTACAAATAACATAGCGCATGCCTCCGTTGATGGCTTGGGGATATTTGGGATCTACCATGTCGTTCACTAAGTCAGTATAGCTACCTCCGACTTCCAGGTTACCTTCTTTGTAGAGCTTCAAGCTGACCGGGATTGTCTCACCAGAGGCTCGGTCGAGATAATCTGCAATTGTTTTATTGCCAGTTGGAATCTGCTCGCCGTCTACCAGTGCTGCTAGGAATGATTCGAAGCTGAACCCAGCCGAAGATGCGTTAAAGTTGGTGATTACCTTTGTTAACGTTTTATAAAAAACCAAGTATGATATAACCTGAACAATTCTCTTGGTGCGATCTTCTCCTGCCTGTTCTACCATCATGTCAACCCCATTATCATAGAATTGAGAAATACTGCGGATCTTATCGGCGAAGTCAGTGCCTTGGATGTTTTTCAAGTAGTCCTCTAATAGTTGTCTCTGGGCGCCTTTTATTTCACCACCTTGGCCATCGGCGCGTACATCTGACCACCCAAGTTCTGACACCTCGATGTTTGGTATCATCTTCAAGATCATTTCCAAAGTCTCCTGATCATCGCCGGAGGGGATGCCGGCTTCCTCGCTAATAGGGGCCTTTAGTGTATCTTCCACAGCCTCGGTAATCATATTCAACAGCACTTTAAGATCAAGTTGCTGGGTTTTTTTGATATACTCTTCTTTTAAAATATCGCTCAATTCTGACATGTGGTTTTTTCCTTTAAATAATAATGTCTGCGATGCCCATTTCAATCGCTTCTTCTGCAGTTAAATAGACATTCACTTTGCGTTCTATCATCTTTTTAAGTTTGGCTCTGGTCATCTTTGTCTCCGCAATCAGAGCATCGCAGTACATATCTTGTAGCTGTTCAATAGCTTCCAGTTCGTTCATCATATTGTGCAGAGAGCCGTGGTTACCTCCCATTACTGAGTGGATCATAACTCGGCAGTTCTTGCCAATTTGTCGCTTACCTTTTGTGCCTGACGCTAACAACAAAACGCCGGCCGACATCACTTTGCCTAAGCCGATGGTGTGAATTTCGCTAGTCTCTTTCGCTTGGCGTATGATATCATAAAGAGCAAACATATCGTCAGCGCTGCCGCCGTACGTGGAGATATAAAATTTAATTGGCTCCTGCTCTTTGGGTGGTGAGAGCTTGTTAACTTCGTCAAGATAGAGTAGTGCGTGTACTATCTCAGCTACTTTCTCTTCTTGCACATCTGAAAATAATCCGACGATGCGGAGATCTGGCTCTGGAGGCCCTCCCGCATTTGGATCAAGGATAACAATTTTTTTCTCATTGGTGCCGGCTACTTCTGGCTCTGAGCTTATTAAGCTTTTAATTTTTTTAATCATCTTGCCCCCTTTATTTAAGAATCTGATTAACAATTGGCTTATTGTCATTAAGGTACCTCATCGCAGTCTCCCAGTCTTCAAATTCCAGAAGGTGCTTAAAGTAACTAGGTGTTGTAGAAAGTATACTCTTAATTGATTTGGTTTTAAAAAAGTTTGCATCGTTATCAACGTAGATATGATAATTGGAAATAACTTTTTCGGAGGCGCCTTTTTGCTTAAGCTGCATCTCACCGAATGTCTTAACATACGCATACTGTTCCATGCTGCGGGCTAGGATCATCAGCGCGGTCAGCTGTGTCATTTTAAACATGCCCACTGTAAGCGCTCCGCTCCTAAACACATAAAACGTTTTACAGGTGTAGTACCCAAAGAAAAACACTAACAGGTGTAATAACCATTCCATCTTGCATCCCCAAAAAAATAACCACCGCAATCATGCAGTGGTTATATTATAACATCTCGCAATTACTTTGTCAAGCTACTTTGTAAGTCTCTTCATAATTCGTTCGGCTAACCGATCGACCATCTCATTGCGATTTTTGTCATCTTGAAGGCGCGCTGCAACACGTTTTGCTACTTCAGCAACGATATCATCTTCGGAAAGAGATTCGTTCTTATTGTCGCGTTTGTCGCGTTTGCCCCACTTACCGAGTTCATCAGCGCGACGATCTCTGTCGCTCTGCTTTTTATCAGCCTCTTTGCCAGTGCGCATGCCCAACGACTCGTCTTCCTTATCGTCGTAACCTTGCGCCTTTTCCATCATTGGCTCTTCCTCGTCATCGACGACGACTTCTTCTTCACCACCCATATCACCCATTTCGGGCTCCATGGCCATGGCGTCAACCTCAACCTCATCGCCTCCCATCATATCGTCTACGGCTGGTTCATCCAAGTCACCCCCTTCGGCGCCAGCTTCAATAGATACTTGATCGGAAATTCCGAGTGCATCAGCGACAGCCTGTACTACATCAGCCATCAATGTTTCTCTCTCATCATCAGCCATGCCCGACATGTCCATATCGTCATCAGCTAATTCATCATCGGCAACATCTAATTCGTCTGCTTCTTCATCAGCAAACTCATCTTCTGCGCCCAACTCATCCTCGGTTGCACCGAGTTCGTCTTCCATATGGTCCTCGTCGCGAGCACCTGGGGTGTGGTAGCCACCCATTTCTTGGAGCGCTGGCGCCCCGATTGGAGCCAAACGAGCCAGTTTCATGAACTGTCGGATTTCGCCCTCTGTTAACAAAGTTTTACGAGCCATGTGAAAAATTCTCCTTATTTCTTTTATAGAAACTCAAAAATAAATAGTAATGTATTTGGTTAAACACCTAAAAAAACGGATTGAGTTGGGAAGCGCGCTTTTTAATATGAAGAAGGGCTTTCGTCTCTATCTGTTTTATACGCGCAAAAGACAGGTGTAGCCTCTCCGCAATCTGCCGCAGTGTCATCGGTCCATTCTCATAAACTGATATTAAACTGCAATTATATTCTTCGCTGTATTCAATCCAGTGGCGACAATCTTTAACTGGACAGTCTGTTTTTAGTTCTCTGCATTTTTCTGAGCAGGGTAACAATCCGTTGGTTTTCATAGCTCTGGATGTTCCTCTGCGATGATGTCGAATATATTCTCTATCTCTCCATCATTTAACGAAAAGTCACTTAGCTTTTTCATTCCTTCTTCCCTTAGTTTTTTGCTTTTGTTTCTTCTTTTGATCGATAAGCCTCCGACCTCATCAATATACTCATGTATTCGGGCGTCGCCATCGATGTAGCCGGTGATTAAACATCGAAAAAATTTAGATTGTGTGAGGCCATCGGCCTTCAGTTTCATCAGCAGCTTTACATGTCGGTGGTCGTTTTCAGTAAAAACAATTCGCTTGTTAAGCTTTCCGTAGTCGATGCCATCATTTGACATTACCAATTCCTATGAGTGATATGAGTATTGCTCTCTGATTGTCCGGCCGGTGTTTGGACTATGAACTCCGCGTACGCTTGCAACTCAGCAATTGTTCGTGAACCAGAGTATGAGAGACCAGAACGTATTCCCTTCTCTAAGTCGTTTACCACCTCAGCTACGGATCCGCGGCAGGGCACGCGCGCTGAAACACCTTCGAAGGACGAGTATTTTCCTCGCCAACTCATTTGCGCCTCTTTGGATGCCATCCCTCGGTATTCCTTCCACGACTGACCTTGTGAATCCTTATAAGCGACACCCGGCGTTTCTTGTGTGCCTGCCAAGAGCGAACCACACATAATCGCATCGGCGCCGGCGGCTAATGCTTTTACAATATCGCCGGAATTACGAATTCCTCCGTCTGCTATAATCTTTACATCGCGGTCAGTTTGGGCGCAATCCATAATGGTCTGCAGGCCTGGTACTCCGTGGCCAGTCTGAATACGAGTGGAGCAAATAGAGCCGCCACCTATATTACAACGTACGCTGTCAGCGCCCCAGTCCGCCAAATCGTTGACGCCAGCTAGGGTAGCTACATTACCGGCCATGATATGAACAGTTGGGCCTAACTCTGAGCGCAGTACGTTAATGGCTTCTTTCATCATGATGTGGTGGCCGTGGGCGACATCGACACACACAAAAGTGGCGCCTAATTTTACACCGCAGAGGGCGCGCTCAAGATAGTCCCCACTAACACCTACGGCGATACCAATGTTGGTTGCGCCGTTGTCTGTGGCCTGGGATAGCATTCCCGCTTGTTCTATTACTGTATTATAACGATGTAGGATGCTGGCGCCGCCTATCTTGCTTAGTGCGGTGGCCATCTCAGCACCCGATACTGTATCCATAGGTGAGGAAAGAATAGGCACAGTTAAGGATAGGTTGTTCCCCAAATCAGTAGTTATATCTATTTCAGATCTGGATTCAATATCAGAATATTTGGGTACCAGCAACACGTCATCATAAGATAATCCGCGGTTAAATAAAGTTCGTCCTTCGATGGTAATCATGTTTTCTTCTTCTTCTTCTTGGGGGGTGGAATTGGTGGGTCGCCTATAGACTTTCTAAAAACAGCGGAGCGTTCTTTCAAGTCTTTTTCTGTCAAGGGGGGAGTTGCCGTGGCGGCTGGTAAGGTGCCAATACTTTTTTGCAGCATTGCAATTGCGCCGGTTACGCTCACACATCGATGCGCAATCTCACATATTGTGTCAACTAAATCCGGATGGTGCGTCGCTGCTGACGGATCTTTAAGTAGTCCTTCCAATGATGCTATCTCTGACGCTAGCTGCGCCTGCAGTCTAAGGATAGCAGCCTCTACAAACTTGAGGTTGTGACGGGCACTCATGTTATTTCTCCTTATTAATAAAGTCTTTAATATACTTTGATGTATACCACGTTTTCTTGTGGGGGTTCTCGGGATCGTTGAGAATCTTCATCTTCTTTCGCCTGTTATCTCTAGTTTTGATTAGAGAGATACTGGGCACCCCGTTAATACCAATTTTTTCTGCCATTCCAGGACTGTCATCTACATTGAAAGCGAAAAAATAAATATCATCGTAGGAATTAGCTATGTCTTTATAGTGGTCGCTCAAGGCGTGACAAAACTCACACCCATTGGAGTAAAACTTAATTACAGACGTTGCATCCTGTGTTTTTCCACTCAGTATTTTTTCTAGTGCCTCTTCTGAAAGTCTTTCAACTTGCATCTTCTTTCTCCTTAGTTTCTTTAGTTTTTAAATATTCAGCCGCCATGCTAGTGGCCAAGGTCCAACAATCTGGACAATACAATCTGACAGTATCCTCATCTTTTACGACCACATTCCATGTTTGAACCATTTCTTTGTTCTTCTTGTCGAAGGGTTTCAGGCAGCTTAAACATTCGTCAGCCAATTTTCCAAATTGGGAAATTTTTTGGGAGATATTCTTTGAGGTCTCCTTAGATAGCTTTTTATCAAAAGCTCGTCGTTGTTTGCGATTCATCGGTTGATACCTTCTACTCGCCATAGATCATCACCGCCATCGAACACTACGACTGCTGACGGGAATGGGGCTGCATTTTTGCTGTCACCAAACTTTAGTCGGCCTTTCACAAAGTGAATCTCTGATGCCTTCATAACATATTGATGCCAATACTTGGTATCAGTTCGTGCGGGGATGAGCATCACTACCTTTGTTTCATTTTTCATAGCTTCATTGTAGCCTTTTTCAATCCACTTGTCAATACCTCTTCCGTAGGGAGGGTTAACAAAGCATGTAAATCCTTCCCAATCTTTTTCTAAACCGTTCTCGGCTTCTGTAAAGAAGTTAGCACACTTAGTGTTATGCGTACTTGCGCACGGATCCAAATCAAAGGGCCCAAAGCGCCAGCTTAACTTATCAAAAAAGTCTTGCGGGGTTGCCCAGTTGCCAGTGGCAGAGCTAAACATTGTTTTTTGTGTTGTCCTGTTCATTATAATTTCTCGTTAATAGTTGGTTGCGACAAAGTGATAAGTTGTAACATCATCTTTGTTCAGGCGATCTTTTCTATATCGAACGCCGTATGAAAATTCATATTCTTTTTTAATAAAGTCAGAATAAAGACTTTCTGTGAAATCATCTTTGTTGAGGATAATCATTGCTTTTGTGCTCTTAGACGAAAACCATTCAGATAACTCTCTGTGGTCTTGTTCACCGAAATCCCCATCGGCTGAGTATTTCGTAAATTCGCGCGTATACGGGGGGTCCAAGAATACAAAATCCTCTCCTGTCATATTTGTAACAGTGTCGCTCCAAGCTTGGCATTCGAATGTCGAGTTTTTAAACAAATCCTCGTACTCTGAGTTCCACTCAAGCTGTTTAAAATTTTTATAGTACCCATACGGTACATTAAACTTTCCAGCTCGGTTAAATCGCAGCATGCCACCAAAGGCTAAGTTTCTAAGAATATAGAATCTTTTCGCCAAATCATAATCGCCTGTGTGGTCACCATCTCTCCAGTGATAGTAATCGTCAGCGAGTGGTTTGTATTCCTCTCTCATTTTTGGACTTAATGTATCGATTGTCTGCTTATAATTTAAAGCAAAGGAATTAAGATCATCTATGAACGCTTTACCGTGTGTCTTCACGACATTATAAAAGTTAATCACATCACCATTTGTGTCTCCGATCTGATTCTTGTCATGCGACAGTCGAAACCAGGCGGCGCCACCGCCGACGAAAGGTTCACAATATGTTGAGAACTTATCAGGAGCCAGTTCTTGAACATGTTGTAGTTCTCTCCTTTTGCCTCCAGACCATTTAAACATCGGCTTCATTTTAACTCCCATTTGCACCTTCTCTATAATCATACCCTATTGCTTTACCAATGTCAAGATAATCTTGCTCAGAAATATTTTCAAGTTCAAGTCGATTGATAAATTCACCGGCGTATTCAATTCTCACGCCGTGCATATCTTTCTTTTTGCCATCCCAGTCCATATTGAGCAATGCAGCATCTATTTTGCAATTTGGATACAGCGCCCGTAGACGTTCCGCAATCATAATCACCTTGTTGGCAGTTGCTTTGCTTTTCTCACTGTCGAGTAGTAGATTGCACTTGCTTTCACGATAAAAGATAGTGTTATCATTTCTAAACAAAATATCTACATCCTTGTTACCTTTGGCTACACTGGTTAGTTTACATTCTGATGTGATGTAAGTCTTTGCTTTTGAATTAGTAATAGCTTCAAACGAAGTACAACGTTCAATGAGATCGTTCAACGCTTCCTCAAATAATGTGCCGAAAACAATACTGACTGATTGTGGGATCGTATAGACACCGGTCCACCTTTTAACAGGTGAACTACTTTTGGTCGCTGCTGAGACCATTCCCGGAACCAGCCGGGTTTTGAATGTCTCGTATATAACACTATGCATCAGTACTCCCTAATGCACCGGCACCCCTATCGCTGATGGTGATCGGGTAGCTATAAATCTTTGATTCTTCGACCTCTTGGGGACGGAAATGTACTACCGGGCTCATTACCACTTGCGCTATCTTCATACCAGCATCAATAAATTGAGGCTCGCGTCCCACATTGTGCAGGTTGACAAATACCTCACCTTCGTAGCCCGAATCAATAACACACGCGCCCACCAACAAGTGGCGCTTGGCAGCGTTGCCAGAACGATTCTTTACCTCCAACATATACCCATGAGGTACTCCGAATTTGAGGCCAGTAGGGAACAGTCCCGATTCTCCCGGACTTAACCAGATGCCGGCAGCATTTTCTTCTTCTGGACAAAAGAAGATATCCAAGCCAGCGTCGGAGGGGTTGGCACGCTCTGGTGTGCGTGAGTTTTGGCGAGCTTTAGAATATTCAAGAATCATTTTCGCCTCCATTAAACATATTAAAGTTTTCTACCACTTCATCAATGTTTACTTTTCCTTTAAATAACCGATAAGCTTTCACTGCTGCACTAATTTCATCAGTGCTAAGCCAGTTGTTTTCTTTAAACTCGGTTCGCAGATCTCGCTTTTGATCCTTGTACGGCTCCATTGCCTCTTCGATTGCTGCCAGTGAGCGGATATACTCCTTGACATAGCGCTTGCGCTCTTCATTTGTTGTAGCCATTATAGCCTCCTTTATTACTCTATTAATATACCATTTTGAGGACGTGCTGTCAACTCTTTTCTGGCATTTTAAACCGAAATAATTGATATAAAAACTGCTCTATCAGTGTATCTCGCTCAGTGTCAGTATCTGACTCTGCAAACTTATAACTATAAGTGCTCTTTATCTTACTGATTTGTTGTTTCATGTTTTCCATCTCTCTCTTCATCCACTTCAATTGTTGAGCTTGGTTGCGCGGTGGTTTGATATCATAATCAAAACAAATATCCAACAAAATAAAATACTTTTTCTCATCCATTGCCTTGTTGGCCAATTGGAACCTACTTATCATATCTTTTTGGATATGGTCGGGTAAGTTTTTATCCACGCGATCCGGATGGAGAATGAGGGCGATACTTTTGAAGAGCTTGGAGAACGCTTCGTGCATCTCCCTATCCTCAACTGTTTCTGGAACGCTTGTAACCTTGGAGGGGTTGGTATGCAAAACTATGGGCGCATGGTCCGCGCAATCTATATCGGGTTCATCCTCGTTTGTGTTGGGTGGGTCTTTTTCTCCGGCACCATATAACTCACTTACTCGGTCCTGGTGTTCTTCGTTCAATCCTTGGCGATCAACGTTATTTTTGGTGCAAAACGTTTCATAATATTCTTGAAACTCGCCGGCGGCCGAACTAGTAAGCTCTTTCAAGGATTCTAGCTCATAATACATGAACTTAAGGTGCTCGACATTGCGCCTCCATTTGAGCTTGCGGGTTATAGACATGCTCTAACTAGTTTTATTTAAAGTCGAACTTAACCTTTGTCTCTATTTTTAATTCTGGTACACGCAAGTGATTGGCAAGATTATGTTTTTTACATTCGTCAGCCTCCAAAAACCAATCAGCATGACCCTTATCGTGCACTATATCGAGAAAATATTCCTTATGTTTTCCACAATTTTCTGCCATCATCGTATAGATCTTCTGGTTTAGGCGATCCGTCTCGTCTGCGCTCACCTTAACCTCTTCTACTTTGCCCCAGGCCATCGAGCTAACATCGTGTATCATTAACGTTGCATCTGGATCCATATAACGCATTCCCTCTGCGCCAAAGCTAAACAAAATTGCACCGCAGGACATTGCTTTCCCTTGTACAACAGTTGCTACGGGTATACGACAGTGTTTTATGTCGGATATCATTGACATCAAGCTGTACACCTGACCCCCATAACTATCTATAACCACTGGGACAACTGGCTGGCCAGTATTCTGAGCTTTGCTGATAAGCGAAGAAAATTCCTTTGCTGCTGTCTCATCAAATTTTCGTACCCGAATTACAACAGGCAGGTTGTCAATAAGCTTGGCCTCTTTTAATAAGGGGCTGAATGTCTTTAATATGTTCATGGTTTACTACCCTAATAGTCTAAATGTTTTACCAACCGCATAAGTAGAAAATCCCCAGTTTTCATCATAGTTCAATCTAGCCATATACGGACGGTTAAGATGCACGCGATCCTTTTCGGGTTTAATTCCCCAGCACCTTATCCTAGTTAGTTCGTTGTTAGAGTCAATTACCTCGACGATCCAATAATCTTTGCCCTTCTTTGTCTTCCTCGGCACAATCTTGCGAGGAATAAACCAACACACCTGAAGCTCTTGATCAAACTCAGAGATGGGTGGAATAAATTTGTCCTGCAACTTCTGTATTGTCTCCAGGCTGATGACTAGGTTCATCGGGAATACTCCGGTCAAGTCAGACTTGAATTGAATGATTTCGGCCTCGCTAAAATCTCCCTCGGGCCGATAAAGCTCCAGATTCTCAGCTAGCTTCTTAAGGTTCTTGGGACGATCAACAATACACGCAGACCAGAAGTGCTTTCTGCCCGTAAACCTGTCGTCTACTATCTTGTCCAAGGCACCGCCCCTACAAAGCGCATCAAGTGATTTCTTATTTAGCTTTGAGTAAGTTATTCCCTCATTAAACAACATATCTTCGGCGCTATTTATTGGCCGATTAGCCAAAATTTGCTCAATAGCGGCCATCCCTAGACCTTTAATAGAGGTTAGCGGCTGAATAAGAGTGTCGCCGTCGGTGCTGATCTCCCACACTGTTCCAGATTTATTAACGTCAAGCGGCTCGATATCAAAACCAAATTTCTTAGCGATGTTGATAGCCTTCTCTTTGCGTGTCTCTGGCTCCTTATCCAAGAATGCTGCCATCCACTCTGCAGGATAATAATTCCACAGCCATGCACACTGGTATGAAATAATCGAATAACTAACAGCATGTGACTTATTAAATCCATAGCCTGAGAAGTATTCGAACTTATCCCACAGGGCTTGTGCTTCATCTCTGTCGATATTCTTTGCCACACAACCCTTAATAAACTTATCGTGCAACTTGCCCTTGACGGAGCCCTTGCCTGTTCCCTTCTTGGTCAGCACCTTGCGGAGCATATTACCCTCATCCAATGTCAAACCACCAAGTTTGTGAGCTAGCAGGGCAATTTGCTCCTGGAAGATCAAGAACCCGTAAGTTTCCTCAGTAAGTTCTCGCGCCTCTTCCGACAAATAACTGATGCGCTGTGGGTGTCCCTTTGCTTCCACATAGTCCGCATCAACACCAGCCGATAGTGGGCCGGGCCTGAAAATGGAGGTAATAGCTGAAACATCGATGATGTTGTTCGGCTTCGCCCTCACGCAGAATTGTTGTGCGCCGTGTTCTGTGAACTGGAATACGCCAGCCCACTTGCCTTTATGGAAAATGTTCTCGTAGATAGCTGAGTCATTCATATCGAGGATGTCAGGGTGAAGTTTCGTATCGTAGTACTCTCTTACTTGTGCGAAGGTTGGGTTCTCCACTCCGTGATGACGGCGCAGGATATGCTCAATGCAACCCTCCATCATCTTAAGAGTAGACAGTCCAAGCAAATCGAACTTAATGAAACCCATCGGCTCTAGATGTCGAACGTTCTGGCCCTCTGCCCAAGGCGCCTGGCGTACGCCACCTGAGTTAATCAATGGCATGCTTTGGTCTAAGTTCTCTGCAATAACCACGCCGCCGGCATGTCGAGAGCAGGAGCGGACTTGACCAACTAGGCCCTCAACGTGTGTTTTGACTTCTGGGTATTTGTTTAGATAGGCGCTTAGCGATGGAGAGAACTCCATGACCTCTTCCCAAGTTGGAGCATACACACCGGCTTTGATACCATGCTTTCGCTTGGCTT
>Ga0209404_10001215_pt1 | contig 17869 bp, 13 predicted proteins | sample TroAtlMetagenome_2_FD_187447 | JGI IMG/M metagenome (GOLD analysis project Ga0209404, IMG submission 187447) | Marine eukaryotic phytoplankton communities from Atlantic Ocean - Tropical Atlantic ANT8 Metagenome (SPAdes) (version 2) | ecosystem: Environmental > Aquatic > Marine > Oceanic...
GTATGATCTCTGATGCAATCTTATCGGCTTTTTCTTTAAGTGCTTTTGTCTCCTCTTCTTTAGTAGATATTTCATCTTCTAAAGCTTGGAGTTCTAAACAGTAGCTCGATAGTTGCTGAATATCAGTTTTCTCTATTACTTCTTGTTGATCTTGTTCAAGATCCTGTATTGTTAGTGTCGACATTTTTTTTCTCCTGTTCTTTCTTATAGTTTCTACATGTAATACTATTTTCATAATACATAAAAGCTTTTTTTCTACCTTCCATATCATATTCAATAGAAACTTCGTGTGCTGGGTGATTAACAAAGCTTGCAAACGTTGCTTGGTCTTCACATTTTTTATATTCTCTTTCAATATTTATTCTTACAGGTTTTTTATCGTTACCTAATATTGCATCATCACCTATTAAAAAATTCTTTTTGTTTACTTCAACAACCTCTTTTATTAATTCTTCGTTATCAATATAACCTTCGTCATCAGCAATAGAATGAGGAGCACTTCCTCCATATAGTCCTACTACTCGAATAAGAGAAATAGGACCGCCTATACCGTTATTTAAATTTAACCCATCATTTTCTGGTCTATAAAAATATTGTTTACATCCAAGTAAGAATCTAAAACCATCACTTGTTACGTCTTGAAAATGAGCGTCTGTAGATTCAACTAGTCTTACTACGTTTTGAACTATTAACATTTCTGTTAGGTCCTTAGAATCATAGGGCTCGTCGCTTTCGCTACCGTCTGGATTATATCTCCAGTGCGCAGGTGGTCCTTTCCATATTTTTATCTCTTCTTTAAATTTTATTTTCTTAATCATCTTACTTCTCCTCTTTCATATAAATTAAATGTTAGTGGGTAATATCTTCTTTCTTGTCTATCCCATTTCAATAAATTAAATTTTCCTTGTGTGATATCACTTACTATAGCAGTAGATAAGCCTATGATAGCGGGATCACCAGTGCAAAGTATGTAATCTGTTTCTTTGAAATCTCTTAGATTCTTCCTCATCTTATGTATAAAAGGCTGAGGACTAAAAAGCATCTGTGAATTTTCTGGTAAACAAAAAACTAAAGTACCAAAATTAGATGCTGGTAAAATATTAATATTCTGTGGTGGATGTTGTAAAACATAAACAAAAGTTTCCTCAGGATTTTTCTTAATAAAATCTAGAAAATCTACTAATTGCTTAGCTCTATATAATTCAAAATGTACGTTTCTCATTGTGTCCTTCTTTAAATACTTTCTTTAGTTATTGACAAGATATATATGAATCATTATATGTTTGTCAATAAAGAAAGTAAAATAAATTATGATAAAAGATTACAGGTTTAAAACTAAGCCTTATGACCATCAAATCAAAGCCTTAGAGAAGTCTTGGGCCCAAGAAACCTACGGTTTATTCATGGAAATGGGTACAGGAAAGTCTAAAGTTTTAGTTGACAACATCGCTATGCTCTATGACAGAGGCGCGATCCGCGCTGCGCTAATTGTCGCACCTAAAGGAGTGTACAAAAACTGGGATGATATAGAGTTCCCTACACATATGCCTGAACACGTTGATTATACTAAGGTTTTGTGGGAAGCAAATTTGACAAAGAAAAAACAGTTTGAACTTGATACACTGTTCGATGATAAAGGTGATCTTAAGATATTGATAATGAATGTAGAAGCACTTTCTACAAATAAAGGAGTGGACTTTGCACATTCTTTCCTTAACATATTCCTTGGAAGAGCTTTAATAGGGATTGATGAATCTACGACGATCAAGAATCCGACAGCAAAGCGAACTAAAAATATTTTAAAAATAGGGAATCTAGCAAAGTATCGTAGAATATTAACCGGCTCTCCAGTTACCAAATCACCTCTTGATTTGTTTAGTCAGTGTAAATTTTTAGATCCTTTTCATTTAGGTTATGATTCATATTATGCGTTTCGTTCTCGTTATGCACATATGCTAGAAAGAAATTTTGGTGGACGTAAAGTACAGATAGTAGGAAGCTATAGAAGATTACCTGAACTATCAGAAAAGCTAGAAAAGTTTTCATACAGAGTATTAAAAGAAGAATGTTTAGATCTTCCACCTAAAATATATATGAGAAGAACAGTAGAGTTAACGCCTGAACAGAAAAAAGTTTATGCCCAAATGAAACAGATGGCTCTAGCTACGTTAGACGGTAAAGTTATGTCAACTGTAAACGTAATGACTCAGTTGATGAGACTACACCAAGTAACTTGTGGTCATTTTAAGGCAGACGATAATTCAATTACTAAGCTTGATAACAACAGAGTGAATGCTTTATTAGAACTTCTTGAAGAAACTGACGGTAAAGTTATTATTTGGGCAAACTATAGGGAAGACATAAAAAATATAACTGATTCTTTAAAAAAAGCTTACGGAGATGACTCTACAGTTGAATATTGGGGTGAAGTGGACTCTACCCTCCGCCAAGACAACATTGCTCAGTTTCAAGAGAAAAACAGCCCTACGCGCTATTTCGTAGGAAATGCCCAAACTGGAGGGTATGGAATCACCTTAACAGCAGCTAACACCGTAGTATATTATTCTAACAGCTATGATCTTGAAAAAAGATTACAATCAGAAGACCGAGCACACCGTATCGGCCAGACTGGCAGTGTTACCTATGTTGACTTGTTGGCTGAAAAGACTATAGATGAGAAAATTGTCAAATCACTTAGGAGTAAAATAAATATAGCAAATGAAATTATGGGAGAAGATCTTAAAGATTGGATCTAAAGAATTATCTGTTCGTATGCTGTTCGTCCTTCTATCTTCTTCGCTTGTAGTACTTGCTTGCGCCCTGTTTCTGGTTCTCTTTTCACTGAGCAATGAACCCACCCTGAATTTGGATCAACACCATCATAGAACTCTAGTATTAATTGATCGAAATCACAATTTTTTGTAATCCACGTTGCGAGCTCCTTGTTATCAACACCGTTGATCTCAAAGTCTGCTGCCTCACCCTTGGCATGTTGTGACTTAGCCGAAGAACCGATAGCTTCGCACAACGCTGGGCTTCTATAGCCTGAAGATATCATGACCGGTTTACCAAAATGCTCGCGCACTGGTTGCAGGACGGCCTCCGCTAGGTGAATAAGATTATTAATCTCCGCGGTCCCCGGTTCATTCTTAATTCCTTTACGGATCGCTGTTTGAGATTTTGTTAGCTCTGCTAACGAAAAATTATTTGATAGTTTCATATTACATTCCCATTCTATTTAATAAAGCTTCTATAAAAACTAGACCAACAGCCCCCACTGTAGTCAAAACAACCCAATAGATCTTGTCTATCTTACCGCCCAAAGTTTCAATATCCTGTTTCATGTGCTTTAGATGATTCTCCTTAACGTTATTTAAATCTCTCTTAACACCAGTTATATGACCGTGCAGTGATATAATGTGCTCTCTTTGTGTCTTAGGTTGCATTGCCATTATGCTGTCCCTCTTTGGTTTAGTCTAATAGCTTTTTCACTTGGGGATAATAACGCATCTTCCGTTGTTGTCAATCCAGTCTGGGGGTTGACATTGTTTAATGTTGCTTGGTTAGACACAATAGGTGTTCCACTTTCCGCTATCGGAGTAGTTTGCATTTCTGCTGTAGCTGTTGTATTTGTTGCTGGTAGTTGTGGAGCAGCTGATTGTTTATCTAGTGATTCTGGCTTAATTTCAAATTCTTCAAACTTTTTACCTTCCCAGTTTCCTTTAACTCTTTCTAGTGCTCCTATTGGTAAGAAGTAAGAGAAACCATATTCACCAGTAAGATACGGATCGTTTCTTTTTATCTTATTCATTCTACTCTTAAGTCCTTCTTCTCCATAAGATATAGCACTAAATCGACCATTAAGTATGTTGCTTACTACTCTCTTGTTACCTATTCTCTCCATTAATACTTTAGATATTTGAGCTCTACTCATAAAACCCGCATCCATTGCAGCTTGAGACAGTTTCCAGAATTCATATTGATGCCTGAACGCTTGCTCGTTTTGTTTATTATACTCTGAAACTAAAACACCAGGACCTCTCGCTCTAAAATCTTTTGTAGAATACCATCCTGTACCCATTTTAGGTTCAATGAAACTTTTTTGAAGATCTCTAACAGCTAAATCAAAGGAACCAGGTATATCAATAGTTACATTTGATCCACCCATAAGTTTAAACATCTCTGTTTCTATTTCTAAAGGTTGTCCAACACCAGATACATCTCCTTTTAATGAGTACCAAATCTTTCTTCCAGAAGATACTATACCGGGTTCAATAGTCTTAAAGAAATGGTTAAGACCTCTGTCAAACTTTTCAGTATCACGCATTCCTTCTGACCAAATAGTCGAGCCTTCTCTAGTCTTACCTGTTATTGCTTCGCTAAACGCCTCAGCACCAATTGGTATACCCAAGAAAGTACCTGTAACAGCATTCCATAAAGGACCTACGGCATTGAAATAAGCTTTAAATACATCGCCTGGTATTTTTTTAGGGTCTAGTTGTTTTGCCATTTTTAATTGGATTCTTAAATCCCTTATTTGTTTCCTTAATGCTTTTGCTTGAGCTTCCCCCTCAGGTGTTGAAGTATCTATCTCTCTTAACTGTTCTTTAAGTTGAGATATCTGTGGTTCTAGCTGTCGTTTTTCAACTACACTCATCAGTTGAGAAGCAGACGAAGTAATAATATCGTACGGGTGGAATCTTGACAGATCAAAGACTTTAAAGACTCCGTCTTTCATCTTTGTTACAGGAACTAGATTACTATACTTCATAAAGTCTGGAGCAAAATATTTTTTATATGCGTCTAATTGAGTTTCACTAACACCTGTCATCATTGATGAAAATTGTTTTATTCCTTCATTCATGCCCCACAATGTAATTGCTTGACCTGTTAACATTCTATAGCCTTGTTCTCTGAGTACTTGATTATTAGAAGCAATATGCTTCATAGCAATACTAGAGGTTGCAAAACCTGTACGAAGAATCTCAGAAGTAAATGATACAAAGTTACCTAAAGGTAACTTTCTGATTGCTTTAATGAACTCCGGCACCTTACTGTATGTAGGATATGTTTCTCTTAATAAATGAGCAGCTACTTCTTCTATGCCGTCTTCTAAAGTTTTAGCTGTGTTGGTAAACAAACTGTTCCTATTAATATCTATTCCATGAAAATTTTTCATATAGTCTACAACTTCGTCCATATTTTTAAATGCACCCTTTAGTTGTGATTTATACCACTCGTGACCATACCATTTCCAAACATTATCGCCCCCAGCATACACACGTGTAGCTGTCTGGTAGAGTTTTGCGTTGTCAACTCTTTGCGCTATCTTTCCTAATGTTGCTAGTTTACCACCTTTAATATCTTTTAATATTGCAGATAGCTCTGAGGCCACAATGTTTTCATCAAGTACCCCTAACTCAATTTTCTTAGTTATATTTTTTATAACATCAGCTTCATTAACTGTTCGACCTGCTCCAAAAATATCATCCATTACTATTTTGAAAGCATCTTTCACAGAAGCGTTGCCTCCTATGTGCCCTACATGCATTGGGAAAAACCCTGCACTAAAAAAGTTACGAGTTTGTGTAGCAGGGGAGAAAACCGTCTTACCGGTTTGAACTCCAGCTTTATATGCTATTAGTCCTTGGTAAAAACCGTTTTGTAATAAACTATCTAACATACCTCCTGTACCAGCAAATGTTTTAGCCACTTCAGGAGAAGAAAACAATCCAACAGGACCACCTTTAGATGCCACAGCTTCTGTTTCTAATAACGCAAGACCTGGAACTCTTCCAATTTGATGAGGATCTACTATACCCGCTGCGATAGCAGCCTCTCTAGATTCAAATAAATAACCTTCTTCTAATCCTCTTTTCGCTGCTTCTTTCCAAGCTCTTAGATTAGTCGTTTGAGTTACAACACTATTCGCTGTACTCATAACAGAATAACGAAGATTTTTTTCTTGTCCTAATAATTTTCTTATAACTAATGGTAGCTCTTCACCGGTTTTAATCATTACATCATCGCTTAATAAAATCTTGTTAGATATACGTTGTAATATTTCAATTGGGTCTCTGCCTTCTGTTTTACCCATAGCAAGAATACTATCTACATTTTTTTCAGCAAAAGCTCTTATAACTGCTTCCGGCCCTGCAGCTGCTGCTTCTTTACTTCTACCTTTAACCGCCGCTTCCAATAGGTTTTCATTTTTTCTAATTATATCTACCATGAAATCCACAGCTTGATTTCTAACAGAGCTAGATGGTGCATAACCTGGATTAGTAAAGGTAGCAAAAGACATTCTCATGTACTTATCTAAATTAGTTTCAAGTGCTTGTCTTAACCCACCACCTTCTGGTAATTCACTAAAGAATCTTTTTCTTACTGTATCAAACTCATTTTTTAATCCTTTTGCTAGCTCTCTAAGCTCAGGCTCAAGTTTATTTAATCTTATATTACCTTTCATGTATTCATAAACTTGCTCTAACAAGTGTCTTTCGCCTGCTGGAGAAGTAGCTCCTTTGTTATATCTCCTTAAAAACCCATTAGCTAAATCATAGGATCTTCTTTCAATAGCATCTAAATACTTTTCGATTTCTCTAGCTTTTGATTTAATAAATCTTTCTGCACTTCCACTTAAATAAAAATGGTTTACAGCTTGATTTCCACTATCTCTAAACCATTGAAGAAAGTTATCTACTCTTTTTAAACCACGCTTAAGTGGATCTTTAGACATAACATCAAACATTCTCCATTGATTAAAATCAGGTAATTGTCCAGCAGGTCCTTTAAAAGAAGGCATAAATGCTTTACCACCGGTGGCAACAGTTGCTCCAAGTCTTGCTAAAACATCTTTACCTAAGAACTTAGCAAAAGCCCCGGTCCCCGCTGCAATACCCGGAAACACAACGGGATCTTTTGATAATAACCAAGTAGCTGGTTTTATTGCCAAGGTGTTTGCTGTTTTTAAACCAAAAGAACCAACAGCAAGCGCTGGTTTTAAAGCTACGTTTTTAGCAAGATAACCTAAAGGTGGTCCTGCTAAAGGAAACAACGCTCCTATCATCATACCTTCTGCACCAAACCTTAATCTATTTCTAAAATTAGCTAAGACTCTTTCGTCCCCATATAAATCATCTGTGTCTTCATACTTACCGACAATCTTAGAAGTTAATAATGGATCGTCGAACATGCTTGATAATGTATTATAAGGTCCTCCCGCAACAAAGTCAGCTGCACCAAAAGCTAAAGCGGTTGAACCTACTCGTTTAGAAACATTTGAAAACTGTGTTGCATATTTTTTCAGTCCAGTCATGCCATATGTTTTTTGTGTGAACATATTAACCTTGCCACCTGAACTAGCTTTTAAGAAAGTTCTCGCCCTGTTTATTATCTTAAATGCAATGCCGCCAGGAACACCCCACTCAATAGCAATTGCTCCAATCTTACCTATAAAAGTTTCAGGCTCAGCCAAGTCCATTTTTTCATATTCTCTCCTAAGCTCCTCTGTAAAACCTGTAGGCAAAGCAGCATCTGGAATAGATAGAAGTAAATCTGCTACGTTAAAAGCTAACCGTGCTACCCCGGTTTCTTGTGCTCTGTTTATTTCAGCAATAGCAGATATATATTCTTGTTCCTTTGGTGTTTCTCCAACACCAGGTCCTTTATAAAAGTTGTGTAAAGCATAAATACCAGGAAACTTTTTTTCCATGTCAATATTTTTACCACCCCAAGCATCATTTATACCATTATAAAAAAGCTCAACTATATCTAAGAGAGGTTTTTCTGGAGTAAGAACAGATGCACCCGCTGTACGAATAAGTGGGTTTTGAGTAAGAAGTTGAGGCGACTCACTCCATTTCCATTTAACTGGTTTTGGTGGGTTTATTCTTTTTTGTACTACGTCTTCTAAATCGTTTTTGTTCATCTCCCATCTTTTTTTAGAGCGACTTATTCCATACAAGATATCACTGACATCATCTTGATAGATTTCTCTGATATCTTTTTGTACTTTTTCAAGAGACTGTTTAACAGACCATTCTATACTACCTGGCAATTTTGATGGATCTACGTCATCATATCCATATTCTTCTTCTCCTTCACCAGCATAGCCACCGGAAGTAGTAACAAGACCACGCTTTGGATCACTACGTTTATTAATGAAACCACCTTGTGCTTTTGGTGGACGATTGTGTCCTACATTTAAATTAAGATCTCTTAGGTCAACGCCAGGTGAATATCTGTTAATTATACTTTCTGTTTGATTTACATACGAAGGTACTCCTTCTTCACCAAGTTCTCTAAAAGGTGCTCCAACATATTTTTTTCCAAAACCAAATACATTATTTACATCATCAATATACATTGTTACACCTAAATATTCTGCTGTTTTTACTATTTTGTGAACTTTAGCTACATCTTCAGGTGATACTGTGTCTTGTTTTAATAGTTTAGCTATAAATTGATCAGCTGGTTTTTTAAAATCATTGTTTATTGTTTTTGGTAAAGTTTGAACATTACTTAAACCATTAACACGTGATGTGTTAGCCAGTTCAACACTCATAATATGATCTGTTTCATAAAAAGTTTGAGTATATTTATCTTTATTAAACTCGTTACCTTTTAATCTATTTTTAACAATTGATAAATCATCAGCTTTAAAAATAGCACCACTACTAGCTGAAACTCTATAAGAAAGATCATTTAAAATTTGGTCATTATTTAAAATTGTTTGTTGTAACTCGGCGTTATTTTTTAATGCAACACTTGTATCTGTTTTATAAATAAAATTAACTTGATCAAAAATACTTTGTTCTCTGTCACTTAATTTCATTTCATATTCTTTTAATCCAAGAACTCTAGCCTCATGTTTTGATCCTTGATAATTGTTTGATCTGTACCCTGCTTGTTTAGCTCTGTAAGATGCATAATCTTCCGGCGAATAAGAATATATTCTATAACCATCTCTGGCGTTGTTAAGATCTTGGACTGAATATTTACCTGAATCTAATAAATTTTGTCTAGCTGTTTTAAGATTAGCTATTTCTCTAGTAACATTATTCCAAGCTCCAACACTATCAAAGTCTGTTTTTTGAAACCCTGCAAACCAGTTTTCAGGAAGGTCTGTTTTTCCTTTGTTGTTCATTAAAGATATTAAACCTTGTTCATATTCTTTAACACTTAGTTGGTTATTTTCTTTAAAAACATTTTGTATAGACTGTCGTAAACGAGTGCTGTTGGCTTGAATAGGTACACTAGATCCTTTTACCTTTTTACCAGCTAGAGCTTTGTTTATTATTGCAAGGTTTTCAGAATAACTTAAATTTAAGTCAACCATCTCTGCCGCTAGTTGCGAAGTGTTTTTACCATATCCTGTTAACCCTGCTTTTTTTAATACTAGAGAAACATAAGTATTAGAAAGACCTGTTTCTTTTTGTATCTGTGAAGCTGTTTTACCTGCTGAGCTTAATTCAATTATTTTTTGTTGATTGGCGGCTCCTGCCGCTGGTGATCCTTTAGTTAATAAAGATGTTGCATCACCAACTAAATCGTTGATAGCTTGTTTTTGATCAACACCTGTCTCGGCCATGTACTTTTTAATGTCAGCAGCATTTATTTTTTTTCCGTTCTTCGCTTCATCTACTAGCTCTTTAAGAGTGGCCTTTTTTTCTAATTGTTTTATACCTGCTGTGATTTGTTCATCAGTAGCGCCTTTTAACTTACCTTCTTCTGCATATTGTTTTTTTGTTTCTGGCTTCATGTTACAAGGACTAGAACAATCAAAGTTCTTTTTGATAAAACCATCAGTCATGTGAGTTTTATTAGCCTGTTTTATAATACCTTTTGTGCCTAGGGCAGACATTCCTCTGAATCCGGCTTTAGTTAATCCCCAAAACGCCCCTATAGGAGTAGCAACCTCTAATAATAGAGCGGCGCTTCCTCCTCCTATACCATACCATTTGTCTGCATCTGGACCAATCCATTGGTTAAAAGCAAATAAATCATCATCAACTTTAAAATCTCTATTTAATATTACATACTTTTTATTTGGCTCACTTTCAAGAGTGACTACTCCTGAATTTATAAAAGCATCCATACCTTGTGCTACTGAATCTGCGGCTTTTTGGTGCATACCTCTGTTCTGCTTCATGTCTCCAGGAGCATCTGTGTATGTTTCTTTGTGTTCGAGTGCGTCTTGCAAAACTATTTGTTTATTATCATATCTTTCAGACCACTCCGGTGAAAAACCGGCTTCTTTGATTAATTCAGCAACCTTCCAATCAGGCATAGCAGCATCAACTTCTGCAAGAAAGTTTGAATTTGCTTGGTCTATAAACATATCGTCTCCTACTCGTGTAAGACGTACATCATGAGGCCCATACTCTAAACCGAACATTCCTCTTGCTATTTTTGCAGGTTTATTTTCTTGAGAGACTATGTATCGATCAGCGATATCATTATGAATATTTATCTCATCGCTAGCCATATCTCTGTATAACTGACCAAGTGTTTTGTCATTCTTTAGTAATGTTCTATTCCAGTTCCCTGACTCATATAGATCTCTCATAAACATTGTCTCAAAGTTATCTTTGGCTATCTGGCCTTTCTTGTGAAAGGGTAGTCCTGGTTTTTGCTGGCGAAAGGTATCTTCATTAATAAGACCTTTTTCATATAAGGTTTTAAAAGCTTCAAAACCCTGATTCTGTGTAAATATATCCTCACTCATAGCCATTTCTTTAAGCTTCTGCATTTCTTCTTCTTGAGTGTAAGTGTTGTTACCAAAATCTACAATTGGTGCTCCCCATTCTGCATCTGTTTGTGCTGTTTCAGATCCACTTAATTGATAAGCTAAAGCTAAATCCTTAAGATTTGTAGTACGCATGGCTTCACTAATATAATCAAACGGACCACCAGCTATTCTTGTCCCAGCCATAGAACTTTCTTCTATACGGTCCCACTGCTCTATATGACCTGCAGAGTTAGGTTTTAGTTGACCTTCATGATAATCCAGGAAGCCATCCTCTACTAATTTGTAGGGCTTACGTATCCCTGCTAAACCTTGAGGTTTTCCCGGCATGTTACACCGCCTGTTGTGTTGGTAATAATAAGTCTGCGTTATATTTTTGATTAAATCTAGCTATGTCGTCTTGAGTTTCTATTTGTGCAAAATCTATTAGAGCTTGCTCGCTAGAAGCAAGAAGTCTTACAACATCATCAGAAACTTCCATAGGAAGTCTAGCTCTTAATTCTTCAAAAGAAATTGGAGCAGTTTTTGATTGCATAATAGGTGGTTGGTTAGGGTCAGGATTAGGTCCTGGTTCCATAGGACCAGTTGCATCTACCCCTTCATCACCCATAGCCATGGTTGTACTACCGCCTGCGTATAATCCTACACGTCCACCTTCTTTGTGACCCGCTATAGTAGTCTCACTTGTTGCCTCAAGATGACCTTCTACTACTCGTTTAAGAGCTTTTTCAAAAGAGTCTAAGTATCTCATAAACACATCAAGACCATCGTCTGCAACCGTAGGCTCAATATCTAGACCTAATTCACCAAGAGCAATTTTCTTAGCTGTATCTCTAAGATCCATCATTGTATAGTCACCAATCTCTTGACCATCTGGTCGTCTTAGTTGAAGAGCACCATACATTCTTAAAGCAGTTTCTTCTAATTTAAGAGTTAATGTGTTTTTCTTAGTATCATAATCTAGGCTAGATGGATCTAAAGAATCTATTTGAGTTAAAATAGATGCCCAATCATCTTTTGCTTCGTTGTAGTATTCAAACTGTCTATCTATTTCAAATTTCTTTTGTGCATTTGTTAGTCTGTCTTCTTTACCTTGCGCTTTAATATTCGCTATATCTATTTCACCTTGTTTATCTAATAAACCACCTTGGATCTCTCCTTCTTCTGCTAATTGTTCCATTTTATTTTCTTGATCTCTTTTAGACTTAACTTCTTCTAATGCTGCAGAAGCTAATACTTCATTATGTTGTCTTCTAGCTTCTAAATAATCACTGTATCTTTTATCTTGTGCGCCTGCTAAATCCATACCCATCCCTGCAAGTGCTGGACTTGCTGCTTGTAATGCTCCGGTTAAACCACCTCTACCACTTGCTGGAGCTCCCATAATCTCCATCCCTGCAGATGCTATTCTTAACCAATCACTTCTTGTTAAACCACTTTGATACTCAGGTTCTTGTAGATAAGGTCTTATTGATTTGACAAACTCTCCTTGGTTATAATTTTGTCTAACACTTCCACCATTTTCAAATCCAGATACAATACCAGTATTCTTAGCTGAAGTGTTTCCACCTCTTTTAAACATAGGTCTATTTAGTACTCTTGACATTTTATGATTGATTTCCATATGGGTTAGCATTGTAAGGACTTGTCGCTCCTCCAATTAATCCTAGAAGACCCATTCCAGCACCTAAAGCTGTTTGTGTAGAAGATGGATCCGGAGTATGTACAGTACTTGTATAAGCTGGATTACCATAAGCAGCAGCCATAAAGTTAGACATTGCTTCCATTGCTGACGTCCCTGCCATAGCTGTTCCTTTTTTCTGTCTTGATAGAGCATCTTTTAAAGCTTGAGCGTGTTGTTGACTTATTTGACCCATTTGAGTCATAGCATTAATTTGGTTTCCAAGCATACTTACATCGTATTGTCCTAGTCCTTGTTGCGTAGCAGTTATTCCACCAAGACCAGATAATTGATCAGTTAATTGAGCTTGTTGAGCAGTCGCCTGTGCTGTTTGTTGATTTTGTGCTGTTCCATATAGTGCTTGGTTTTGAGCTGCTTGTTGTTGATCTGCTGTTGCCTGACTTAATTGTTGTGCAGCAGAATCAGCATACATACCAACATTTTGAGCTGCTTGAGTCATTGCTTGTGTACCCATACCCATTTGTTGTTGATGTGCTTGCGCTGCTAAAGTATTAGCATCCAGAAAGCCTTGTTGTCTTAAATCTGCTCCTAATTGTGCTCCACCAAGCACACCTTGAGCAGCCATTTCGCCTTGAGCTACCCCAAACCTACCACCACCAAAAGCATTTCCAGCAGAAGTCCCTAACTGAGACATCTGTTGCTGTAAGTCTTGGTTGTATTGTGCCAGCGACGCATCAATAACTTGTTGTTGATACGGTGACATAAATCGTTCGTAAGCTTGAGGACCTACATAACCTGCAGCGGCTTGTAAGTATGGATCACCGGCACCTTGTCCTGCTGTTGCAGCTTCACCCATTAAATTTGCGTAAGCTTGTGCGTTAGCTAATCCTGTCGCTCCTGCGTTTTGTCCATCTACAGCAGCTTGCTGCGCTTGAGAAGCCATGATACCTGCTTGATTTAAAGCATCGGCTCCTGCTGCAGGTCTAGCTAGTCCTGTAGCTGGATCAATTACTAAGTTAGTTGCTTGTTGCGCTGCTGCTGCAGCGTTGTCTAAATATGTTGTATAATCACCTAAGCCACCAATCATTCCATGTGCTTGCGTGATTAGAGGATCCTGAGCTGCTACAAAATCTTGCCCGGTCCACGAAGCGGGATCAACGTAGAATGGAGATTCGTCCAGTCCTTGAGTGCCTAAGAAAGATTGGGCAAAATCAATACCTATCTGGCCGACATGCGCTGGAGGTATTACTTGTGTAGTTTGTGTTGTCATTATGCCATTGCCTCTAATTGATTCATAGTTTGATACATAGTTTTAGCTGCTGCTCTTGGATCACCTGATCCACCCATCATTTTATCAAGACCTCTCATAGCATCAGCGGTTAATACAAATTCATTTTTTGATAACATAGCAGGAACGTCATCAGCCTTTTCTTCTATACCTTGTTCTATAAAGGCGCCACCTCTACCATCAAGTTGCATTCCTTGTGGAATCCCTGCAGGTGTTGGTATTATATTAGATATTCCACCACCCATATTATAACCTATTCTTCCTCCTTCTGCAGCATATTGTCTATACATATCTTCTAAGAAAGGGTCTCTTAAGTTTGCTGGGACTTCCATGTAGCTTTCACCACCAATGTCTTCCCATTGTTTAAAGTATTCATGCCAAATTTTACCTTTTTCTGCTTCTTCTAATCTTCTATCTTCTCTTAACTCTTTTTGAATTTTCATCATACTTCCAAGAGTATATACTGAAGCAAGAGTAGCTGTAGTGTTAGTTAAATTAAAATTGCCATTTGCGTCTGTAAAACCAGGTAGATAGCTATCAGCAGCTTGGTCTCGTGCTTGAGCTAAAACACTCTTTTCTCCTTTGTTTCCTCTTGGAAGAAGTCTCTTCTGATTTCTTTCTGCTAAAGCGTTATCTGCCGCCTCTTTTCCAAATTCATTTGCATTATATAAATAGTCATCTTTCATCCAGTCGGGCATATTTCCTGTGCCCTCTTCTATTACATACTCTCCTGTTTCGTCGTCCACCTCAAGGGTAGGTTTTCTTAGACGTTCACCGTGCAGATACTCATCTGTCCAAAAGCTTTCATCGCCACTCATTATGTCACCATAACCTGCATTCTGAAAAGCAGTGTAAGGGTTTTCTTCATAGCTTTTGATATAATACTGATCCTTCGTTTGCCAAGGTTCCAAAGCATGTTTTTCATCTATATAATAATGTTCTCCCTCTACTAGTCCTTGATCTTTTATTTTTTTTTCAAACTCATTTTCAAATTTACCTCCTATAGGTACCATAACATCTTGCTTAAACATAGACTGCTTAGGATCAAACCCGCGAGCTAGTCTACCTGACAAACCTTCTTCATTATACCAGTCAGCTCCTTCAATTGTATCAGCAATACCCGAACCCAGCTTCTGACCCCAAGTATTACCTGCTGCTTTTATTTTTCTAGCTTTTGCACTGTTGGCTGCTCCGTGTATTGACAGACCTGTGTAAGGATCAAATCTACCATCATTCGTTTTGAATGAAGCTATTTGTCCTAGTGCTTGAGTAATACCTTCACCGGCATAAGGTGCAACAAAAGGAAGAACATACGGAGCAACTTCAGCAAATTCTCTTGGAACCCAATCACCTATTTCATCGGTGACTCCGTATACCTTATCTTTAAAATCGTCCCAATCCATATTATTTACCCTGTCCCTGATCCCATGGGGATCTGTACTACTTTTACATGTATATCTTTGGCTTTATGAACGGACCAGTCTTGGCCACAATCGGAGCAGGTGCCTATCGCCTGTTCTTCTGAATCTACCTCATTCTCACAGTTTTTACAATAGATTCTCTCATGAACTTCTGGTCTAACTATTGGAACCTGTTTTCCCTCAATTGTAGTATAACCAAGAATTTTAGAGTCTTGTACTTTTTTCACGATGTTATCTCCAACACTGATAATATTACGTGTAATGCATTACCTCCACTTGCTGTTGCCTTTATAATATCACTATTTTCTAAAACCAGCGGAGCACTTAATACCTCATAAGCAGTATTTGCAGCTACTGATTTTGCATTTTCAATTTTAATATCTCCCCCAACACTCGCATCTGTATTAGTTAAGGTAATAGTAATAGCCCCTCCAGAATCATTACATACTCTAATTGACTTAACAATCGCTTGAACCGGTTTTTGTGGTGGTACAGTAGAAACATCTGCTGTTGGTACAGTATATACAACCGTTGGGTTAGTTGTGGTTAGATCAACACTTCTGTTTTTATATACATCACTCATGCTAAAAACCAAGTCCTTGCTGAAAGTTCATCTTTTACGTCCTGTTGATATGTAAAATTTAATTGTGTTATTATATTCTCTAATTCACGAATTAAAATATCTTGTTGTTGTCTATCAAACTCATCTTGAGGTAAGGGTAATCTAGTAATGTTAATTCTAGCCATTATCTTGCACCATCCGCTTTAACATCTAATCTCACGGTTCCAAATCTCCAGTTAGTATTTAATTCAGTACTAGAAATTTTTAAATTTGCTTGTCTTCCTCTTCCACGAACAGAGAAATATTTAGTTGTAGGTGTAGTAGTTGAAGTAAAAGATCTAGTACTAGTACTAGCGGGATAATTTGCAAATTCTATTTTAACAACAGTATTCCCAACTTGATTTTTAAAATCAGGAATAACCCTTGAACATAAGAATACCTGATCTCCTTCTTCAATATCAAAATCTCCTGAAGTTATATAAGATTCCATTGCACTTGAGTCATCATTAACTCCAGTTTCATGAGAATATAAAGTAGATGCCCCTGCTGTTAATCCTAAAATAGTGTGAGCAGTTGCATTTGCGTTTGCGACATACTTAGTACCATAAGGTTTAGGATAAACACCTCTATCAACCCAGGATGTTCTAGTAAAGCCATCATTAGTATACCATACATTTTCCATATAATTATAGGTAACACTTCTATCTAAATAGTCTTCACCCTCACTTGCATAGTACCAAGTCACTTCATTGAAATCTACGTTTACCCCTATACATATTTGATTGTACGCGGTTGAGTTAATATCATCGAACACATAATCTTGCACAGTACAATCTAATTTTTTAATTGCACCATCAAATTGATAAAATGCAGTTTGACTCATCCAAAAAGTAGTACCATTTACATCAGCAACACTATTAGCAGAAACAGCGCCACAGTTTGCTCCAACTTGGCTTAAACCAAATATAAAAGGAGGACCAATATTATTTAAAGCATGTAGAGCTGTGTCTGTCCAAACAAGAATCGATCCCCTTGATCTAACAGCCGTTACAATTTTAGAACCATCTTGAATCCTGAAAGAACCTGCAGAGTTAGTCGAAGTTGGCGCCCATGTGGTATAATCCTCTTGAGAAGAAAATCTTAAAAACAAGTCATCTTTCGTATTTGCTGATCCAATTGTTGTTTCTGTTCCAAATAAAAAAATATGTCTATCAGGAGAAGAAACTAAAACTTTTCTACTTGTGCTTGGAGCTTGAGATATTTTAACAGCTCTTGTTGAAGTGCCTACGGAAGCATCCCAACGATATAAAGAACCATCACTTCTAAGCGCAAGTAAGTCTTCTCCAAAAGTATCAAAAGACCAATAAGTAGCATCTAGAGTAACACTAGAAGATGTTCTTGGAGTGTTCCATGTTCCAGCGTTCCACGCTCCAGTACCCCATCCAAAACCATATTCTGATATTGCAGTGCCAACCGATATTTGATGCTTCGAGTTCCCCGTTCCACCTTGGGAACCAGCTGTGCCAGATGCATTGCTTGTATGAGTTACTTTATAGGTATTAGCATCGACAACCTCTGTAACTTCAAACTCAGCATTCATATCCAGTCCTTGAGCAGTTGAGAAAGAATCATAGGTTACAAAATCACCTTCGCTCCCTCCATGAGAAGTGTGTGTAACAGTAACTACAGGTGACCCACTTACCATTGCAAACGGACCGTTTAACGCGGCTTCAAGTCTAAGTGGTGTAATGTCGTAAAAACGACCTTCTATATAAACATATAACTTTCTATCAGTTCCTAAAGCTAAGTGTTTAGTCCCCTCTAAAGTAAGCCAAGCTAAAGATCCTCTAACAACTCCAACAATAGTTTCTGTAACTACAGTTGTCCAACCACCAATCTTTTCTGGCATTTGAGTTCTAAATCTAACATTCTTAGAATCAATCCATCCTCCCTCAGCACCATAAGTTGTGGTTTGCTTATCTATACCTGGATTAAACTGTGCTTTAATTAATCCCATTTTACGATCCTGGTTTAGTTGGCCATACTACTTTTCTAGCTTGCTCTACAGTAACTATTCCATCTGTAATATCTCTCAGCTCTTGTCTATATGTTTTCATTGCATCAGACATAGTTACATCAGACAAAGCATAAAAATCTGTTTCTTGTAATCTAGAATTTCTATCACTTCTAAGCAGAGTTAATTCAA
>Ga0209404_10001217_pt1 | contig 17854 bp, 17 predicted proteins | sample TroAtlMetagenome_2_FD_187447 | JGI IMG/M metagenome (GOLD analysis project Ga0209404, IMG submission 187447) | Marine eukaryotic phytoplankton communities from Atlantic Ocean - Tropical Atlantic ANT8 Metagenome (SPAdes) (version 2) | ecosystem: Environmental > Aquatic > Marine > Oceanic...
TGTTAAAGTTGAGGTAGATGGCATTAGTTACAATGGAATATCTAATTATGGCATTAGACCAACTTTTAATGACGATAAATTGCTTCTTGAGACCTATTTATTTGACTTTTCAAAAGACATTTATGGTAAGGATATAGTGATTTCATTTATTGAGTTTATTAGAAAAGAAAAAAAATTTGATAGTATTGATTTATTAAAAAAACAAATTGCATTGGATTCAAAAAAAGCAATTGAAATATTGGATAAATAGATGTCAGAAGAAAAAAATATCAAGGATTATAGGGATACACTTCTTTTACCAAAGACAGATCTTCCTATGAAAGCTAAATTATCTGAAAATGAACCTAAGCTTTTAGATAATTGGGATAAAATTGATACTTATGGCTCTATAAGAAAAGCTTCTACAGGTAAGGAAAAATTTATTCTTCATGATGGACCGCCTTACGCAAATGGGAATGTGCATATGGGCACAGCGTTAAATAAAATTCTCAAAGATATAATTATAAAATCTAAACAAATGGCAGGTTTTGATGCAATTTATAGACCAGGTTGGGATTGTCATGGCCTTCCCATTGAATGGAAGATTGAAGAGCAGTACAGGGAGCAAGGAAAATCAAAGGAAGAAGTGCCAATAAATGAATTCAGAAGTGAGTGCAGACTATTTGCAAAAAAATGGATTGATATTCAAAAAAAAGAATTTAGAAGATTAGGAGTTTTTGGAGATTGGGGTAATCCTTATACCACAATGGAATTTGACTCTGAGGCTATTATTGTTAGAGAATTTCATAAATTTCTAATGAATGATGATTTGTATTGTGGATCTAAGCCGGTTATGTGGTCAGTTGTAGAAAAAACTGCTTTGGCTGAGGCTGAGGTAGAATATAAAGAACATGTATCACCAACTGTTTGGGTTAAATTTCCTATAATTACTCAAAAAAAACCATATAAAGACTCTAATATTCTTATCTGGACAACAACCCCATGGACCATACCTGCGAATAGAGCAATTGCTTTTTCTTCAAAGTATGAATACGGACTTTACGAGGTTATGGAAATAGAAGAAGGCAGTTTGGCAAAAATTGGAGAAAAGATTATTATTAATAATTCTCTTAAAGATAATTTAGAAAGCGCATCCAAAGCTAAAATAAAGTTTATTCAAAATGTTGATGAGATTGAAAACTTAATTTGTAAACATCCTTTTAATTCTCTCGGGTATGAATTTGATATTCCCCTTCTAGAAGGTGAGTTTGTAACTGATGAAACAGGGACAGGTTTTGTGCATATTGCTCCAAGTCATGGCCAGGATGATTACGAATTAGCATCTAAAAATGGGATTGAAGCACCTTTTATGATTGATGATGAAGGTGTTTATTTGCCAAATGTAAAAATTTTTGCTGGAAAAAAAGTGTATGAGGATGATGGTTCTTACGGTGATGGTAATGGTGCAGTAATTAGAGAATTAATTAATAGCAATGCTTTATTTGCAAAAGGAAAACTTCGTCATCAATACCCGCATAGTTGGAGATCTAAAGCACCCTTGTTATTTAGAAATACGCCACAGTGGTTTATTTCTATGGAAAAAAATAATCTTAGAGATAAATCTTTATCTGAGATCGAGAGTGTCGAATGGATACCTAAGAGAGGAAAAAATAGAATTAAATCCATGGTAGATAACAGACCAGATTGGGTTATATCACGTCAAAGAGCATGGGGAGTACCTTTAGCAATATTTTTAAACAAAAAAACAGGAGAAATTCTTAAAGATAAAGAAATCAATGAAAGAATATTTAATAATTTTAAAAAAAATGGTTCAGATTCTTGGTTTGAATTATCTTCAGAAGAAATTCTGGGTAAAAAATATAATTCTGATGAATGGGAAAAAATTGATGATATTTTAGATGTTTGGTTTGACTCAGGGTCAACGCAAGCTTTTGTATTAGAGGGAAATCAAGGAATAGGCTTTCCTGCAGATTTGTATCTTGAAGGATCAGACCAACACCGTGGTTGGTTCCAGTCTTCGTTACTTGTTGGTTGCGGAACAAGAGGTAAAGCTCCATTTAAAAAGGTATTAACTCATGGGTTTGTAGTTGATAAAGATGGAAAAAAAGAATCTAAATCGCTTGGAAATGTTACAAAACCTGAAGATTTAATTAAACAATATGGTGCTGATGTTATCAGATTGTGGGTAGTTTCTTCTGACTTTACAGATGATCTAAGAGTTGGTCAGGATATAATGAAAGCAAATGTTGAGTCTTATAGGAAAATTAGAAATACTTTTCGTTTTTTACTCGGAAACCTTGATAATTTTTCTGAAGACGAAGTTGTAGATTATAAAGATATGCCAGAGTTAGAAAGATATATTCTTCACAAGCTTTGCTTAATAGATAATGAAGTTAGAGAGTCTTATGAAAATTTTGATTTAAAATCAGTATTTCAAATATTATTAAATTTTTCAAACCTTGATCTTTCTTCATTTTATTTTGACATAAGAAAGGATTCCTTATACTGCGACAGTCCAAAAAGCAATATCAGAAAATCAACTAGGACTGTTCTTGATCTCCTTTTTAATTATTTGGTTAGGTGGTTTGCTCCAATTTTATGTTTTACTGCTGAAGAAGTCAGAAAATCTAGATTTCCTGACCTAAATAATTCTATCCATGAAATGCAATTTTTAAATGTTAAAGATGAATGGAATAATTCAGAATTATTTGAAAAATGGGAGAGAATTAGATCAATACGAAGGGTAGTTACTGGAGCAATTGAGCTTGAAAGAAAAGAAAAAAGGATTGGCTCAAGCCTTGAAGCAAAACCAATAGTTTTTATTTCAAATGATGATTATGCGGATACATTAAGAGATATTGATTTACCTGAGATATTTATCACTTCTCAAGCAGAGTTGAGAAATGAAAAAGGTCCTGAAAATGCATTTACTTTGGATGAAAATAATGATGTTGCTGTAATATGTGATATTGCTGAAGGTAATAAATGTAGTAGATCTTGGAAAATTTTGCCAGAAGTGGGGACGGACAAGGAATACCCAGATTTAAGTCTTCGTGATGCAGAAGTAATGAGAGAAATTAATGATAAAGGTAATTAAAGAATATCTTGTTGTTATATTATCATCTAGTAGTGTCTTTTTAATTGATCTCTTAAGTAAAAATAAAATTATATCAATTTTCAAAGACGGTGTTGTTGAAAAAATTTACGTTAATGAGTATTTGGACTTTATTTTAGTTTTTAATACAGGTATTTCCTATGGTCTATTTTCTGGAGGAGGCGATTTTCAGAAATGGATACTAATTTCACTTTCCATTTTAATTATAATTTTTCTTTTAAACTTTATTAGAAATGAATCTTCAATTGTTTCAAAGCTAAGTATATCCTTCATAATCGGAGGTGCCCTAGGAAATGTATTAGATAGATTTACATATGGTGCAGTAGTAGACTTTATTTCTCTTCATGCGAGAGGTTTTTCTTGGTATATATTTAATATTGCAGATATGTTTATTGTTGTAGGGGTAATTCTTTTTATTCTTAGCCAATTTATTTTATCTAAAAATAATGTAGGAAATTAAATTATGGTAAAAAATTTTATAGTTATGTTAGTTTTATTAACGCCGATCTTTTTAATTGGCTGCGGAAGTGAACTTGCCAAAGTTTTGGGTACTGATAAAATGCCTCCAGATGAATTTACAATTTTAACAAAACCTAATTTAATTATACCTCCAGAATATAATTTAAGACCTCCTGCTGAAGGAGAGGTTAGGCCAACGCCTCAACAACCAAGTAGAGAACTGCAGGCAATATTATTTAATAATTCAAATAGTTCAGAAGATTTTAGTCAGTCAGAGATTAATTTAATGACAGGTGCTGATGTTGCAGAATCTATACCAAATATAAAAGAAGTTTTGGATTCAGAGATGCGTGATGTAGAAGAGGTTAATGCAAACCTTGAAACACAAATTATAAATACTCCAGCAAAAAAAATTAATTAAATTATTTAAAAAGATTCTTAATATTTGAAATTGATATTTCAATTTTTTTATTATTCTTATTATTTTTTATAATTATTCCGTTTTTCGATTCAGTAAGTTGAAAGTTTTTGTGAAAATTGAAAACTGACTTAATTAAATTGTTTTTATTTCTTTCTTCGTTAGCAAATTCGTATATTTGTTTTGAAAATGATTTTAATATTAACCCTTTTGTCATTTTTTCAACCTTTTTTCTTTCAACTAAATTTTCATTATAGTTTAAAAAAATGAAGAAAGATGGATATCCATCAACTTCGAACGACTTCCTGTAAATATCATTAAACGCTCTTTTAATTCCTAAAAATCTTGCTGGCTTATTGTTTACAATAATGTATTGATTATTCTTCTTTTTCGATACTTGTTTTTTACTACTGTAATAAATCTTAATTTTTATTTGTTCTGTTTCTAATTGTTCTTTTATTAAAGATTTAGCAATTTTATTATCAAATAATTTGCTTATTCTTGAAATTATTTTGTCTTTAGAAAGTTTATCTTCTATAGGAGCATTAATTATTGATGTATTATTTAGCTTAGCTAAGAAATCAATATTCGGAAAAGCTAAAGCATAATTAAATATTATATTTTTTATATCATCTTCAATAAAATTATCTGGATTAGTCCTCTTTTCATTATCATTATAAAAAATATCTTTTAATGATATTTTTGTTCCTATATCTGCATAACACTCTTTAATTGGTTGTATTTTATCATTAGTAATTTTTAATAAAGATCCTCTTGTTTTGTTTTTTTCTTTGCTAATTATTTCTAAATTACTAATTTTAGACAAATTCAAAAATATATTCTTATTGTTGTTTAAGGTAGTAGAATTATTCTCAACTGAATCAGCAAGATCTTTTGAGCTTAATCCATTTCCATTATTTTTAATTTCAATTAGGCTTAAGCCATTTCTTTCAATCTTAATGTTAATTTTATTAGCGCTATCATTAATTGAGAATTCAATCAGGTTCTTTAATATATTTGAAGCGCCATATTCCTCATATTCTGTATTTTTTGGTTTTGAATATTCGGCTAAAGGAGTATTGCTCAATAATCTTTTCCTTTTTATTCAGATAAATATTCTTCAACTTCAAGTGCTGCCATGCAGCCCATACCTGCAGCTGTAACGGCTTGTCTATATTTATCATCTGTAACATCACCGGCTGCAAAAACACCATTAATGTTTGTTTTAGTTGAATCTGCCGCAGTAAAAATATAACCCGCTTCATTCATATCTAATTGATTTTGAAATATTAGTGAGGAAGGGCTGTGTCCAATTGCAACAAAAACACCATCAGCTTTAAGATTCTCTATACTATTTGTTTTCTTATTTTTTAAAACAACTTGGTTTACACTTAAGGGATCTTCATCGCCAATTATTTCTGTAATTTCTGTATCCCAAATGATTTCAATTTTTTTATTTTCTACCAATCTTTTTTGAAGAATTTTTTCAGCACGCAATGAGTCTCTTCTATGAATTAATTTAACCTCACTTGCAAAGTTAGTTAAAAAAATTGCTTCTTCAGCAGCAGTATTTCCTCCTCCAACCACAACAACTGTTTTATCTTTATAAAAAAAACCATCACAAGTTGCACATGCTGATACACCATATCCCTTAAATTTATTTTCTGATTCTAGCCCTAACCATTTTGCTTGAGCGCCAGTTGCAATGATTAAAGCATCGCATGTATATTCTTTTCCTGAGTCAGATCTTAATTTAAAAGGTTTATTTGATAAATCGACATCTACAATGGTATCAAAGACTATATTTGTTCCAACGCTTATAGCTTGCTCTTTCATCTGATCCATTAACCATGGACCTTGAATAATATCTGCAAAACCTGGATAATTTTCTACATCTGTAGTTATTGTCATTTGACCGCCTGGTTCAATCCCCGTTAGAAGAGTAGGCTCTAACATTGCTCTTGAAGAATAGATGGCAGCAGTATAGCCAGCAGGTCCAGAACCAAGAATTAATAATTTTGAATGATTGTTATCTGTCATTTTAATTAGCTTTATTTCATTTAAAAAAGATTCTTATAGATATAGTCAACTATTTCTTTTGTAGGATCTAATTTTTTATTTTGAAAATAATCAATATTGTTTTCAAAAGGTCTTATATGTCCAGAATTTACTAATGTATTAATAAATTTATTAAATCTTTTTGAGTTACTTTTTATATCAATATAATAAACCGGTTTTGGAACATTTATTGCCTCACTTATCATATTTGCCGAGTCTGGTGTTGTGATTATTATTTCTGAAGCTTTCAAAATAGCAAAATATGGATTATCACCTTGTCCATCGTAAAATAAACTTTCTTCATCGATTAATAAATTTTTAATTCTGTCGGATAAAACTTTGGGCGATCGTCTAGATAATGTAATTAACGGAGTATATCCATTAATAATGACAAAATTTAAGGCTTGAATGATTTTTTCACACTCGTCATCATTAAAATTATAAGCCTTACTTTTTCCTCCAATCAAAAAACCTATAAAAGGTCCTTTAAATTTTGATAATTTATCTAACCATTTATCGTGGTGATAATTAAGTAGTTCGTTTGTTACTCTGTTTGGTGATGTTATAGTTTTTATAACATTGTTTCCTTTTATTGAGTCATGTTCTGGCGCCCAAACTATATCAAATTCTTTTGAATCTATTCTTGGATCTTGAAGATATATTGTTTTGCATTCTTTTTTAGAAGCTCTTCTTATGTATCTAAGATAGGGAATTGTTTTTCTTCCAGCTGCTATCACAAGATCAGGCCATGGTTCACGAACTTGAGGATTAAGAAATGCAGTCCCATAAGGAGCAAAAACAGAAACAGCCATTGATGGCTTTATTTTTTTAATTTCTGTCTCTATTCCTAATCGTTCAATCACACCAAGGCACTGGTTTTCACACCCAATTAAACCTGAAGAAAGTATCCAGCTATTTTTTATTTCTTTTAAAACCATAGTTATTATCGATTATTGTAATAATCTTGCGTATTAACAATATAATCTATAACATAAATTTCATGAAACGAGATAATTTAGATTTCATAGATATTAAAATACTTAATAAACTGCAAGAAAATGGCCGAACTACTAATGTTGAGCTATCAGAGTTTGTTGAGCTTTCAGCACCCCCTTGCCTAAGAAGAGTAAAAGCACTTGAAAATGAAGGTTATATCAGAGGATATCATGCAGAATTAGATCCAGAAAAATTAGGATTTGAGGTTACTGTCTTTGCGATGGTTGGTTTACACAACCAGGCTGAAGCAGATTTATTAAGTTTTGAGGAGCATGTTAGCAATTTAGATTATGTTAGAGAATGTCATATGCTTAATGGAGAAATTGATTTTATTTTAAAGTGTGTGGCCCCAGATTTATCTAGTTTTCAAAACTTTCTTACTAACGAATTAACTTCAGCTCCAAATGTAGCAAGTGTGAAAACTTCTTTAACTATAAGACAATCAAAATATTTGCCCGGTGTTCCTTTAAAGTAAAAATCTAATCAAAAATCTTACCAGGATTAAGAATATTTTTTGGATCAAGTGATCTTTTAATGCTTTTCATAACTTTTATTTCATCACCTTTAATTTTTAGAGCATCTTTTTTTCTAACGATACCAATACCATGCTCGGCGCTAAAAGAGCCTTCCATTTTAACTATTAGAGATAGAAGTTTTTTTCTAAGCGGTTTTTCTAACTTAAAAAAACTATCATGGCTTATATTTTCTGGTTGACCAATATTATAATGAATATTTCCATCCCCTAAATGACCAAAAGTAATCTTTTTAGCATTTGGAATTTCTTTTGAAACTATTAAATCTGCTTTTCTGATAAATTCATCCACTGCAAAAATAGGAACAGATATGTCATTTTTTATGCTTGCTCCATCTTTTTTCTGAGCCTCAGATATGTTCTCTCTTAAATTCCAAATTTGCTTTGATTGTTTTTTTGAGTTAGCAAAAACTGCATTTGATATTATTTTCTTCTCTAAACCTAGATTTACAATCTTATTAATTTTATCAATAACATCTAAATTTTTTTCATAAGAAGAAAATTCAAACAATATATACCATTCTGCCTCTTCAGAAATTGGCAATATAGCCCCGTTGATATTTTTCAAAACTGTATTGATAGAATTATTATTCATAATCTCAAAAGAGGTTAATGGGGTTGATGTATTTTTTTGGAGCATTCTAAGAAATTCTAATGATTTTTTTGGACTTTTTGAAGATGCCAAAAAAGTAAATTTTTCCCTAGGCTTTGGAAATATCTTTAGGCTTGCAGCGGTAATTATACCTAATGTTCCTTCTGATCCAACAAATAGATCCTTTAAAGAATAGCCAGTATTGTCTTTTTTTAATGTTTTTAGAAGATTAATAATACTTCCATCTGATAAAACGACCTCAAGCCCTAAAGTTAACTCCCTTGTATTACCATAATATAAAACACCTACACCTCCAGCATTTGTAGCTAAGTTACCTCCTATTGTGCAGCTTCCTTCCGAGGCTAAAGAAAGAGGAAATAACATATCATTTTCCTCGCATATTGTATGAATTTCAGACAGTAACATACCAGATTGTACAGCCATTGTTTCATCTATCTTATTGAAAGATAATAGTTTTTTCATTCTTTCTAAAGAAACTATAAAATCTTTACTGCTGTATGTTATTTGGCCACCTACAAGCCCAGTATTCCCACCTTGAGGGGTAACTGAAATATTATTTTTATTAAATAATTTAAGCAACAAAGATATTTCTTTAGTAGATTTTGGTCTTAATATCGCCTGCGCTTTTCCGGGGTACCTATTTCTCCACTCAACAAGGTATTTGCTTTTATCTTCACTTGATAGCAATACATTCTTTTTTCCTATTATCTCTTCAATTTTTTTGATGATATTGTTCTTCATGTTATAATTTTAACCATTATAAAAATTAATTTAAACTTATTTAAATTATAGATTTAAAAAAACATGCTTACACATTTTAAAAGTATACTAATTACATCTGAAAATATTGAAGAAAGCCATGAGCAGTTTCATAAATTATTTGGTCATGACACAAGTGATATAGGTAACGATAGCGATTTAAAAATATATAGCCATAATTTAAAAAATGGATCTATTGAGCTATGCGAAAACAAAAACCAAGAAGATATTTTTTATTATTCGCAGTTAAAAAAACATAATCTGGATAATGGAATTCAAGCTTTATCAATTGTATCTGACGATATTTTTGAAGATCATAGAAAATTTAAAGAAATGAATTTAAATATAAGTGATATTGAAGAAATTGACTTCAATTTCAGAAATAAAAAAAATATAAAATCTAGATTTTTCTCACTGAAAAAGACTAATCCTTCTGATTTAAATTTATTAGTTTTTGATCAAGACACAGCTTTAAATGATAAAGGGAATTATGAAGATGATACTATTTCAAAGTTTAATCAAATAATCATCTATACTCCTGATATCGAACATCTAAGAGATTTATTCACTGAAAAACTTGGAATTAGACTGGCGTTAGATAAGGTTTTTAATTTTGGCGAAAAGGATATAAGAATGATGTTTTTTCGCATTGGCGGTGTTACGCTAGAAGTAATTGAAAATCCTGATTCTGAATCTTTATCTTATGGAGGAATAGGGTGGCATAGTGAAAATATCTCTAAATGTCACAAAAGATTAATTGATTCTAATTTTGAGCTTTCTGAGATAAGAAAGGGAAGAAAGCCTGGTACAGTCGTTGCAACAATAAGAAATGCACCTTTAAAGATGCCAACTATAATTATAGGTTTAGATGATTAAATTTCTTAAAATAATTACTTTTTCATTAATAATGCTTTTGAATTCAATACATGTTTCAATTATTGCTGAAGAAAATAGAGAATTAATAAAGATTAAATTTGCAACGGATTGGCGAGCTCAAGCAGAACAGGGTGGTTTCTACCATGCTTTGGCGCTTGGGTTATATGAAGAGAGGGGTTTAGATGTTGAAATTATTCAAGGCAATGCTGGTATTAATATTCCAAGACTCCTTGCGGCTAAAGAAATAGATTTTGGCATTGGATCAAATAGCTTTGTACCTCTTAATATACTTAGTAATGGAATACCAGCAAAAGCAGTTATGGCTTCATTTCAAAAAGATCCACAAGTCATTATAACGCATAACTCTTCTTCTATTGAGAGTTTAAATGAAATGGTAGATAAACCAATCATGATTTCTGAGAATAGTATTGGTGCTTTTTGGGTTTGGTTAAAATCAAAATATTTATTTAACGATAAACAAATAAGAAGAAAAACTTTTAGTTTGGCTCCTTTTTTAGTTAATCAAGAAGCAATATTGCAAGGCTATTTAACATCAGAACCTTATCTTGTAGAAAAGGAATTAGGTATGGCGCCAAATATATTTCTCTTATCTGATTATGGTTTTCCAGGATATGGAGCAATGATTCTAGCTAGGAATGATATAATTGAGAGAAAACCAGAAGTTGTAAGGGCTTTTGTCGAGGCAAGTATTTTAGGCTGGAGGAAATATATTTATGAAAACCCGGATGCTGGCAATGAACTTATTCTTAAAGAAAATAAAGAAATGACAAATGAAATTATTTCTCAAGCGATTGATAAAATCAGAGAATATAATTTAATTTCAAGTATGGATGGGTATATAGATATAGGTTTGATGGAAAATAAAAGATGGGAAGAATTCTTTAAAACAATGTCAGATTATAATGTTTATAATAAAGAGCTTAACTGGAAAGACTCATACTCCCTTGAATTTATTAATAGAAGATAAACATGTTAAATTTTTCTAATGTTCATATGAAATTTGATAAGGATGTTCTTTCCGATATAAATCTAAAAATAGATTCTGGAGAATTTGTATCAATTTTAGGTCCATCGGGATGCGGAAAGTCTACATTATTAAGATTAGCATCAAATTTAGCGAAGCCTACTAAAGGTCTTGTGGATTATACCTCTCATAAAGATTTATCAATTGGGTTTGTCTTTCAAAACCCAACATTAATGCCATGGCGTACTGTTCTGGAGAACGTCACTTTGCCTCTAGAATTAAATAAGAAGAAATCTTCAAGGGAAGAAGCTTTAATGTGGCTAGCGAGAGTAGGTTTAAAAGACAAAGAAAAGAGTTACCCTAATGAATTATCCGGTGGCCAAATGATGAGAGTTTCTATCGCTCGATCACTCATCAATGGATGTAATCTTTTATTGCTTGATGAACCTTTTGCAGCCTTAGATGAGATCACAAGAAGGAAACTTGAGGATGATCTTCTAGAAATATGGGAAAAAGAAAAGTTTACTGTATTGTTTGTGACTCATTCTGTATCTGAGGCAATTTATTTATCTCAAAGAGTGCTCGTTCTTTCATCTGGGCCGGGCAAGTTAGTGTACGAAAAAAATATTAGTCAATACAATTCAAAAGAAGAATTTATAGGAAGTAAAGAATTCCAAACTATAAATAGTGAAATTTTTGAAAAATTAAAAAGTGGAGTAAATAATGAATAAATTATCTACTTATTTTTCTCCAATAATAGCTCTAAGTATTATTTTTATAATATGGGAGCTTCTAGTTAATTTATTTTCTATACAACTCTATATTTTACCAGCTCCAACAGATATTTTTCTCTCTTTAAATGATAATTTAAGGGAATTACTACTAGCAACATTAAATACACTTAAAATTACATTATTTGCATTTTTAATTGCTACACTTATAGCTATAGGTTTAGCTATAATTTTTTCCTTATCAAAGATTTTAGAAATCTCTCTTTATCCAATTACAGTAATCTTTCAAGTGACCCCTGTTGTTGCAATTGCACCATTAATTATAATATGGGTAGGTCTTGATAATGCTGAAATGGCAATACTAATTTTATCAGTAATTGTTGCCTTTTTTCCTGTGCTAGCAAATACTAATTTAGGTTTTCGTTCAGTTGATAAAAATTTAAAAGAACTGTTTCTTATTAATAGAGCCTCAAAGTGGCAAACTTTAATGAAATTGAATTTACCTTATGCAACACCTTATATTTTAACTGGGATGAAGACTTCAATAGGTTTGGCATTAATTGGAACTGTTGTAGCAGAATTTGTAGCTGGCACTGGCTCATCTGCTGGTTTATCTTGGATTATTATTGAATCTGGTAACAGATTAGATATAGCTAAGCTATTTTCCGCCTTAATATTGCTTGTATTATCTGGAATATTTCTATTTTTATTAATGTCTACCATAGAATATAGTATTTTGAGGCGTTGGCATCAAAGCGTAAAAGAAAATGAAAGTTAAAAGATGAAAAAATTATCTAAAAAAGCGTCTACAGTTAGTGAAGCTTTAGATACTCGTTTGACATGTAGAGCTTTCACCAACAAAGTTCCAGAAAAGAGAGTAATTATTGATCTTTTAGAAAAAGCTAAAAGAGCCCCCTCAGGCGGGAATCTTCAACCATGGAAAATATGGGTAGTCTCAGGAAATCCTCTAAAAGATTTCATTGAAGATGTTGCCAATAAAATTAAAGAAAATCCTATGGGAGAAGGAACAGAATATAATATTTATCCACCAAATCTGAAAGAACCATATGAGTCAAGACGAAGGGAAGTCGGAAGGTCTATGTATGATGTTTTAAATATACCTAAAGAAGATAAAGCTGGAAGGCTTAATCAATTTAAAAGAAATTTTGAATTTTTTGGCGCTCCTGTAGCAATATTTTTTGCAATCGACAGGCAGATGCAAGAAGGTCAATGGTCAGATTTAGGAATGTTTATGCAATCAATTATGCTTTTAGCAAGAGAAGAGGGCTTGCATACAGCACCACAAGAGGCGTGGGCAATTTGGTATAAAACCGTAAATAAATTCTTAAATATACCTGAAGAATTAATGCTATTTTGTGGAATGGGCATTGGTTACGCTGATGAAGATGACCCAATAAATACATTTAGGAGTAAAAGAGTAGATATTGAAGATTTTACAGACTTTATAGGGTTTTAAATAATTCGTTTATCTCTAAATATATTAATTTCCTCTTCAGAGAAACCTAGTTCAGTTAGAATTTGATTTGTATCTTCACCTAGAGTTGGAGGTCTCTTTTTAATTTTATTTTCTGAATTTGAGAGGTTTATCGGTAATCCCATAACTGGCGCAGGTTTATTTAATCCTGGATATTCTACTTCTTGAAAAAAATTCATCTGATCAACATGCTCATCTTTTAAAACATCAGCTAAATTATTAACTGGCCCAGCAGGCACCTGGGCTTCAGAAAGTAAATTTAGAGCATCTTTTGATGATAAATCTTTGCACCAATCTTGAGTTTTATCACTTAGAATTTGAGAGTTTTCTCCTCTTTTGATATCAGTAGAAAATCTATCATCATCAAGAAAATCTTCTGCTTCTACTAGTTTTGCCCATCTTTTAAACAATGGCTCCCCAAGAACTTGGACAACAATCCATCCATCTTTTGTTTTAACTATATCTACAGGTCCTGCATAAGGACTTTTATTTCCAATTGCTTTTCTATTTTTATTTGTTATAGCCTCTTCGATGAGATGAGTATTCATGAATGCTAGAGATGTAGCAAAAAGAGCTCCTTCAACAACTTGCCCTCTACCGGTTTTTTCTCTGTCAATAATTGCAGCCAGGGTACCCATAGCTGTAAGTGATGCAGTCCCATAATCAACATAAGGAGAATAGGCTTTTATTGGTTCATCTTCATAGCCGGTTAAATGCGTTGCTCCAGACATAGCCTGACCAACACCATCAAATCCAACCCTTTCAGAATATGGTCCACCATGACCAAAAGCAGAAACAGTGGTTAGTATTATTTTATCATTATATTTTTTGATAGTTTCATAATCTATACCCATTCTTTTTAGGGTTTGAGGAGGAAGATTAGCTACTACGACATCTGCTGATTCAATGAGCTTTTTAACTATTTCTTGAGATCCATCCTTTGTAGGATTTAAGGTTAATCCTTTTTTATTTCTATTCATTTGCATGAACATGGCACCTTCGCCATTGGGGTTTCCTATAGGATGTATATATCTATCTTCGGATCCATCAATTCTTTCAACCCTTATAACTTCCGCACCTAGATCTCCTAGAAGCGCAGCACAATAAGGACCAGCAATATACCTTCCAAAATCTAAAACTCTAATTCCATTTAAAATATTCAACTTAAACTCCTTTATGAACATTAAAAAAAATTAATATTAAAGAAATGTTCTGGTAAAAGAAACTATTAGATAATGGTTTGATTGAAAAATATTTGGCCACATCTATATTAGAAGCCTCCCCCATCATATAGATGAGGCCAAATTAAAATAATGACATAATTGGTTAAATTGAATTATTCTTACAAGAGGAGTAATTTATGCATATATTGCTTGTAGAAGACGATAATGAGACTGCATCTTATTTAATAAAGGGTCTCAAAGAAAGTGGTCATGTAGTAGATAGGGCTAGTGACGGAAAAGAAGGCCTGTTTATGGCTTTTGACTCAAATTTTGATGCATTAATTGTCGATAGGATGCTTCCAGAATTAGATGGTTTAACTTTAATTACTAAAATTAGGGAAAAAAATTCAGATATACCAATAATTATTCTTTCTGCCTTAGGCGAAGTAGATGAGCGTGTAAAGGGTCTTAAATATGGCGCAGATGACTATCTAGCGAAACCGTTTTCCTTTTCAGAATTATTAGCCCGTTTAGATGCTGTAATAAGAAGAAATCAACATGAGAATAACAATAGTTTGCTTGAGTTAGGTGATTTAAAACTTGATTTGTTAAGTAGAAGAGTTGAAAGGGAGGGTCAAATTATTGATTTACAGCCTAGGGAATATAAACTCTTGGAATTTTTACTTAGAAGGCCCAATCAAGTTGTTACAAGGACTATGCTCTTAGAGGGCGTTTGGGAATATCATTTTGATCCTCAAACAAATGTTATTGATGTTCATATATCCAGATTACGCTCAAAAATAGATAAACCTTTTAAAGGGAAGCAAATGCTCTTCACTGAGCGTGGTGCTGGTTATGCTTTAAGATATGATGAATAATCCATTTAATTTAGCTAGTTTTAGACTAATTTTTATCTATACAATGCTTTTAGGGTTGTCAGTTGGACTTGTTCTGATGTTTTTGTTCTTTACAACAGCAAGAGATATTGAGTTGGAGGCTGATCAAAAAATAATTGAGAAGGTTGAGGATTTAAATAATATTTATTTAAGATATAGGGAACAAGGTCTCTTAAATTACATAAGAAGTGAAACATCTAGGGCAACACTTGATATTTATAGACTTTATGACTCACAAAATAATTATATAGCAGGCAATATTAAGACTGAGCCTAAAGATATTAAAATCAATGATGATGGATGGATAGAGTTTGCATATCAAGTAAATGAAAATGGAGTTGAAAAGGTTCATTACGGTAGAGGAAGAAATTTTATAACTCCACGCAGGAATTTAAGATTAATTGTTGGGAGAGTAGTAAATGATGAAAAGATTCTGAAAGAGAGATTTCTTTATAGCTCTTTATGGTCAATTCTAATAATTATTTTTCTTGGAATATTTGGAGGTTATATCCTAAGTAGAAATTTTTTAAAAAGAATTTCAGATATAAATAAAACTAGCAAAAAAATCATGGATGGCAATCTAAAAGAGCGCTTACCAACTACAAAAGGTAAAGATGAATTAAATCAATTATCATCTAATTTAAATGAAATGTTAGATAGGTTAGACTCTCTAATGAGCAATATGAAAGAGGTCTCTGATAATGTTGCTCATGATTTAAGAACTCCTCTAAACAGAATTAGAACAAATTTAGAAGTCACATTAATGTCAAACCCAGATATAGATCAATATAAGAAATCATTTGAAGATGCGCTTGTAGAAACTGATAATTTGATTAAAACTTTTAATTCGATTTTATCTATATCAAAAGTTGAATCAGGTACATCAGATTTAGACAGAAACCAAGTAAGTCTAAAAGAATTAATTTTAAATATGCATGAGTTATATGAACCTATTGCTGATTCAGATGGAATTAAATTAAATTACGAAGTTAATGAAGATATTATTATTAATGGCAATTATAATTTACTCTCTCAGGCTTTAGCCAATTTAATTGAAAATGCTATTAATTATGGTTGCTCAAATGATAATCCATCTATAAATGTTGGAGCAAAACAAAATGAAAACCTTTTATCTTTATGGGTAAGCGATAATGGTATTGGAATTAGAGATGCGGACAAAGATAAAGTATTAGAGAGATTTGTGAGACTTGATTCTAGTAGAAGTTTAAAAGGTTCTGGATTGGGTTTAAATCTTGTTAGTTCAGCTGTTAAATTCCATGAAGGTACTTTAAAATTAATAAATGCTAAGCCTTCAGGGTTGATTATATTAATTGAAATTCCTATAGACTCCTAAGTACCGCCATCAACAAAAAGACACTGTCCAGTCACCCAGCTTGACGCATTTGATGCCATAAAGACTACTGCTGCACCTATATCTTCAGGAGATCCCCATCTATTGAGCGGAATAGGAATATATTTTTTTAATTCTTTCTCTCTTTCTTCTGTATGCATGTTCATTGAATCCTTAAAGTTTTCTGTTGGTATCGGACCTGGTGCAATAGCATTAACCCTAATTTTAGGAGCTAACTCCAATGCAAGAGTTGATGTCAAACTGTTGACAGCAGCTTTCGAGGCGCCATACGGGCCATTTTTTAAATTTCCTTGCATATTTTTTGATGAACTAGAAGAGATATTAATTATTGCACCTCCCTCCTGCATTTTCTTGGCTGCAGTAACACAGCCATTAAAAACAGCAGTGAAGTTAAGGTTTATTTGTGCCTCAAACTCCTCAATTGAAGTCTTAGTAAGATAGCGTGGAGTTCCATCAGGTAAACCTCCAGCGTTATTTACCCATGTACTTATTTTACCAAACTCTTTAAGGGCTTTTTCACTTAAGTTTTCAAAAGAATTTGGGTTTGTAACATCTATCGGCACTACTATTGCCTCTCTTCCTAATTTCTTAATTTCCTTTTGTACTTCGTTAAGATCATTTTCTGTTCTGGAGGCAAGGACAACATTTGACCCAGCTTCAGCTAAAGCAATTGCAATTCCTTTTCCTATACCTTTGCCTGCACCCGTTACAACAGCTACATCATCTTTTAAATTAAATAATTCTAAAATTGGCATATTATTGTCCTCCTTATGTTATAATTGTTTAGAGAAAAGTTATGGTCAATTGGTTTATATATATTTTTTTCGTTTTTTTTCTAATATTGTCCTTTGTTTATGTTTTTGGAAATAGAGAAACAATTGATATAAATGATCTGGAAATAGATAGTGAATATTCTTTTTTTGATAATAGCCAAGGTAAAACTGCTTATTATTCAATTGGTAAGGATAGCAGTGAGCCTTTAATTCTTATTCATGGTGTTACTGTTCCTTCGCATTATTATAAAAAGATTGCTACTAGCTTATCTGAAATTGGCTATAAGGTTTATGTTTATGATCATTTCGGAAGAGGTTATTCTGATAGACCAAAAATAAAATATAATATGCATACTTATCAAAACCAACTAAATGATTTTATTAATTATTTATCGCTAGATAATGTTACCTTAATGGGAGTGTCTATGGGAGGCGCTTTAGCATCTAATTATGCAGCTAAAAACCCTGCCAAAGTTAAAGCCTTAATTTTAAATGTACCTTTTGTAGGATCACAAACAATTGGGTTAGAAAATTTTGCATCTTTCCCAATTTTTTGGGATTTCTATTTGAGATTTTTTATTATTAATAGGTTAGTAGAAAGGGGATATGGTTT
>Ga0209404_10001218_pt1 | contig 17836 bp, 20 predicted proteins | sample TroAtlMetagenome_2_FD_187447 | JGI IMG/M metagenome (GOLD analysis project Ga0209404, IMG submission 187447) | Marine eukaryotic phytoplankton communities from Atlantic Ocean - Tropical Atlantic ANT8 Metagenome (SPAdes) (version 2) | ecosystem: Environmental > Aquatic > Marine > Oceanic...
CCGCTTCTGCGGCTATCCCGGACAGGTCTAGGGCATGGACGTTGGGATGCGGTGAAGCGTCATGGCTGACAAATGGTTAGCGGGGCACCATTCCGCGAAAGGCCGGGTCCAGCCGGTCAACCCGACCGGGCAGCTCGGCCAGTATGGTCTCTCGGGTCGCCTCGTCCAGCCGGCTCCACTGGGCGATTTCCTGCAGGGAGCGCAGGCAGCCGAGGCACAGGCCAGAGGCCCCGTCGACGGTGCAGACCTGGATACAGGGGGTGCGGACGGGGCGGGGCGGGCCGTCAGAAGGCCGGTCTGAATGTGACATGGTGCCAAAACTTATTCCGTAATCCGACGAAAAAACTTGCATTCGTCACAAAACTGTCGTTTCCTGCATGTGACGCGAAACGACTGAGAGGGTGAAAGCCCCTGTGAGCACGACGCGTCTCTTTTCATCGTTCAGCGAAAGGAGACGCCACCATGAACAGGAAAGAGAAAAACCTCCAGCATGCCATGATGTCCTTTGCCCTCTGGGGCGGGCTTCTGGTCGACACACGGAATACCAACGGAGCGGGCGACCGCGTGGTCAGCCACCCGTCGAACTTTGTGCCCTATCCGATCAAGAAGCGCCGCTGATCGCCTTCGGTGATCACGACTTGCATCTGAAAGCCCCGGACCTGAAAAGGCCGGGGCTTTTTGCATCGGGGGAGGAACGGCATGGCAGGACTGATCGAGACACGGCGTGACGGGCCGGTGGTCGTCTGGACCCTGAACCGGCCTGAGCGGCTGAACGCCCTGCCCGATCTCGAGGACGGTGAGGCCTTCGCCACGGCCTGCGAAGCGGTCAATGCCGACCCGGAGGTGCGCGTCGTGGTGCTGACCGGGGCCGGTCGCGCCTTTTCGGCCGGCGGCGACCTCAGGGCCATGCGCGACCGGCGCGACCTGTTCGCGGGGCCCGGTACCGCCATCCGTGAACGCTACCGCCGGGTCGTGCACCGCATCGTACGCAGTCTTTATGAGCTTGAGATCCCGCTGGTCACGGCGGTCAACGGAGCGGCCATGGGACTGGGCGGCGACATCGCCGGTCTGGGCGACATTCGCATTGCCTCGGACGTCGCCAGCTTTGGCGCGCCCTTCCTGAAGCTGGGCATCCTGCCGGGCGATGGCGGGACCTGGCTGCTGCCGCGCAATGTCGGTTACGCCCGGGCGGCCGAACTGCTGTTCACCGCGCGATCCATCGATGCGGCGACCGCGCTGGAGTGGGGGCTGGTCAACCGGGTGGTACCTGCCCCGGCCCTGATGGACGAGGCCCTGACGGTGGCCCGCGATATTGCCGCCCAGCCGCCGCAGGCCTTGCGCATGACCAAGGCCCTGCTGCGTCAGGGGCGCGACCTGACGTTCGACCAGATCCTCGAGATGACCGCCGCCATGCAGGCCCTCGCTCACCTGACCGACGACCATGCCGAGGGCGTCGCCGCCGCGCTGGAGAAACGCCCCGGCAGGTTTACCGGGGCCTGAGGGTCCTAGCCCGCCTTGGCCGGCTGTTGCATGGCGCGGTTGGGTCCGACGCCGACCTGGGTCTCGCGCGGGGCGCCGGCGGTCTCGCCGGGCTTCATGAACTTGACCAGCACGCGCTGACCGATCAGCAGCGGAGCCTCGTCATAGGCGACGACCACCTCGACCACCCGCTCGTCCGACCGTTGCGAGGGGTCGTCCGAGGCCAGCTTGCGGGCACCGAACACAGCGGCGCGGCGCAGCACGCGGCCCACATAGACCGTGGAGGGGTCGCCCTCGGGGCTGATCTCGACCGCCTGACCGATCTGGATATTGGGAATGTCGGCCTCGACGATCTCGGCGCGAATGATGCGCGGGGCATCGGGCTCGAGGTCGAACATGGTCGACACATTCAGGGTCGAGGCACCGGCACCCGGGTTGGCATAGCGGCGCACGATCCGGCCGCTCATCGGGGCGCGGATAACCGTCAGTTCCAGATTGTACTCGGCTTCAGCCAGACGGGCCTCGACCGTGCGGACGGTCGCTTCCTGGCTGGCGAGGCGGGCTTCGGCCATGGCGATGGCGTCACGGGCCTGATCCAGACGCTGGGCGGCGATATAGTTGCTGTCGGCCAGTTGCTGCATGCGCTGGTACTCGCGCCGGGCGGCGCTCAGATCGACACGCAGGGCAGCCAGCTGGCTGCGGGCCTGGGCCACCTCGGCCTGGGCACGCTGAACGGCGAGACGCGGCTCGTCGTCTTCCTGCCGGGCGAGGATCTGACCGGCGGTGACACGATCGCCTTCCTCGACATAGACGGCCCTGACCACGCCGCCACGCCGTGCGGCGACCTGGATGATGCCGCCCTCGACGTCGGCCTTGCCGTTGGCGACGGCCGCATAGGGGCTTTCAGGCGCGCTGGCGGCGGCCTGTTCGAGCTCGGCCTTTTTGGCCTTGTTGGCGCCCTGCATCATCATGAAGCCGACGACGACCACGACGATGACGACAAGGCCGATCCAGAGCCATTTATTCTTGAGGAAGGCGGGCATGACGGTCTTTCGGTCTCTGAGAGAAGGTTAGTGGTGGGCCAGGGCGGCGTTGGGGTCGGGAATCCGGCGCTCGTCGGAGATGATGATGCCGTCCTCGATCTTGATGACGCGGTCGGCCCAGGCTTCGAGGCGCGGGTCGTGGGTCACGCAGATCACGGCGGCCCCGTGTTCGGTGGCGGCACGACGCAGCAGCTGGATCACGATCTGGCCGTTCTCGCCGTCGAGGGCCGAGGTCGGTTCGTCGGCGAACAGGATCTTCGGGTTCTTGGCAAGCGCGCGGGCGATGGCCACCCGCTGCTTCTCGCCGCCCGACAGGATCGAGGGGCGCTGGTGCAGGCGGTGACCCAGCCCCACTTCCTTGAGCGTGATCATCGCCTGTTTGCGGGCATCCGACGGGGACAGCCCCTGGAATTTCAGCACGATTTCGACCTGCTGCAGGGCCGAAAGCGCCGGGAACAGGTTGAACCCCTGGAAGATGAAGCCGCAGTGATCCAGCCGGAACTTGTCGATCTTGCCGGACGACAGCTTCCACAGGTCATCGACGTCCAGCGCGTCGACACGGCCTTCTTCCGGGCGTAGCAGGCCGGACAGGGCGGCGATCAGCGTCGACTTGCCGGACCCGGACGGTCCCATGACCATGGTCAGGTCGCCGTGGCGGGCGTCGAAATCGACGTTCTTGAGCACTTCAATGAAGGCCTTGCCCGACTTGAATCGCTTGACCAGACCCTTGGCCTCGATCGCGAAGTCGCCGTGCTTGCCGTGTGTCTTGGTGGCGTTCATCGCAGCAGGTCCGCGGGTTGGCTGTTCTTGAGGACGCCCATCGAGAGCAGTCCCGACAGCATGGCGATGACGACCAGTCCGCCACCCACGACGATCAGCAGCATGGGGGGCAGGGCGATGATGACGGCATTGGCCATGGCCAGCATCTGGACCAGCCAGGTCAGGAAGATGGCGGCCCCCACCCCGACCAGACCGACCCAGAAGCTCAGCTCCATGACGATCCGGCGCAGCGATCCCATGCCGACGCCGAGCGCGCGCAGGGAGGCGAATTCCTTGATATTGGCCATGATGGCCCCGCGCAGGGTCTGCCAGGTGATGGCCACGCCGATGATGGTGCCCAGCACCACACAGCCGCCGATGATGATGACCAGTATGCCTTCCTCGAACATGGCGCCGGCGTTGGCGTCGGCCAGCTCCTGACGCGTCCAGGCCTGCCACTGGCCGTTGCCGGCGGCGTTCAGCTGGGCGGCGACGATGGCCGCGCGCGAGGGATCCTTGATCTTGACCATCAGCGGGCCGACGCGCGGGCCGGTGTCGGCCTGACCCAGCATCCGCAGGGTGTCGCGGCTCATGATGATGGTTGGCTGCATCATGTTGGGATAGCCGCGCGTCACGGCGATCACGGTCACGGTCTGGCCGTTGTAGAGGGCCTTGTCGCCCAGCTTGACGCCGAGCGTCTTGAGCGCCGTCTCGTCCACCGCAACGGTGTAGGGCTGGCGCAGGGCATCCACGAGGGCCTGCGAATAGTCAGTCGGAATGGTCACCGATCCGGGCGCCGTATCGATAATGCGGGCCGCGACGAACTGCTGGCGCGGCGCCCCCTGGCGGGCCCTCTCGGCCTGGCTGGCCGTGGGGTCCACGTCCTTGACGGACTGGAAGCTGCCGCCGGCGCCGTCCAGCGGTTGAACCTCGACCACCTCGGCGTGATTGTAGACCAGCGGGATGAAGCGGCGCGGCACGCCCGAAGGTCCGCTGATCAGGCTGGTGGCGCCCGGTCGCAGGACCATGATGTCGGCGTTCGAACGCTCGATCTGGGCCGTGAACCCCTTGCCGATACCGATGAACACACCGGTCATGGCCAGCACCAGCAGGCCCGACAGCGCCAGCGCCATCACGGCCGCCATATAGCGGCGCCATTCATACAGCAGTGTTGAAAGTGCAAGCGACATATGTGGTGCCAAACCCCTGACGTTGGCCCGGTTCTGAAGGCCATGAGCCGTGAGGCCAAGTTAAATCGGGGTAAGGGTCGACCTGCCCTTGCCGGGATCGGCATGGACGACAGGCCAGCCGCCGGTTTATCGTGAGACACAGGGGCGGCGAACGTCCCGACACCATCCAGGAAACATCCCATGACCTTCCGCCCGCTCCGCTTCGCCGCTTCGGTGACCGCCTCGCTTGCCGCCCTTGGACTGGGCGCGGCCCTGACCCTGATGCCGGGCGCCCCGGCGCAGGCGGACGAGGGCATGTGGACCTTCGACAACTTCCCGATCGCCCGCGTGAACGCCCAGTACGGGACCAGTATCGATCAGGCCTGGCTGGACCGGGTGCGGCTGGCCTCGGTCCGCATCCAGGGTTGCTCGGCCTCGTTCGTCTCGGGCGAGGGTCTGATCCTGACCAACCACCATTGCGTGGTGTCCTGTATCCAGGAACTGTCGACCGCCGAGAATGACTATGTGCAGGACGGCTGGATGACCGCCAGCCGGGACGAGGAAAAGGTCTGCCCCGGCCAGACCGCCGATGTGCTGATGGAGATCGTCGACGTCACCGACCGGGTGCTGGCTGCCGGCCAGGGCCTGGAGGGTCAGGCGTTCAGCCAGGCCCGGACGGCCGAGATCCAGGCTATCCAGCGCGAGGCCTGCGGTGGCGACGCGAAGATGAACTGTCAGGTCATCAGCTTCTATCGCGGCGGCCAGTACGCCCTCTACAAATTCCGGCGCTATGACGACGTGCGGCTGGTGTTCGCGCCCGAGTTCCAGGCGGCCTTCTTCGGCGGCGACCCCGACAATTTCAACTTCCCCCGCTATGCGCTCGATGCCGCCTTCCTGCGCGCCTATCAGGACGGCAAGCCGGCCGAGACACCGAACTACCTGACCTGGAATCCGAACGCCCCGACCGAGGGCGAGGTGACCTTCGTCTCGGGCAATCCGGGCTCGACCCAGCGCCTGCTGACGGTGTCGCAACTCGAGCGCCTGCGCGACCAGCAACTGCCGCTGCAACTGATCCAGGGGTCGGAACTGCGCGGTCGCCTGCTGAACTATTCGGCCTCGGGTGAGGAGGCCAAGCGCGTCTCGGTCGATACCATCTTTGGCCTCGAGAACAGCTTCAAGGTCTGGTTCGGCCAGCAGCAGGCCCTGCTGGACCCGGCCTTCATGGCCACCAAGCGTCGCGAAGAGGCCGAGCTGAGGGCCGCGGTGGCGGCCGACCCGGCCCTGGCCGGGCGCATCGGCGATCCGTGGGCCGAACTGGAGGCGGTCGATACCGTCGCCCGCGAACTGTTCCTGCCCTTCTACCAGCTGGAGTCGCGCGCCGGCGGGGGCTCGACCCTCTATGCCATCGGCCGTGCCATCGCCCGGACGGGCCTGTCGCGCGCGGCCCCCGGCAGCACGGTGACCGAGGCCCAGCTGGCAGGCTTTGCCGACCGGGTCGGGGCCGACATCCCGATCTACGAAGGCATTGAGGAAATCCAGCTGACCTTCTGGCTGTCCAAGACCCGCGAATATCTGACGGTCGACAATCCGGCGGTCCAGGCCCTGCTGGGCAAGGAGAGCCCCGAGGCCCTGGCCAGGCGGCTGATCGCCAACACGCGGCTGAACGATCCTGAGTTCCGTCGTCAGGCGGTGATGATGACGCCCGAGGAAATGGCCGCCGCCGACCCCCTGCTGGCTCTGATCCTCGCCAATAACGCCAATGCCGTCGCCGCGGCGCGGGCGTGGGAGGAGGGGGTCACCGTTCCGACCGCCCGGGCCGCCGAGCGCATCGCCCAGGCCCGGTTCGCCGTCTACGGGACGGACCAGTACCCGGACGCCACCTTCTCGCTTCGCCTCAGCTACGGCCAGGTCAAGGGCTGGAGCTATCGCGGCGTCGACGTGCCGCCCTTCACCTATATGGGCGGGCTGTTCGACCGGGCGACCGGTTCCGAGCCGTTCAATGCGGCCCCGCGCTTTCTTGCGGCCCGCGACCGGATCAACCCGAACACCGTCTATGACTTTGTCTCGACCAACGACATCATCGGCGGCAACTCGGGCTCGCCCGTCATCAATGCCCGGGGCGAGGTGATCGGTGCGGCCTTCGACGGCAACATCCACTCGCTGGGCGGCTCCTTCGGCTACGACGGCAACCTCAACCGCACGGTGACGGTCTCGACCGCCGCCATCACCGAGGCCCTCAGGGTCGTCTATGACCAGCCCGCCCTGCTGCGCGAGCTGGGCGTCAGCTGATCCGGACCGGAGAGTCATCCATGCGTCACCTCGCCCTTGCCGCGTCGGCGGCTGTCCTCGCCCTCGTCGCCGTCCCCTCCTCTGCCACGGCAGACGAGGGGATGTGGACCTTCGACAACTTCCCCATCGCCCGCGCCAATGCGGCCCTGGGGACGGCCATCGACCAGGCCTGGCTGGACCGGGTGCAGCGCAGTTCGGTCAAGTTCGGCGGCTGTTCGGCGGGTGTGGTCTCGGGCGAGGGACTGGTGCTGACCAACAACCACTGTGTCGCCAGCTGCGTCGCCCAGCTGTCGACCCCGGCGCTCAACTATGCGGAGACCGGCTTCACCCCGGCCACACGCGAGCAGGAGTTGCGCTGTCCCGGTGCCTCGGCCGAGATCCTGATGGACATCACCGATGTCACCGCGCGCATGCAGGCGGCCGGGCGCGGCCTGAGCGGTGAGGCCTTCAACCGGGCGCGCGACGCCGAGGCGGCGGCCATCGAGGCGGAGTATTGTGCTGACCAGCCCGAGCGCCGCTGCCAGGTGGTGTCCCTGTACCGGGGTGGCCAGTTCAAGCTGTACAGCTATCGTCGCTATACCGACGTGCGGCTGGCCTTTGCGCCCGAGGATCGCGCCGCGACCTTCGGTGGCGACCTCGACAATTTCAACTTCCCGCGCTTTTCCATCGATGCGGCCTTCATCCGCCTCTACGAAAATGGCGTGCCGGTCGAGACGCCGACCCATTTCACCTGGAACCCGAACCGGCCGACGGCGGGTGAGCCGGTGTTTATCTCGGGCAGCCCCGGCTCGACCCAGCGCCTGCTGACCATGGATCAGCTGCTGACCGTCCGCGATGTTCAGCTGCCGCTGGACCAGCTGATCATGTCCGAACTGCGGGGTCGCATGATCCGCTTCGGCTCGGAAAGCGATGAGAACGCCTTCATCGTCATGGATCCGCTGGTCAGTCTTGAGAACAGCTACAAGCGCGGCATCGGCCGCATGCGGGCCCTGATCGACACCGACTTCATGGCCGCCAAGGCCCGGCAGGAAGCGGATTTCCGCGCCCGCTCGACCGACTGGCTGGCCGCGCATACGGCTGCCGGAGGGGCGGACCCCTGGGCCAGGCTGTCGGCGGTGCAGGAGGATGTGCGGCGCCTGTATCCGGCCTATGCCCTGCTGGTGGCCCGCGCGGGCGGTGGCTCCACCCTCTATGGCTGGGCCGAGACCCTGGTGCGGGCGGCGCAGGAGCGCGAAAAGCCCTCGGCCGATCGTTTGCCGGAGTACGGGGACGGTCGCCTGGCCGGCCTTGAGTCCCGCCTTCTGGCCGACCGGCCGGTCTATCCCGACCTCGAGCAGGTGCGGATGGAGTGGTGGCTGTCCAAGACCCGCGAGTGGCTGACAGTCGATGATCCCCGGGTGCGCGAGCTGCTGGGCCGCGAGTCGCCCGAGGGGCTGTCGGAGCGGGTGATCCGGGGCACGACCCTGGCCGATCCCGCCGTGCGCAAGGCGCTGTGGGACGGGGGACTGGAGGCCATCCTGGCGTCGGACGATCCGTTGATCCGCTACGTGCTGTCGATCCAGGGTGTCACCCGGTCGGTGCGCGCCGGGTGGGAAGAGACGGTCGAGGCCCCCACGGCGCAGGCATCCGAGGATCTGGCCGCGGCCCGCTTCGCCGCCTATGGCGACAGCGTCTATCCCGATGCGACCGGCACCCTGCGTCTGACATATGGCCGGGTCGAGGGCTGGACGTATCAGGGCACGACGGTTCAGCCCTTCACCACCTTCGGCGGACTGTGGGACCGGGCGACCGGCGCCCCGCCGTTCGATGTGGCGCCGAAGCTGCTGGCTGCCCGCGACCGGATCGACCCCGATACGGTGCTGAATATGTCGGTCTCCACCGACACCATCGGCGGCTCGTCGGGCTCGCCTGCCATCAATGCGCGGGGCGAGATCATCGGCGCCAATTTCGACTCGACCATCCTGACCCAGCGCAATGCCTATGGCTATGACCCCTCGGTCAACCGCAGCGTCATCGTCACGACCGGTGCCATCACCGTGGCTCTCAGGGACGTCTATGGCATGGACGGCCTGCTGGCGGAGCTGGGCGTGGAGTGAGGCACCGGGGATTAGGCAGTAGGCAATAGGCAGTAGGTCCCAGGCAGCAGGGGCGTGCTACTGCCTGCCGCCCAAACTTCAGAGGTGCGCCATCTTCCGGCGGGCCTTGTCGAAATACTGCCAGCCGGTCCAGAGGGTGATGAGCGCCGCCGCCCAGATCAGCACATCGGCGAACATCTGGAAGTACGGATAATATTCGAACTCCAGTCCGAAGCCGTCCCAGTTACGGGCAAACAGCTGCGCGCCCAGCGCCACCAGCTGCAGGGTGGTCTTCCACTTGGCCAGCAGGGTGACGGGCAGTTTGACCTTGCCGGCCACCGTCTCGCGCAGGGCCGACACGGCGAACTCCCGGAACAGGATCAGGCCACAGGGGATGGCGATCTGGGGCACCGATCCCGAGGTCAGCACGCCCAGGATGGCGCCGGTCACGAGCACCTTGTCGGCGATCGGATCGAGGATCGCGCCCCAGCGCGTGGTCGCATGCCAGCGCCGCGCCAGATAGCCGTCGATCCAGTCGGTCGAGGCGGCGACAACAAAGATGATGAAGGCCGCGCGGTAGAGGCCGAACTGGTCCTCGGGGCTCAGATAGGATGAGACGATCGGGATCCCGCCCGTCGCCCCGGCCAGGATCAGGAACATCACCACCCCGGCCGCGAGGCGGAGACCGGTCAGGATATTGGGGATGGGATTGGCGTGATGGGGGGCGGCGTCTGTCATGATCATCTCCGGTCCTTGACCGGGTGTGCCACGCTTCGCGGGCGCTGGCGAGCGCTGCTAGACCGGACGAAATTCCCCGTCCTCGCCCAGCACGCGCAGGGCGCCGTCGGCAATGCCGAAATGCAGGCCCGTGAGGGTCAGCTCGCCCGCCGCCTCACGCTCGGCGATCCACGGGAAGGTGCGCAGATTGTCCAGCGACAGGCGGACGATCGCCTCCTCGCTGGCCTGAGCCACATGCTCATGGTCACAACCCTCCAGCGCCTTCAGCACGGTCGGACGGCCCTGGTCGACCCAGGCTTCGACAAAGTCGAGGCCGGCCGCGCCGCTCTCCGAACGCATCGCCTGCACGCCGCCGCACAGGGCGTGGCCCATGACGACGATGCGCGAGACCTTCAACGCCTTGACCCCGAACTCGAGCGCCGAGGACACGCCGTGAAGCCCGCCGTCGGGCTGATAGGGCGGCACCAGATTGGCCACATTGCGCACGACAAACAGGTCCCCGGGGGCGGCGTCAAAGATCAGCGCCGGGTCTGCCCGGCTGTCCGAACAGGCGAGGAACAGGGTGTGCGGCGTCTGCCCCATCGAGGCCAGTCGCTCATAGGCCTGTTTCGACTCGGGCCACTGGTGGGCGCGGAAACGGCGGTAGCCCTGGATCAGGGGGTCGGTCGACAGGTCGGTCATGGGGCGGTTCTAGCGCCAGCCGCCTGCCGCGCCAACCGAAAGCCGCGGCTCAGCTTTTCCGGAAAAAGGCGTGGATGCGCTCGGCGGTCTGCTGGCTGATGCCGTCCACCCTGGCCAGATCGACGACGGCGGCGCGCGAGACACCCTTGGCCGAACCGAAGGCCTGCAGCAGGGCCTTCTTGCGGCCCGGTCCGATCCCCTCGATCTGGTCCAGCGGGTTCTTCCTGATGTCCATCGAGCGGCGCGTGGCATGGGCGCCGTTGGCAAAGCGGTGGGCCTCGTCGCGCAGTCGCTGCAGATAATAGAGGGCCGGTGACTTCTGCGGCAGCATGAAGGGCGGCTTGCCCGGCATGAAGAAGCGTTCGCGCCCCGCGTCGCGATCCGGCCCCTTGGCCACGCCGACCACGGTCACATCGTCGATCTCCAGCTCCCCCAGCACACGCACGGCCTCGGCCAGCTGGCCCGCGCCGCCGTCGATCAGGATCAGGTCCGGCCATTCGGTCGCCTGTCCGGCCTCCTCGTCCTTGACCAGACGGGCAAAGCGCCGGGTCAGGACCTCGCGCATCATGCCGTAGTCATCGCCCGGGCTCAGTTCATCGCTGCGGATATTGAACTTGCGGTACTGGTTCTTCCGGTAGCCCTCGGGCCCGGCCACGATCATGCCGCCGACCGGGTTCGAGCCCGAGATGTGGGCATTGTCATAGACCTCGATCCGCTCAGGCCGGGCCTCCAGTCCGAACGCGTCGGTCACTTCGTCCAGAATCCTGCCCTGGGCCGAGGTCTCGGCCAGCCGCCGGCCCAAGGCCTCGCGGGCATTGGTGGTCGCGTGCTCGACCAGGGTCAGCTTGTCGCCGCGCTTCGGGATGGCGATCTCGACCTTGTGCCCGACCTTGAGGCTGAAGGCCTCCTGCAGCAGTTCCAGCTCCAGAGGGCGCTGATTGGTCAGGATCAGGCGCGGGACGGGCTTGTCCTCATAGAATTGCGCCAGAAAGGCGGACAGGATTTCGGTGTCGCTGTCGCTGCGGTCGATGCGCGGGAAATAGGCCCGCCCGCCCCAGTTCTGGCCCGCGCGATAGAAGAACACCTGCACACAGGCCTGTCCGGCATCGGTGTGCAGGGCAAACACATCGGCCTCGGACACCCCGCCGGCCAGCCGCGAGTATTCCATCGAAATGGCCGTCAGCGCCCGGATGCGGTCGCGCAGCCGCGCCGCGCGCTCATAGTCCATGGCCTCGGACGCCGCCTGCATGTCACGCGACAGCCGTCCGACCACCGCATCCGACTTGCCGTTCAGAAAGGCCGCCGCCTCGCCGACCAGCCGGTTGTAGTCCTCCAGCGAGATCAGGCCGGTGCACGGCGCCGAACAGCGCTTGATCTGGTGCAGCATGCAGGGCCGGGTGCGCCCCTCATAGACGCTGTCCGAGCACGACCGCAGCAGGAAGGCCTTCTGCAGGGTCGTCAGGGTCCGGTTGACCGCCCAGGTCGAGGCGAAGGGGCCGTAATAGTCGCCCTTGATGGTGCGCCCGCCCCGGTGCTTGCGGATCTGGGGCGCGGGGTGGTCGCGCCGGATCATCAGCTGGGAGAAGCTCTTGTCGTCGCGCAGCAGCACATTGTAGCGCGGCTTCAGCGACTTGATGTAGGTCGCCTCCAGCAACAGGGCCTCGGTCTCCGACGCCGTCAGCACCAGCTCCATCGACCGGGTCTGGTTGACCATCAGGGCCGTGCGCTGGCTGTGCACCCGCCCTTGCGCATATTGCAGCACGCGCTTCTTCAGCGACTTGGCCTTGCCGACATAGAGGCACGACCCGTCCTCGCCATACATGCGATAGACGCCCGGCTTGTCGGGCGCACGCCGGGCCTCGTCGCGGATCAGCTCCGCGCCGGTCAGGGGCGGCTTTTCCGTCGAGGAATCAGGGGGCAGGGCAGTCATCTGCCCCAATATAGGGTTACCCGCGCCGGACCAGAACCACGCCGCCGATCACCATCAGGATGCCGGCCACCCGCATCAGGTTCATCGGCTGTTTCGGCACGCCCATGGCCCCGAAGTGGTCGAGCACCAGGCTGATGATCAGTTGCCCGGCCACCATCAGGGTGATGGTCACCGCCACGCCCAGCCGCGGCACGGCCCAGGCGGCCGCCACCACAAAGATCGAGCCGTACAGCCCGCCGATCCACACCCACCAGGGCAGCGACCGCGTCGCCGCCATGTCCGGCCGGGTCTGCAGCATCAGCGCCAGCATCCCCAGCGCCACCGTGCCGACCGCGAACGAGATGAAGGCCGCATTGACCGGCGAGGCCACGGCCTCGGCCAACCGCGCATTGGTCGGCGCCTGAAGGGCGGTGGCCCCTCCCGCCAGAACGACGGCCAGCATGGCAAGCAGTGCAGGATTCATCCGCGCTGGCTAGCACCGGGGAGGGCGGATGGGAACGGCGTCCTCACCATCTTGGATCGGCCGGCACCCCGTCCAGATATTCCCCCAGCCGCGCGCGGCTGCCCCGGCTGAGGGCGTCGGGCAGGGCGTCCGGGGCAAACCAGCCGGTCTCGGCGATCTCGCCGTGCTGGCTGGCGGGGCCGGTCGTGAAGTCGCGGATCAGATAGACGGCGACGTGATCGCCGCGGAAATGGGCCTCGTTCGAGTGGATCGACAGCAGGGTGGCGGGCCCGGTCAGGACAAGTCCGGTCTCCTCGCGCATTTCGCGCACCAGGGCGTCGTGCAGGCTCTCGCCGCGATCGACCCCGCCGCCGGGCAGCCACCAGTCGGGCAGATAGGTGTGCCGCACCAGCAGGATCCGCCCCTCGCCATCGATCGCCAGCCCGCGCACGCCCAGCGTCATGCCGCGCGTCCTCCGGGCCAGCGTCTGGAAGGCCGGGCGGGTGAAGGGCTCTATACGCTCGCGCCAGTTGCGGGTCGGGGAGGGGGCCATGCGGCTTGATGGCCCGCCCCGCGCCCCTTGAACAGAGGCCGGGCGCGCTTTAAGGCCAGACCCAGATTTCCGACGGGAGAATTCCATGACCGCGCTCGCCATCATCTTCGGCTTTGTCATCGTTCTGGGCGCGCTGAACGTGTTCGAGTTCGGCCGGGTTGACTGACACCCGACAGGGCCCGCCTGACATGCCCGGGGCCGTTCTGGTTACCGGCGGCGCCAAACGCATCGGCCGGGCCATTGTGCTGGCGCTGGCCGGGGCCGGCCATGACCTGGTCATCCACTGCCGTTCCTCGAAAGACGCCGCCGAGGCGCTGGCCGGTGAGGTCCGCGCGCTCGGCCGCCGCGCCGTGGTCGTCACCGCCGATCTGTCAAGGGAAGATCAGGTCCGACGGCTGGTACCCGAGGCGAGCGCCGCGCTGGGCCCCCTGACCGGTCTGGTCAACAATGCCTCGGCCTTTGAGGACGACCGAGTCGGCGACCTGTCGCGCGCCCTCTGGGACACGCATATGGAGACCAATCTGCGCGCCCCCGTGGTGCTGGCCGAGGCCCTGGCCGGTCAGGTGCCGGCGGGCGGCGGCTGGATCGTCAACCTGCTGGACCAGCGGGTGAAGAAGCCCGATCCGCGGTTCTTCTCCTATGCCCTGTCGCGCGCCGGCCTGTGGTGGGCGACGCGCACCCTCGCCCAGGCGCTGGCGCCGACGGTGCGGGTCAATGGCGTGGGGCCCGGGCCGACACTCGCCTCGGTACACCAGAGCGAGGCCGACTTTCAGGCCGAGGTCGACGGCACGCCCCTCAAGCGCGCCAACCGTCCGGAAGAGATCGCCGACGCCGTCCTGTGGCTGGCGCGGGCGCCCGGCGTGACCGGTCAGATGATCGCCGTCGACTCGGGCCAGCATCTGGCCTGGCGCACCCCCGACATCGAAGAGGACTGATCCCATGACTGACGGCCTGCGCCACGAGGGGCTGACCGTATTCGTGCGCGACCTGATGGTCGAGGCGGGCATCGGCGTGCACGCCCATGAGCAGGGCCGCCTGCAGACGCTGGTGATCAATGTCGCCCTGCGGCTGGCGCCCGGTCCGGTCGAGGCCCTCGGCGACACCCTGAACTATGAGGATGTCGCCCGCCTGTCGCGTGAGCTGGTGGACGAGGGCCATATCGGTCTGGTCGAGACCTTCGCCCAGCGTCTGGGCCAGCGGCTGATGGCGAATCCGGTCGTACAGGCGGTGACGGTGCGTATCGGCAAGCCCGGCTGTCTCGCCGATGCGGCCGAAGCCGGCTGCGAGATCACCCTGTCGCGCGGCTGACAGTGGTTGCGCGGCGGCGCTCGCCCCGGCATTGTCGCCCCGAAGCGTGAGGAGCCCGATGGCCGAACCCGGCGATCCCGACCTGTTCAAGGACAATCCCGCCCCCCGGCCCGAGGTCGATCCGGATGCCGAGGTGGGGTTCTGCTCGCCTGACTCCCTCGCCGGCCGTCCGCGTACCCCGCCGTCTGCGCCTGAACCCGAGCCTGAGCCTGAGCCCGGGCCCGACGTCAGCCGGGCGCCGCACCCGGAGCCCGACCCCGTGCCGGCCGACGATCCTCCGGCGGCGTCCAGCCCTCCGGTCCGGCGTGATGAAACCGCTGAAACCCTGCCTGAACCCGAGGGGATGATGGGCCTCTATACCGTCTATGCCCTGATCCTGTTCGCCATCCCGACCTTTGGCGTGTCGGCCATCATCGGTCTGCTGGCGGTCATGATGCGCGACGTGCCCACCCAGGCGCTCGCCGCCAGCCACCACGTCTTCCAGGTGCGGACCCTGTGGACGGCGGCGGTCGTGGCCGTGCTGGGGGTCATCCTGATCGTGGTCAATGCCGGGGTCTTCGTCCTCTTCGCCCTGGTCGTGTGGGTGCTGGTGCGGGGCGCCTGGGGCAGCTGGATGCTCAAGTCGCGGCGCGCCATTCCGGATCCCCGCACCTGGTGGATCTGACCCCGGGACACCGGGCTTGAAAGCCCGGCTCTCCAATCCCAGATAGGGGCTCACGGGATCCGCCGCTTTCGGGGGTCCGTATCCAGGGTCGCTTCCAGGAGGGCCGTATGACCACGCGTACCGTTCTGTTCGACAGCCCCTTCCTGCTGGGCTTCGATCACACCCGCAGCCTGATCGACCGGGCAGCGCGGGCGGCCTCGGAGGCCTATCCCCCCTATAATGTCGAGCAGCGGGGCGATGCCGCGGTCCGGATCACCCTGGCCGTGGCCGGGTTCTCGCCGGACGATCTGGCGATCACGCTCGAAGGCCGACAGCTGACGATTTCCGGCAAGCGCGAGGGGGCCGACAAGGGCGGCGACAGTGCCTATCTGCATCGCGGCATTGCGGCCCGCGGCTTCCTTCGGACTTTCGTCCTCGCCGATGGCCTCGAGGTCGAGGAAGCGTCGCTGGAACACGGCCTGCTGCACGTCGATCTGAAGCGGCCCGAGCAGGTCGCCCAGACCCGCCGCATTCCCATCACGACCCGCTGACGGCCGGCTTCGCGCCGGGTCCATGCGGAGCCACTTTGCCGGGTCAGGCGTTGACCCCTCACACCCGCTTTTCAGGAGCCCTGTTCTGGTGACGACGACCCACGATATGACGGACGAGGCCTTTGCCGATCTGGGCGCGCCCGATCTGGTCTATGTCCGCGGGGTGGCCGCGTCCGAGATCATGGACGAGGTCGCCGGCACCTCCGATCCGGACCAGCCCGTCATCCGGCTGGATCCCGGCCAGACCCTCTATGCCGTGCACAGCGCCGATGGCGAGCGGCTGGCCGTCCTGGCGGACCGGGAGAGTGCCTTTGCCGCGGCTGTGGCCCACGAGCTGGAGCCCGTCTCGGTCCACTAGGGCCGTCAGGCGGCCGTGGATTCCAGACGCCGGACCAGAAGCGCCTCGACGGCGTCCCGGCTGTCCGCAGCCCTGAGGCGCTGACGCAGGTCCGGCGAGCGCAGGGCGCGGGACGCCGCCGCCAGGGCCCGCAGATGTCCGGCGCCGTCGCTTTCCGGTGCGAACAACCCGAGGATCAGATCCACCGGCCGGTCATCGACCGCATCAAAGGCGACCGGTGTGTCCAGCCGGATCAGGACGGCGAACATCCGGTCGATGTCCTTCAGCCGGGCATGGGGCACGGCAACGCCCGATCCGATACCGGTCGACCCCAGGGCCTCCCGCTCCATGAGGGCATCCATCAGGGGTGCCGGATCCGCCCGGCCCAGAACCTGGGCCGCGGCGTCCGCCACGGCCTGGAGGGCCTGACGTCTGGACGAGACGCTTCCGCGCAGGACGATGCCGTCCCTGGCGACCAGATCTCCGATTTCCATTCTTGTCCCCGAACTACGCAACTGTGGGTGAGAGGGTTATCCGCCCTCTGCACCCGACTTGCGGCCTCTTAAGGGCCTTATACCGTCGAACCGTTTACTGAACCGTGTCCGTTCTGTGAACTCGTGCGGCGGGGGTCCACCCAGCCGATATTGCCGTCGGGCCGGCGATAGACCACGGCCACGCCGCCGTGGGCCGCATTCTTGAACACCACGACCGGATAGCCGCTCATGTCCAGTTCCAGCACGGCCTGACCGACGGTCAGGGTGCGCAGTTCCGACTCGGTCTCGGCGATCACCAGTCCCGCAGGGGCCTCGCCGTCCGGCTTGCCGACATCGCCAAAGGCGTCGTCATCGGCGTCGTCCAGATTGCGGAAGACCGTCATGCGGGCCACCTCGGCAGCCGCCATCTCCTGCTTCTCGGGCGACAGCCCCTTGGGCCCGGCGTGGTGGTCCTTCAGCCGCCGCTTGTAGCGCCGGACCCGCTTCTCCAGCTTGTCGAGCGAATCGGAGAAGGCGCCGTGCGCGTCCATGCCGTGTCCGGTGGTGACCAGACTCTGGCCCGAGGCCAGCCGGACCCAGCAATCCACCTTGAACCCGGGCCCGTCCCTGGACACCACAACCTCGGCATCCTGTCCGCCACGTTCAAAGTATTTGCCGACCCCCTCATTGAGTTCCAGGGAGATGCGCGAGCCTAACGCTTCGCCGACATCCACGTGCTTACCGCTGACTTGGACTTGCATGAGACACAGAACGCGACCGAAGCCGTTCGGTGTCAACGGGCTTCACATTTTTGTGGTCGCCGGACCGCCTGTCGTTAACCGGCTTTCAGCCGCCGTCTGCGCTCGACAGACGACGGAATCCTCAAGGCTTCCCGATACTTGGCCACAGTACGGCGGGCGATGTCGATGCCCGCCTGATTCAGCAATTCGACGATCCGGTCGTCGGACAAAACGTCGCCGTCCAGCCCCTCGTGATCGATCATCGTCTTGATCCGGTGACGGACGGCTTCGGCCGAGTGGCTGGACTGGCCGTCGACCGACTGGATCGCCGAGGTGAAGAAGAACTTCAGCTCGAACACGCCGCGCGGCGTGGCCATATATTTGTTCGAGGTCACGCGGCTGACGGTCGACTCATGCATGCCGATCGCATCGGCCACGGTCTTGAGGTTCAGGGGCCGCAGGAATTCGACGCCAAAGGCCAGGAAGGCATCCTGCTGGCGGATAATCTCGGACGAGACCTTGAGGATGGTCTTCGCCCGCTGGTCCAGTGACTTGACCAGCCAGTTGGCCTGGGCTGCACAGTCGGCGACGAAGGACTTTTCCGTATCCGACCGGGCGCCGGCCGA
>Ga0209404_10001219_pt1 | contig 17826 bp, 17 predicted proteins | sample TroAtlMetagenome_2_FD_187447 | JGI IMG/M metagenome (GOLD analysis project Ga0209404, IMG submission 187447) | Marine eukaryotic phytoplankton communities from Atlantic Ocean - Tropical Atlantic ANT8 Metagenome (SPAdes) (version 2) | ecosystem: Environmental > Aquatic > Marine > Oceanic...
TGGTAAGTCCAGAGTATCTGGTCGAATCCGTGGGGTGCTTTACGCAGAAATGCATTCTGCTTCCGCACATAACGGAACCCGGACTTCGCGATCACCTCCTCTACTACTTTTGCCAGCCTCAAACCCAATGACATGACGTGTGGTCCCAGCGCCAAGGCCGCGCCAACAGCCGCTTGTTAAAATTTTCGCACCACCCTAGAAAAAATCACCTGAAGCAATCGCTTCTAAGAACGCCTTTTGAGGTTCAGTAACCTTTGATCTGGGGGTATAACCATATTCGTCCGGCTCAGCAAGCATAAGTTTTTTCGCTTCTTCAGCGACTGCAGATAACGCTTCTCTCTCTTCCTGACTCATTGATGAGATGTATATGGAAATATTCTCTTGTGCTTTCACTGCATAATCGAGATCGATTATATCTTCACCTTCGAACATGAGGATCCACATGTATTCAAAAGCGATTTGGGCCAGTGTTCTCATGCTCGATTCTTCCTGAGATTTTAACGCTCAAATCAGGCGACCAAACCGCTGCTCGGCTTTTGGCGCGAAGCGACCAGCGCCAAAAGCCGAGCAGCGGTTTGGTCGCCTGAATTTTTTTGTTAGATTTCTTTCTTACCGAGTACAGCTACACTGGCTAATTCCATGCGGTTCTCACCGCTTACGCATGTATATTTACCAGGAATATTTTTGGCTATACCAAACCGACATATTTCTTCAATTACTGAACTTACGAGAACTTCATAATCAGAAATATCACTAAGCGTCCACTGCTTGAGGAATTTTTCGTGAACAATTTTATTTCTATAGGTTTGTAGATCATTCAGCTTAGTTAAAACTTCTTTATCTATATTTGCTTTGCACAATTTACCTACACGGGAGAATGCTTCTCCATATGTACCCTTTGATGCCTTAGATGCGGATTTTGTGGCCAAATTAACTATTAACGCTTGATATGTATTTACAGTTAACATGTCGTTTAATGAAACCATACCTTTAGAATCATCTCTACCAAGGAAGCCATACATAGTCTTCGGATTATGAAAAAAATAACAACACAAAAATTCTTTGATCGCTATTTCGAAGGTCGTACAAAGGCTAGTAAGCGTCAGACCACCGAAATGATTTAAAGAAGAGATAATATCTTCAGTTTTCTGGTTGCCCAACATGATATCTGTGCGTTCTTCATGCAGCGATGGGTCAGTTGCATAATATTCATAGGATTTTAAATGAGCATCAATGGCATTCTTGTTGTTGACAAAGTCATGGAATGATTTGAATGCTACATAATCCTCCAAAGACTTAAAGCGCAGTCCGTCTCCATTAAATACCGGTTCTTTCATTTTTTTCCCTTAAATATAACGCGGAGCTTTGCGGCAATTTTGTAGCCACGAAGCGGTGGAGAAATTGTCCGACAAAAGCGAATTGTTAAGTTTTGACTGCATGGCCCGAATTCGAAGATAAACGAACAGCTATACATGCAGCAGCTAAAATAATGCCCGCGACACCACTTATTGCCACAAGCACTGCTAAAGCGTAAAACAGCCAAGGACTAAGGTTCTTGTTTGAATAAATACAGTAACCCAGAGCAAACCGTCCAGCCAACAGCACTGACTCAAAAGCCAAAGCACCAATAAATAGAGCTGTGCCGCTATTCGGCGCTGCCCAAGAGTCCCAGCCCTGCCTTGCTTCGGGAATACTTAGCACCTTTAATACAAGCAGCACAAACCCGCTCAAGATTAGAGCTACACCCAGTCCTCTCTGTATCAACGCTCGGCTCATAATTCGTAAACTTAACAGTGATTAGACAGCACGCAGCACTAATACATAACCGTGCATTCGAGATAACTCCGCGCGTCGGTTGGTTGTGCTGGGGGCTTTTTCTAGTGAAATCATGTGGCTATCACCCTCCTTGGTGGTTTGAGCGTATTCGCGCGACTGCGTGATTACGTTACTACCCGTCAGTGCCGGTATGCCCGGCATGCGCTTGAGTGTCTGCCGTGCCTGGCAGCGTTGTGCCTCATCAATACACCATTTTACTGATCAGGCGCTACCGGTTTGCGGTTCAGTAGTCTTTGGTTGGGCTATCGGTTGGCATGGCCCAGAGGTGGGCGGCGACCAGGGCGCGCCAGGGGGCGAATTGGCTTAGCCATTTTTGGGTGAAGGCCTGGTCTGGCGGCTCGAGTAGGTTGAGCAGTGCGCCGAGGCGTTTGCGTACTACGACGTCGCCGTGCAGGGAGCCATCCAGTGCGCCGTAGCCGCGCAGCAGGATGTAGCTTTGTGTCCAGGGGCCGATGCCTTTGATCTGGCTGAGGGCGGCGCTGATCTCATCGGCTGGCGGTTGCGGCAGCGTTGCCCAGTGGTCTAGGGGCAGGGTGCCGCTTTCTACGGCGCCTGCCAGGCGGATGAGGGTGGCGGCTTTGCTGGCGGAGAGACCGCAGCTGCGTAGCTGGTCTGGGCTGGCGGCCAGCAGCTGATCGGGCAGCGGGTGGCAGATCATGCCGTTGGCCAGCGGTGTGCCGAGTTGGCGAATGAGCTTGCGGCGGACCGAGATGGCGGCTTCTACGCTGATCATTTGACCGATGACGGCCCAGCAGGCGGCTTCAAAGGGGCTAGCGCTTTGCGGCATGCGCAGCCCCGGCGTGTATGTCAGCAGGCGAGCGATGTCCGGATGACTGCCGTGGGCTGCATGCAGGCTGGTGATGTCTTGTTTGAGGCCGAGCATGCTGTGTAGCTGGTCTTGCAGCTGCGCCGGGTCGGCCTCTGCGCCCTTCAATACGGCGCGAGCCGTGTCGGGGGCGCCGAGGTCCAGCTGCAGCAGCGCGGGCTGGCGTTGCCAATGCAGGGCCTTTTCGATGCGTTGATCTTCCGTGCGTTCCGATACCTGTTCCCGGTCGCGTGCGTAAAAGCGCAGTACGTCGGCGTGACGAAAGTCCCCCGGCAGCGCGATTGCCAGGCGAGTGTGCAGGTCAGTCATCCTTTACGCCTTGTGCTTCGCGCTCCAGCAGCGCGCGTTTACGCTCCACGCCCCAGCGGTAGCCGGACAGGCTGCCGTCGCCGCGCACAATGCGGTGGCAGGGGACGGCTATGGCCAGCGGGTTGGCGGCGCAGGCACCGGCGACAGCGCGAGCGGCGGTCGGTGTACCCAGTGCCGTAGCCAGTTGGGCGTAGCTGCGCGTCTCGCCGGGCGGTATTGCTTGTAGCGCCTGCCAGACGCGACGCTGGAAGGCGGTGCCGCGTATGTCCAGCGGCAGTGTTGGTGCCTGGTGCGGGGTTTCGATCATGGCGGTCACAGTGCGCAGTTGGTCTGCCAAGCCGTGATCGGGCGTGCACTGGGCGTTGGGGAAGCGTGCGCGCAGGTTGTCCTCAAGCTGGCGATCATCATCACCGAGCAAAATGGCGCACACGCCCAGATCACTGCGAGCAACCAGGACGCGGCCCAGCGGGCAGGGGCCGGTGGCAAAACGGATCTGTTGCTGGTGTCCGCCCTGGCGGTAGTCGCTGGCGGACATGCCCAGCTCCGAGGCGGCGTCGGCGTAGAAGTGGCTGGAGGAGCTGTAGCCAGCGGCATAGGCGGCGTCGGTGGTGGTGCCAGCGCCGCTTAGGTGCTGCTGCAGGCGCTGTTGGCGCACGGCGCGGGCGTATTCTCGCGGGGTAAGCCCGGTTTCGCGGCGAAATTCGCGCTGCAGGTGCCAGCGGCTTAATCCGGCGCTATCGGCCAGTTGCTGCAGAGTGGGTGTTTGCTCTGCCTGCTCGATCAGGCGGCAGAGCTGAGTGATGCGGCTGTGTCGCGTCGCACCGGGGGCTTCGTCTGGCTTGCAGCGCAGGCAGGGCCGAAAGCCGGCGGCGCGGGCCTGGGCGGTGTTGTCAAAGAAGCGCAGGTTCTCGGCCTTGGCCTGGCGGGACGGGCAACTGGGGCGACAGTACACGCCGGTGGTGATCACGGCGTAGATAAAGCGGCCATCGGCTGCCGGGTCACGTTGCTGAATCTGCTGCCAGCGCTGCTGGGTCAGGCTGGCTGTGTCTGTGTGCGTCATGGGCGGACTCTCGCCGAGGGTGATGCTGCCGATGTTGCCTGCGGGGGGCCTGCGGCTGCGTCTACTATCTTGCTACTGAATCGGCAGGCGGTCATCATCGGGCTGAACATGACCCTGCCGAGTTGATCCATGGTGCCCAAACACCTCACGTCCATCAATGATGTTGCTGCTGCCTGCTGGGATGGTCTGCTGGCGGCCGACTATCCGTTTCTGAGGCACGGCTTTATCCGTGCGCTGGAGGACAGTGGCGCGGTGTGCGCGGCCTCTGGCTGGCAGCCGGCGCACCGGGTGGTGGAGCGCGATGGCCAGTTGCAGGCGCTGCTGCCGCTGTACCTAAAGGATCATTCCTGGGGTGAGTATGTGTTCGATTGGCAGTGGGCGGACGCCTGGGAGCGGGCAGGGCGGGCCTATTATCCCAAGTACCTGAGTGCGGCGCCGTTTTCGCCGGTGCAAGGGCCGCGGCTGATAGCCCGTGACGCCGATGCGGCCGGCGCCTTGCTGGACAGTCTGGATGTCGATCTGCAGGGGCAGCGGGTGTCCAGTTTGCATTTGCTGTTCAATACCGGAGCAGAGAATGAATGGCTGGCCGAGCGCGGCTGGTTGCAGCGTCTGGGGTGTCAGTTTCATTGGTACAACCGCAATTACGCCTGCTTCGATGATTTTCTGGCGGCCTGTAACTCGCGCAAGCGCAAGAATTTTCGCAAGGAGCGGCAGGCCATTCGCGACCAAGGAATTCACTTCTGCTGGTTGGCGGGTGATCAGCTGGACGCCGCCGCCTGGCAGCAGTTTTATCCGTTCTACGCGGCCACCTATTACAAGCGCGGTCAGGAGCCCTACCTGCCGCCGGCGTTTTTTACGCTGTTGAGCCGCTACTGCAACGCCAATGTGCGCCTGTTGTTTGCCATGCAGGGCGAGCGGGCGGTTGCGGGAGCGCTGTTTCTGGTCGGTGGCGATACGCTCTACGGTCGCTATTGGGGTTGCCTGGAGGAGTACGACCGGTTGCACTTTGAAACCTGTTTTTATCAAGGTATGGAGCGCTGTATTGCTGAAGGGTTAAAGCGCTTTGATGCCGGCGCTCAGGGCGAGCACAAACTGGTGCGCGGCTTTGAACCGGTGTTGACGCAGTCGTGGCACAAGCTGCAACCGGGGCTGCATGAGGCGGTGGGGGATTTTCTGCTGCGCGAGCGCGCTGGGGTGAAGGCGTATCGGGAGGATGCGCTCAGCTACCTGCCGTTTCGGCAGGCAGCTGAGTAGCGGGCTTACTCGGCGCCGTCTTCCAGGCGAGTGGCGCTGATGATGCTGACCGTGTTGACCGGGACGTTCTGGTGGCCGGCGCGGCTGGTGGTTTGTACCTTGCCGATGGTCTCGACGACGTTCTGACCGCTGACCACCTCACCGAAGACGGCGTAGCCGAAGTCGCGGCCGCCGTGGTCGAGAAAGTCGTTATCGCTCAGATTGATAAAGAACTGGCTGGTCGCGCTGTCGACGATCTGGGTGCGGGCCATGGCCAGGGTGTAGCGGCGATTTTTCAGGCCGTTGTCTGCTTCGTTCTTGATCGGGTTGCCGGTTTCAAGCTGACGCATGTTGCTGTCAAAACCGCCGGTTTGAATCATGAAGCCCGGAATCACGCGGTGGAAGATGACGCCGTTGTAGTGGCCGGCTTCAACATAACGCAAGAAGTTTTCGGTGCTGATGGGGGCCTGCTCTTCGTTCAGCTCGACGACGATATCGCCAAGGCTGGTGCTCAACTGTACGCGGGGGTTGTCGGCCAGGGCGGCGGTACTGAACAGGGTTAGGGCGGCAGCGCCAATCAGGTGTTTCAGCATGGATGACTCCGTGGTCAGGGGCTTGTAAGTCCCGCTTGGGCGGGATCTGTTATTGCGGCGGCCGGGCCGCTGTCGACCTCGGCGAGAAAATCCAGCAGCAGCTGGTTGAAGGTGTCCGGCTGGTCGACCGGCGTAGCATGCCGTGAATCGGCGATGACTTCCAGCCGCGCATCCCCCAGATGACTGACGTACTCACGTTTGTGCTCGACCGGTGTGTAGTCACGGTCAGCGCTGACCACCAGCACCGGACAGTTGATGCGATCCAGCCGGTTGCTGACGCCCCAGCCGACGATCGCACGCAGGGAGGCCAGATAGCTCTTGCGGTCGTTGGCGCACCAGCGGTCGATAAAGGTCTGGCGATGATGCTCCTGATCGGGCTTGGGAAACAGCAGCCGGGCCAGGCCCTTGGCGATCGCCGACATGGGCAATACATGGGCAAAGAACAAGCGCTTGCCGGCCATCCAGTATTCCAGCGGTTTGCGCGGGATGACTTCGGGAGCGCTGTTGACGATGGTCAGGCTGGAGGGGACGTCCGGGGCGTCGGTGGCCAGCTGGAAGGCGATCATGCCGCCCATGGACAGGCCGACGATATGGGGCTTGTGCAGATCCATCGCGCGGATAAAGGCCAGGCAATCGCGGGCGAAGAGTTCAATCGAGTAGCCCTTGCCGGTTTTCTCGGTACCGCCGTGGCCGCGCATGTCCAGGCAGAGTACCCGGTAGTGCGGCGTCAATGCAGGGAGCTGATATTCCCAGTCCTGTTCGCTGGAGCCCAGGCCATGCAGCAGCAGCAGCGGCGGGCCGGAGCCCTGGTCGGTGTAGTGAAACTGACAGTCGTTCAGCGTGATCTGCGGCATGGGCAGGGTCCGAATGGCCGAAAGGGCCATTCTAGGCGTGAAATTACAGGGAATTGAAGCCCTTCAATGCTCTGTCATCGAATGTTCAATGATCAGGTCAGCCAGAATGCGCGTCGCGGGGCCGACCGGGCGCTCTTTGTTGGCATAGAGAAACAGGTAGGCCGAGCGTTGGGCGCCTTGCTCCAGCGGCAGGGGTTTTAGCTGCTGGCTGTTCAGATACTGAGTTATTTCATGCTCGGGCAGCCAGGCGAAGCCGAGACCTCGGGCAACCAGGCGAGCGGCGGTGCCGAGGCTGGCAACGGTCCAGCGTTGCTCGGCGCCCAGCCAGCCGGAATCGCGTGGTTGCCGCTCGCCGGAATCGCGGATGACGACCTGCAGATGCGTTGCCAGGTCGTCGTGGGTGAGGGTGCGTTGCAACTGGTGCAGTGGGTGATCCGGGTGCGCAACAGCCACAAATTGTACGGCGTTGAGCTGCTGTGGCAGGTAGCCGGCGATGCTGAGGCCAGAAATGGCCAGATCAGCCGTGCCGTCCTGCAGTCGCTCCTCCACGCCGGACAGCACTTCTTCGCGTAGCTGGACCCGACAGCCACGACTTTGCGGCATAAAGGCGCGCAGGGCGCTGGCCAGACGATCGGTGGGGTAGGCGGCATCGACCACCAGGCGTACTTCTGCCTCCCAACCCTGATCCATCTCGCTGGCCAGCATTTCCAGTTGGCTGGCCTGATTCACCAGTTGCCGGGAGCGGCGCAACAGGGCCGCGCCGGCTTCGGTCAGTACCGCCTTACGGCCTTCTATTTCCAGCAGCGGGATGCCCAGCTGCTCCTGCATGCGGGCGACGGTGTAACTGATCGAGGATTGCGATCGGTGCAGCGCCTCGGCGGCCTGGGCAAAGCCGCCATGGTCTACCACGGCTTGCAGCGTGCGCCATTGCTCAAGGGTTACACGGGGTGCTTTCATCCTGCCATCCTCTGCCGTATTGTGGTTGCGGGACAAGTGAATGTCCCGTGTGGTGCCAGCGTAGTGCCGCTAACCGATCTGCCGCCAGGAGCTAACCATGCGCATCATTGCCGCTGCCAGTCTGTTGTTTGCCTGCCTGTTGCCTGCCGGTGTGCAGGCCTTTCCGATTGATCTGCAAAGCCAGCTCGAAGGCGTGAGCATCGAGGCTGAGACGACCGACATGAGCAATATCGCCACGGTGCTGCTGCGTAACACCGGCAGCGCTGCCGCGCTGTGCGAGGCGACCTTCGTCAATGGGCCGGAGCGACCGACGCCGCGGCGGGTCAAGCTGGCTGCGGGAGAAAGCACAACGATCAGCCAGTCATTCCTGCGTGCCATCACCCGTGTGCGTATCACGCTAAGCTGCCACGCCAGCTAAATTTATCAGTTTTATCGATATTTTTAAGCGTGTTTTTGCGCTTTTTTATCTTTTTATTGGTTCTATCATGGCTCCATCTCGCCAACATTGATGGAGCAACACCATGAAAAAGATTCTTGTCGTCCAGTCCAGCGCCCGCCAGGAAGGCTCTCTGAGCCGTGAATACGCCAACAACCTGGTCGCCCGGCTGCAGGCCAAATACCCGGGTTCCTGGGTGGTGACCCGTGACCTGGGTGCGGAGGCCGTACCGCACCTGGACGCGACCCTGCTGGGCGGTTGGATGAAGCCCGCTGAAGAGCAGACTGATGCAGAAAAGGCTGCGTCCGCGCGCTCTGACCAGTTGATTGATGAGCTGCTGGCCGCTGATGTCGTCGTCATTGCCTCTTCGATGTACAACTACGGCATGACCTCCACCCTCAAGGCTTGGTTTGACCACGTGCTGCGCGCGGGCCGCACCTTCAAGTACACCGAGGCTGGCCCGGTCGGCCTGACGCCGGATCGCAAGGTCTACGTGGTGACTGCACGCGGTGGTCGCTACGTCGGTTCGCCACTGGACTTCCAGGCTCCGCACGTACGTCAGTTGCTGGGCTTCATCGGCATCACCGATGTTGAGTTCGTCAACGTAGAGGGGCAGTCGATGGGGCCGGAGGAAGCGGCTAAAGGCCGGGCCGAGGCGGACGAAGCACTGGCCGCGCTGGCGTAAGGTAAATCGCAGGCAATAAAAAACCCGGCTGATGCCGGGTTTTTCAATTTGGCTCCGCGACCTGGACTCGAACCAGGGACCCAATGATTAACAGTCATTTGCTCTACCGACTGAGCTATCGCGGATCGGACGCTGCGCACTTTACCAAAAAATCGATCAAAGTCAACGTCTTGAGGCCCGGTTTTGCAACCGGGCCTTGAAGCTTAGCCCCTCATCACTGCCGCCATGGCGGTTGCCACGGCATCAATGTTGCTGGTGTTCAGCGCAGCTACACAGATACGGCCGCTGCCGACAGCGTAAATGCCGAACTCATCTGCCAGGCGAGCGACCTGGTCTTTGCTCAGGCCAGAGAAGGAGAACATGCCGCGTTGGCGCTGGATAAAGCTGACGTCCTGCTCGACACCGGCGGCCTGCAGCTTTTCGACCAGTGCGGCGCGCATGTCGCGGATGCGGTCGCGCATCTCGGCCAGCTCTGCTTCCCATTGGGCGTATAGCTCGGGATTGGTCAGAACCGCTGCAACCACCTTGGCGCCGTGGGTCGGCGGGTTGGAGTAGTTGGTGCGGATGACGCGCTTGAGCTGCGACAGCACCGGTGCGGTTTCTTCCTGGCTGGCGGTGACCATGGTCAGAGCGCCGACGCGCTCACCGTACAGCGAGAACGACTTGGAGAAGGAACTGGCCACCAGGAAGGGTAGACCGGACTCGGCGAACAGACGCACAGCGACGGCGTCGTCTTCGAGGTTTTCGCCAAAGCCTTGATAGGCGATGTCCAGGAAGGGCACCAGCTGGCGGCGACCGACGACGTCGATCACCTTGGCCCAGTCGGCCAGGCCCAGATCAACGCCTGTCGGGTTGTGGCAACAGGCGTGCAGGATAACCACACTGCCTTCGGCCAGCGCTTCCAGATCGGCTAGCATGCCGTCCAGGTTCAGGCCGTTGGTCGCCGGGTCAAAATAGGTGTAGTTGACCACGTCATAGCCGGCGGCTTCGAACAGGGCGCGGTGGTTTTCCCAGCTGGGGTTGCTGATCGCGACGGTGCGCTTGTCGGTCAGGCGGTAGAGGAAGTCCGCGCCGAGTTTCAGTGCACCAGTGCCGCCCAGGGCCTGGGCAGTAATCAGGCGGCCGGAATCCAGCAGTGCTGAATCGGCGCCAAACAGCAGCTTCTGTACGGCCAGGTCGTAGGGCGCCAGGCCGTCGATCGGCAGGTAGGCGCGGGCGGCGTGCTCGGCCACGCGAGCCTCTTCTGCCGCTTGCACAGCGCGCAGCAGCGGTACCTTACCGGCCTCATTGCAGTACACGCCAACACCCAGATTGACTTTGTTCGCACGGGTATCGGCATTGAATGCTTCGTTCAAGCCAAGGATGGGGTCACGCGGGGCCAGTTCTACCGGGGAAAACAAACTCATGATATGGGCAAACTCGATATTCAAGTGAATGTAGGGTGTCGGGCTGTGCCGGTGCAGGGCATCGAGCGGGCGGGCAGGCGGGAGGTGATGTACTCCGCCAACCGGGTCGATCAATGACGTCTTAGCGGCCGTTTATTATAGAGAACTGAACGCATAACTCCAATCGGGTTCCCATGTTCCGTATCCTGAATCCGCAGGCGGGAACGAAATGGCGACAGCGCCTGACGTGGCCGGCTGCGTTATCATGTTCGTTTGTATCGCCCTGTGAGGTCCGGTAGTGATGAGTCAGTTCAACCTGCAAACCCGCTTCGAGCCGGCTGGTGATCAGCCGACCGCCATTGCCCAGCTGACGGAAGGCGTGGAGGCGGGCCTGTCGCACCAGACCCTGCTGGGGGTGACCGGCTCGGGCAAGACTTTCACCATCGCCAATGTGATTCAGAAGATGCAGCGCCCGGCGATCATCATGGCGCCCAACAAGACGCTGGCGGCGCAGCTGTATGGCGAGTTCAAGGAGTTCTTCCCGAACAACGCCGTCGAGTACTTCGTTTCCTATTACGACTATTACCAGCCCGAGGCCTACGTGCCGTCCTCCGATACCTATATCGAGAAGGATGCCTCCATCAATGACCATATCGAGCAGATGCGGCTGTCGGCGACCAAGGCGCTGCTGGAGCGTCCGGATGCGATCATCGTCGCCACAGTGTCGGCCATCTATGGTCTGGGTGATCCGGAGTCATACCTGCACATGGTGCTGCACGTGGATCGGGGCGATCGGGTAGATCAGCGTACGCTGCTGCGCCGCCTGGCCGAGCTGCAGTACACGCGTAACGACATGGAGCTGGCGCGTGCCACCTACCGGGTGCGTGGCGATGTGATTGATGTCTTCCCGGCCGAGTCTGACCTGGAGGCGATTCGTATCGAATTGTTCGATGATGAGGTCGAGACGATCAGCTTCTTTGATCCGCTCACGGGTGAGGTTTTGCGTAAAGTTCCGCGCGTAACTATCTATCCCAAAAGCCATTATGTGACGCCGCGTGAGACTTTGCTTGAAGCTGTGGAACATATAAAGGTGGAGCTGGAAGAGCGTCTGGCAGTGCTCAAGGAGCAGAACAAGCTGGTCGAGTTTCAGCGTCTGGAGCAGCGCACCCGCTTTGATCTGGAGATGATTCTGGAGCTGGGTTACTGCAACGGTATCGAGAACTACTCGCGCTATCTGTCGGGTCGTGAGCCGGGTGCGCCGCCGCCGACGCTGTTTGATTATCTGCCGGACAATGCGCTGCTGATTATCGATGAGTCCCACGTCTCGGTGCCGCAGGTCGGCGCCATGTACAAGGGCGACCGCTCGCGCAAGGAAACGCTGGTCGATTACGGTTTTCGGCTGCCCTCGGCGCTGGATAACCGGCCCATGCGTTTTGACGAATGGGAGGCCATTTCGCCGCAGACCATCTTTGTCTCGGCCACGCCAGGCCCTTATGAGGAAGCCCATGCTGGTCGGGTGGTCGAGCAGGTAGTGCGTCCGACCGGTCTGGTCGACCCGGAGATCGAGGTGCGTCCGGCCACAACGCAAGTGGATGACCTGCTCTCGGAGATTCGCCTGCGGGTGGATAAGGAAGAGCGCGTGCTGGTCACCACGCTGACCAAACGCATGGCCGAGGATCTGACGGACTATCTGGGCGATCACGGTGTGCGCGTGCGCTATCTGCACTCGGATATCGATACGGTGGAGCGCGTCGAGATTATCCGCGACCTGCGCACCGGCGCCTTCGATGTGCTGGTGGGTATCAACTTGCTGCGCGAGGGTCTGGATATGCCGGAGGTGTCGCTGGTCGCCATTCTGGATGCCGACAAGGAAGGTTTCCTGCGTTCCGAGCGCTCGCTGATTCAGACCATTGGCCGGGCCGCGCGTAACCTGAACGGCAAGGCCATTCTCTATGCGGATCGCATCACCGGCTCCATGGAGCGCGCCATCGGTGAAACCGAGCGCCGCCGCGAGAAGCAGATCAGCTTCAATAAAGAGCACGGGATCACGCCGCGTGGCGTCACCAAGAGCGTGGCGGATATTCTGGAAGGGGCGGTGGTGCCGGGTAGTCGCAGCGGTCGTCGGCGTCAGCAAAAGGCCGCCGAAGACGCTGCAGGTTATGCCGCACCGCGCACGCCAGCAGAGATCACCAGGCGCATCAGCGAGCTGGAGGAGAAAATGCTGCAGCATGCGCGCGATCTGGAGTTCGAGTCTGCGGCCCAGGCGCGCGATCAGATCCAGAAGCTGCGCGATCAGCTGATGCAGGCCTGAGGCCGCTTTTCTGGTCTTTATTTGAGCGATTTGGATAAAGATTAGACAGTGGTTGGTTGTTTGTTGAGCGCCTTGTCTGGCAACCAAGGTTTTTTCAGGTTTTCAGTAACTTAGTGCTTGACAGTGTGCGGGGTGGTGCGTAAAGTTCGCCCCCATCGCAGGCACGTAGCTCAGTTGGTTAGAGCACCACCTTGACATGGTGGGGGTCGTTGGTTCGAATCCAATCGTGCCTACCAAATTTAAAACCCGGTCCCTGTGGCCGGGTTTTTTGTTTCTGTGCCGTACGGCGTGCTGTTGCAGTAGCCTGATGAGGGCTGCCGGTAATCGTGACACCGGTATGAACTGCAGCGGGGCATTCGTGCGGCGTTTCCATCATGTGGCCTTGCGTAGGGGTCACCACTGAGAAGGAGTGGCACATGCCCGTTATTACCCTCCCTGACGGCAGTCAACGTCGTTTCGATAATCCCGTTACCGTATCCGAAGTCGCCCAATCGATTGGTGCCGGCCTGGCCAAAGCGACGATCGCCGGCAAGGTTGATGGTCGCCTGGTCGATGCCTGCGACCTGATCGAGCAGGACGCAACCCTGCAGATCATCACCGCCAAGGACGAGGAAGGCGTCGAGATTATCCGCCACTCCTGTGCTCACCTGATCGGTCATGCCGTCAAGCAGCTGTATCCCACCGCCAAGATGGTGATCGGCCCGGTGATTGATGATGGCTTCTATTACGATATTTCCTACGAGCGCCCCTTTACGCCGGATGACATGGCGGCCATCGAAAAACGCATGGCCGAGCTGATCGCCACCGATTACGACGTAATCAAGAAGGTGACCCCGCGTGACGAGGTCATCAAGGTGTTCGAGTCCCGTGGTGAGGAGTACAAGCTGCGTCTGGTCGAGGATATGCCCGACGAGAAGGCGATGGGCTTGTACTACCACGAAGAATACGTCGACATGTGCCGCGGTCCGCACGTGCCGAACACGCGCTTCCTGAAAGCATTCAAGCTGACCCGTATCTCTGGCGCCTACTGGCGCGGTGATGCCAAGAACGAGCAGCTGCAGCGCATTTATGGCACCGCTTGGGCGGACAAGAAGCAGCTGGCCGCGTACATTCAGCGTATGGAAGAGGCCGAGAAGCGCGATCACCGCAAGATCGGCAAGCGTCTTGACCTGTTCCACACTCAGGAGGAAGCGCCGGGTATGGTGTTCTGGCACCCCAATGGCTGGTCCATCTATCAGGTGCTTGAGCAATACATGCGCAAGGTGCAGATCGACGCCGGCTACAAAGAGATCAGGACCCCGCAGGTCGTGGATCGTGTGCTGTGGGAACGCTCAGGCCACTGGGAACACTACGGCGCGGCGATGTTCACCACCGAGTCGGAAAGCCGTGATTACGCGGTCAAGCCGATGAACTGCCCCTGCCATATCCAGGTGTTCAATCAGGGTCTGAAGAGCTACCGCGAACTGCCGCTGCGCCTGGCCGAGTTTGGCTCCTGTCACCGCAACGAGCCGTCTGGCTCGCTGCACGGCCTGATGCGCGTGCGTGGTTTCACTCAGGACGATGCGCACATCTTCTGTACCGATGAGCAGGTGAAGAAGGAAGCTGCAGACTTTATCGCCCTGACCCTCAAGGTTTACCGTGATTTCGGCTTTGACGATGTTGAGCTGAAGCTGTCTACCCGCCCGGAAAGCCGCGTTGGTGACGATGCGCTCTGGGATCAGGCGGAAAAAGGTCTGGAGGATGCGCTGAACGAGGCGGGTCTGGAGTGGGAGTTGCAGCCGGGCGAGGGGGCATTCTACGGTCCGAAGATCGAGTTTTCGCTGCGCGACTGTATCGGTCGGGTCTGGCAGTGCGGCACGCTGCAGCTGGACTTCATGTTGCCGGGTCGTCTAGGCGCGCAGTATGTGGCTGAAGATGGCGCGCGCAAGACGCCGGTCATGCTGCACCGCGCGATTCTTGGCTCGTTCGAGCGCTTTATCGGGATTTTGATCGAGCACTACGCGGGTGACTTCCCGGCCTGGCTTGCACCAACTCAGGCTGCGGTGCTGAATATTACCGACAATCAGGCTGAATTTTGTGCCGAAGTAGAGAAAACTCTCACTGATTCGGGCTATCGTGCCGTTGCGGACTTGAGAAACGAAAAGATCGGCTTTAAAATCCGCGAGCATACTTTGCACAAGACTCCCTACCTGCTGGTAGTCGGAGACCGCGAAGTAGAATCGCAAACCGTGGCCGTGCGCACGCGAGAGGGTAAAGATCTGGGTTCGATGTCTATCACCGAGTTCACTGCATTCCTCGACAGCGCTATCGCACAACGAGGCCGCCCGAATTCGGAGCAATAAAGATTAAACGCGAGATGAGACAAGACAGAAAAGCTGCGCAACGCCCGCCGATTAACGAAAACATCACGGCGCGCGAAGTGCGCCTCATTGGCCCCGACGGAGAGCAGGTCGGCGTCGTATCCATTCAGGAGGCGATAGCCGCCGCTGAAGAGGCCAAGCTGGATCTGGTTGAAATCTCCCCCGATGCGGCACCGCCCGTGTGCCGCATCATGGACTACGGCAAGCACATCTTCGAGAAGAAGAAGCAGCAAGCCGCCGCGCGCAAGAATCAGAAGCAGATTCAGATCAAGGAAATCAAGTTTCGTCCAGGGACGGAAGAGGGTGACTATCAGGTCAAGCTTCGCAACCTGATTCGTTTCCTCTCTGAAGGGGACAAGGCCAAGGTATCGTTGCGATTCCGTGGTCGCGAAATGGCCCATCAGGAGCTGGGCATGGAGCTGTTGAAGCGGGTTGAAAACGACCTGCTTGAATACGGCACCGTGGAACAGCACCCGAAGATGGAAGGTCGTCAGCTGATGATGGTCATAGCCCCCAAAAAGAAAAAGTAATCTCCAGGGCAACGCCAGGCCTTGCGATTATTTGATGCACTTCAATTTGGAGTAACTGAACATGGCAAAGATGAAGACCAAAAGTGGCGCTGCCAAGCGCTTCAAGAAAACCGGGAACGGCATCAAGCACAAGCATGCTTTCAAAAGCCACATCCTGACCAAGATGAGCACCAAGCGTAAGCGTCAACTTCGCGGCACTTCGCAGCTGAACGCTGCTGACGTCCAAAAAGTCGAGCGCATGCTGCGTCTGCGTTAATCATCAAGGTACAGGTTAGAGGAAGAAAGCAATGGCTCGTGTAAAACGTGGTGTCATGGCGCGCAAGCGTCACAAGAAAGTTCTCAAGCTGGCTAAAGGTTACTACGGTGCGCGTTCACGCGTGTTCCGCGTTGCCAAGCAAGCGGTTATCAAAGCTGGTCAGTATGCGTATCGTGACCGCAAGCAGCGCAAGCGTCAGTTCCGCGCGCTGTGGATTGCCCGTATCAACGCTGGTGCTCGTCAGAACGGTCTGTCTTACAGCCGCCTGATCGCCGGTCTGAAAAAGGCGTCCGTCGAGATCGATCGTAAGGTTCTGGCTGATCTGGCCGTGAACGAAAAAGCGGCGTTTACCGCGATTGTCGAAAAAGCAAAGGCTAGCCTGGCTTAAGCCCTCGTTACGACAATCACCGCGCCTCGCGGCGTGGCTGGCAACGTCAATGATAGGGGAAGAGCCTCCAAGCTCTTCCCCTATTTTTGTTTCTGGAGTACGTGTTGATGGAAAACCTTGACGCCCTGGTCGCACAAGCACTTGAGGCAATCAAACAGGCCGCAGATGTGGCTACGCTGGAACAGATCCGCGTGCAGTACCTCGGCAAGAAGGGCGAGCTGACTCAGGTGATGAAGACCCTGGGCAACATCCCGGCTGAGGAGCGTCCCAAGGTTGGCGCGTTGGTCAACCAGGCCAAAGAGCAGGTACAGAGCGTGCTCAACGGGCGCAAGTCCGAGATGGAAAGCGCTGCGATGAATGCCCGTCTGGCTGCCGAGCGTGTGGATGTCACGCTGCCCGGCCGTGGTCAGACGACCGGTGGTTTGCACCCGGTTACCCGCACCATGGAGCGGATTGAACAGATTTTTGCCCACGTCGGTTACACCGTCGCGGAAGGCCCCGAGGTTGAGGACGATTACCACAACTTTGAGGCATTGAATATTCCGGGCCATCACCCGGCGCGTGCCATGCACGACACCTTCTACTTCAACGCCAACACCCTGCTGCGTACCCACACCTCCCCGGTACAGGTGCGCACCATGGAAAGCCAGCAGCCGCCGATCCGCATCATCTGCCCGGGTCGTGTCTATCGCTGTGACTCGGATCAGACCCACTCACCGATGTTCCACCAGGTCGAAGGCCTGCTGATCGACGAGGGTGTGAGCTTTGCCGATCTGAAGGGCACCATTGAGCAGTTCCTGCGCGAATTCTTCGAGGCGGATCTGGAAGTGCGCTTCCGCCCGTCATTCTTTCCCTTTACCGAACCGTCAGCCGAGGTGGATATTCGCCGCCGCGTAGTCAAGAACGGCGAAGAAAAGGCCGACTGGCTGGAAGTGCTGGGCTGCGGCATGGTGCACCCGGAGGTGCTGCGCATGTCCGGTATCGACCCGGAGAAATACCAGGGGTTTGCGTTTGGGATGGGTGTAGAGCGTCTGACCATGCTGCGTTATGGCGTGGGCGATCTGCGCATTTTCTTCGACAACGATCTGCGTTTCCTTGAGCAGTTCCGTTGAGCGCCGCACCCGCAACCCTTTTGACAGCAGGAATCGATAATGAAATTCAGTGAACAGTGGCTGCGCACCTGGGTAAACCCTGACGTTTCTGGTGACGACTTGGTGGCGCGCCTGTCCATGACCGGACTCGAAGTAGATAGCGTTAACCCGGCAGCCGGTGAGTTCTCCGGCGTTGTGGTGGGCGAGATTCTCAGTGCCGAGCAGCACCCCGATGCCGACAAGCTGCGTGTGTGCCGCGTCAGCAATGGCAGTGAGGAGTTTCAGGTTGTTTGTGGGGCGCCGAACGCTCGCGCTGGTATCAAGATCCCTTTCGCCATGGTGGGCGCCGTGCTGGGTGAGGACTTCAAAATCAAGAAGGCCAAGCTGCGTGGTGTCGAGTCCTTCGGCATGCTGTGCTCGGCGGCCGAGCTAAAGGTTTCAGAAGATCACGACGGCCTCTATGAGCTGCCGCAGGATGCCCCGGTCGGGCAGAACGTGCGCGAGTACCTGGGCCTGGATGACGCCATCATTGAAGTCGACCTGACGCCGAACCGTGGCGATTGCCTGTCTATCGCCGGCCTGGCCCGTGGAGTGGGTGCCAACTATGGCGCCGAGGTTTGCCGTGTCAAGGTCGAGCCGGTCGCGGCTGTCCATGAAGAGGTGCGTCCGGTAGAGCTGTTTGCTACCGAGGCTTGCCCACGTTATCTGGGCCGGGT
>Ga0209404_10001220_pt1 | contig 17824 bp, 42 predicted proteins | sample TroAtlMetagenome_2_FD_187447 | JGI IMG/M metagenome (GOLD analysis project Ga0209404, IMG submission 187447) | Marine eukaryotic phytoplankton communities from Atlantic Ocean - Tropical Atlantic ANT8 Metagenome (SPAdes) (version 2) | ecosystem: Environmental > Aquatic > Marine > Oceanic...
ATAAGAATGTAATGACTGATAAAGGTCTTGAACAATTTCAAAAAGATTGGGAAGATGCAATGGGGTCTATTTGATGAATGCCTTAGTAATTTTTGGTGCAACAGGTGACCTTTGTCGAAGGAAACTTATTCCTTCTTTATATAAACTCCATAATAAAAAATTACTTCCAGATGACTTTGTAATTATTGGATCTGCAAGAAGAAATCCTTCGACTCAAGAATGGAAAAAATCTCTTGGTGATTACCCACAAGATTTTCTTAATCGTTTGGATTATGTTTCTACTGATTTAAGCGATGTTGATTCTCTTAAAAATCTGGGAGACTATGATGATGTTACTTACTTCCTTTCTGTTCCTCCTGAACGATATGCAGATGCTGTTACTAACTTATCAGGGGCGGGTAGACTAAATGACTCAGAAACTTCGCGTATTGTTATTGAAAAACCCTTTGGGTATGATCTTAAATCTGCTGATTATTTGCAGTCGGTGATTTCTGGTTATTTGCGCGAGAAACAAGTATATCGTATTGACCATTATCTTGGTAAAGATACTGTTAATAATATTCTTACCACTCGCTTTAGTAACATACTTCTGGAACCACTCTGGAATCGTAATTACATAGATGAGGTTCAGATTTTTGCGACTGAGACTATTGGATGTGAAGGTCGCGCTCAATATTATGAAAATTCTGGTGCAGTCAGAGATATGTTACAGAACCATCTTCTACAGGTTCTTGCATTAATTGCAATGGAACCACCTTGTAGAGTTGATGCTAAAGAAATTCGTAGAGAAAAAACTAAAGTTCTTGCTGCTACTCGATTGGGTAAAAAATTTCTTACTGGACAATATGATGGATATAAGGATGAGGAGGGTGTAGATCCTTGCAGTAAGACACCTACTTTTGTTGCTGGTGATATGTTCATTGATAACTGGAGATGGGAAGGTGTGCCTTTTTATTTCATGACAGGAAAGAAAATGCCAGTTGGGTGTGTTGAGGTTGTAATTAAATTTAAGTCTCCTCCACAGACATTATTTGAGGGGCATGAAGTTAATGATAGAATGGTTATTAGACTTCAACCTGATCCCCATTTGGATATGAGGATTGATATTAAATCTCCTGGTTTGGATGATAGAGTTGAACAAGCATTGTTGCAGTATCATTACCCGGTTGAAAAGGCAGTTGATGGATATGAAAAATTATTGTATGATGCAATGAATAGAGATCAATCACATTTTGTTCATTCTGAGGAAGTTCATGAATCTTGGAGAATTGTTGGTGATCTTTTATGTGAAGGAGATCGTTGTCCCATAAGAACTTCTCCTTACCTTTATCATGATGGTCTTTGGGGTCCAGTTAATAAAACACAATTAATTACTAAGTGGGATTATCCACTTAGATTATCCACTTAATTAAATAGAATTATGAAAATAGGGATGATTGGTCTTGGTCGAATGGGAGAAGGTATGTCTCGTCGTCTTATTGCGGCAGGACATGTAGTACATGGATATCGTAAAAATTATGAAAAGTCTAGTGAACAATATGAGAAAGGATATATTAGTGGATGTACTACTTCTATTAAATATCTCGTTGATGTAATTAAGAGTAAAGAGGTATTTGGAATAGAATCTGGTGAAAATGTTTCAGTGGAAACCCCTGGAGTTTTCATGATGGTCGTTCCAGCAGAAACCGTAGAGGACACACTCAATGAGTTACTACAATATTGTGTTGCGGGTGATATTATTATTGATCATGGTAATAGCAACTTTAAGGACTCTCGTCGCAGGGCAGAAAGGCTTTCTAAACTTGGCATCCAATATATTGATTGTGGTACTTCTGGTGGTGTTTATGGACTGGAGCGTGGATACTGTCTTATGGTTGGTGGCGCAATCACAGCAGTACACTCATGTGCCCCCATTTTCCGTGCCCTCGCACCTGGCATTACCGCTGCAACTCGCACAGATCCATACAGTCGTGCAACCAGTGCTGAATATGGTTGGTTGCATTGCGGTGGACCTGGCGCAGGACATTTTGTAAAGATGGTTCATAATGGAGTAGAGTATGGAATGATGCAAGCATATGCAGAAGGATTTAATATTTTACATGAAGCTAATTCTGGAGAAGCATATGTTGTTGGAGGTGATGCTGAGGTTGCTCCGATGGAAAATCCAGCAGACTATCAATATGATATTGACGTTGCTGAAGTCGCTGAGTTATGGCGTCGTGGTAGCGTTGTTGGTAGTTGGTTACTTGATCTTACCTCTGATGTATTGCGACATGATCATAACGATCTGAAGCAGTTTGAGGGGGGTGTAAGCGACTCTGGTGAAGGTCGTTGGACTGTTCATGCTGCTGTGGATCTTGGTGTACCCACACCTGTTATCTCTGCTGCATTATTTGAACGCTTTAATTCTCGCAGACTGGGACAATATGCAAATAAAATCCTAAATGGAATGCGTTACATGTTTGGGGGACATAATGTTCGTTAGTCATTTGTAAAAGACTTTACAAACGAACTAAAGATTGATATACTGGAGGGGAAAATGCCCTCCTTTTTTATGAATGAATTTGTAGTATACTCTAAAGATGGATGTCCTTACTGTGTCAAGGTATGTCATGCATTGCAACTTGCTGAAATTAAGTATGTAATATATAAACTTAACAGTGACTATACTCGCGAAGAGTTTTATGATAAGTTTGGGCAAGGTTCTACCTTCCCCCAAGTTTTATGTAATGATCAACATATTGGTGGTTGTACAGAAACTGTCAAATATTTAAGGGAGCAAAAATTAGTCTAATGGAACAAAACCTCAGCGACATATTTGATCTAGTTGAACATGCTATTGATAATGCCTTTGAGGGTCAAATGAACTTAAAATTTTATGATTACCTTAAGGCAACAAAAACTAAAAAATATGATATTGATACATTCATCAAAAGTCAAACGGCTTCTGAAATTGGAGATATTGTATTGGAACTTGATGAATATCTTAAGGGTGGTCAAGATAATGAGCATAAGCAATTGCGTGAGGGTTATGGTCATATTCCAAAACCTCATGCAAGAAAAATTAGAAAATATTTGTATGGCATTCTAGAAGATGCGTGGAGGTATGATAGTGATAGAAAACCTGGACGACGAAAAAAACATTCTAAATAAATCAGATCCTCAGATTAATCGTGGGGTAGAGTTGCTATTACGCAACAGGAGGAAAAAGCACGAAGAACCAAAAACTTTTCAGGTAAAGTTTGGTAAAATGGTAACTTTTTTACGAAGAGAAGTTGTACTACATCTAAACTTTTATCTGGATATAAGAAAAAAATAATCTCTGGAGTAGAAAATGTTAGCAGTAACTCTCACTATTGGAACACTTGTTTCTATTATGTTCTTTTTCGTTGGAGGTGTGGTAGGATGGTTGGCAAAAGAACATGCATATCAAACTCAACCCGTTTTTACTCACCCAGAGATGTTTGATGAGCATGGAAATGTAGTACCAGATGAAATTTTAGCAGTACGATTTGAAAACGATTATGACGAACTCGACCAAGAAGAATGCAACGATGACTAGAAAAAACTCAACATCATCAACAAAGAAAACGACTACAATTGAAACTCTTCCAACTAATCCCTTTGTTTATGAAGTCTTAGAACTTGTATCTAAACAAAGATCTAAAGCAAACAAAGTTAAAGTTTTAAAAACTTATGCACACACCTCTTTGAAGTCTATTTTTATTTGGAATTTTGATGAATCTGTAATTAGTCTTCTCCCTTCTGGAGAAGTTCCATATGGTGAGGCAGAGGATCAATCGGTATATTCTGGTAGTCTTTCTGAAAATATTTCAAAAGAAGCAAGAGGTGGAGAGTCTGCAACAGGACAAGATATGGATGGTAGAGGAAAAACTTCTTTGCGTAGAGAATATCAAAACCTTTATCATTTTGTGAAAGGTGGTAATACTAATATTAATGGCGTTCGACGTGAGATGATGTTTATTAATCTTTTACAAGGACTTCATCCAAAAGAGGCTGAGGTTTTAATTCTTGTCAAAGATAAAAAACTTACAGACAAATATAAAATTACTTTGGATATTGTAAAAGAAGCATATCCAGATATTCAGTGGGGAAATCGTTAATGACAGTAATCGTCGAAGAAAAAGAAACCGAGATGGCAACCCACGAAAAAGAAACCAGAACTATTAATCCGTCGGACTATAGTTGCCAAGTCCTTCAAGAGAAAACTACTCTTAAAGATGCCAATGATAAGTCACTTCCTAATGATGCAAGACTTATCTATTATATTGTTGATGGTGTTAAATATATTGATCTAACTAGATGTAAGAAGATTGTTCAACTCTTTGATATGTACTACGATAAGTATGGTCCTGGTGCAGTTCAAAAGATTGATTTTGGATTTGGAACATCTAACCCTAAATTCTGGGGAAATAATTTATCACCTAAAAAAAGTAAAAAGAAATGAATGATGATGAGATTAAATGCCAGATAGATGCTCTTATTAGAGATGAAATTCAAGATACAATTAATGATTATGTTGAGGCTAAAGAAGTTGTAGAAGAGGGTGGTCTTGGGTTTGTTTCAAAAGAAGGTGAAGATGAACTTAAAGTAAGTATTTCTCAGAAAGAGATTAACAATATTCTTAAAGAATATAAGAGAATTAAAAAAAGTCAAAAGTCTAACCTTTCTCAAATTAAAAAGTTAGGTCTTGTTGATAAGCATGGGAATCCACTGAAATAAATACACTATCAGGAGTGCTTTTTTATGCTTTCTACACAATATAGGTTGCGTCTAGAGTTTATTTGTAAGTGTATTGCAAAGGGTGAAGAAGTAAAACTAGATGATATGATCTGGTCTGAAAAGTTAAGTAAAGCGAATACAACTGCTCGCGAAATGCTTAAGAAAGCAAGGAGGCATGTATCTCAAGATATTCAGGAAGGTAGCATGGATGATTTTATGAATAGGATGGGTTTAGGTGACCCCGATCCATCCAATCATAGAATGGGGTTCGATTCTGCAGATGAAATAGTAAACTGGTTTACTGAAGAAAAACCTGATGATTGGAGGCAACGTGATTGAAATGAATGACACTTAGAAGAAGGAGAATCAAACATGAAAAACTTGCAGCACTATAAGTAATGGATTATAAAACTTCGGGCGTTGACATTCAAAAGGGACGAGCATTCGTAGAGTATATCAAAACATTATCACCTAACATTGGTGGGTTCAATGGAATGATGGAGATTCCATCAGGATATGAGAAACCTGTGCTGGTATCTGGTGCTGATGGTGTCGGAACTAAAATTAATATCTGTAGGATTGCTGATGATTACACCACAATTGGTCAGGATCTCGTTGCTATGTGCGTCAATGATGTTATATGTTCTGGTGCTAAACCATTATATTTTCTAGATTACATCTCTACCAAAACACTGGATGCTAATGTCAGTGATATTGTATATGGTATTGTTGAGGGTTGTAAGATTGCTCAGATGGATCTTCTAGGTGGTGAGACTGCGGAGCATTACAGAGCAACTGACTATGATCTTGCAGGTTTCTGCACTGGTATTGTAGAAGCGTTTGATGTAGTTGATGGAAGACTTATCAAACCTGGTGATAAGGTTATTGGTATTGAAAGCAGTGGTCTTCATAGTAATGGATTTAGTTTAATTAATAAACTAATGTTTATGTGGGATAGACGTGATGGTATTGATGAATATAAAGACTTCTTTGATTTGCATCCAATAGAAGAAGTTCTTACACCAACCACAATCTATGCTCCTCTAGTGCAGTTACTACTAGATGAAGTTCCTATCCTAGGAATGTCTCATATTACTGGTGGAGGATTGCCAGAGAATCTTCCAAGGTGTTTGCCAGAAGGTCTTACAGTTGATGTTGATTACTCTGCTTGGGAACGACCAGAGATCTTTAAGAATATTGCCAAGCATGGTAATGTATCAGAAGAGGAGATGAGAAATGTATTCAATCTTGGTATTGGATTCTGTTTGGTGGTGCCACCCGATGTTGTAGCAGATGCTCAGGGTCTTATTGCAGATACACCATTTGGTATGAGGTCTTGGGTTATTGGAGAAGTTGAATGAGAATTGGAGTCATGTGTTCTGGTAGTGGAACAAATTTTGAAAATATAGTGACTCAATGCTATAACCATGAAGTTGTAGTTATGATTCATAATATAAAAAATTGTGGTGCTATTGAACGTGCGAAACGATTGGATGTTCCTTATTTTCGTTGCAAATCAACTGAAGATGATAAACTAATTTCAATTTTAAAATCATATAAAGTTGATTTAATTGTTCTTGCTGGATGGATGAGAATTGTATCACCCAAATTTATCAATTCCTTTAAAAGGATAATTAATGTTCATCCATCTCTTTTGCCTAAATATAAAGGATTAAATGCTATTGGACAATCATTAGAAAGTGGTGATTTAATTACTGGATGTACGGTTCATTATGTTACTGAAGAATTGGATTCTGGTGAGATAATCGAACAGTCAGTTGTTAATATCTGTTCAGGTGATACTATAGAGACACTAACTCAAAGAGTTCAACAGGCAGAACATAGATTACTACCTATGGTTATTAATAATTTAGGAGAATCATGACTATCGGGGATAGGTACGAACAACCAGATTGGGATCCTGAAGAAATTAATCATGATTGGTATTGTGTTACTGAAATGGGTATTGTCGAAATTAGAATGTTATATAATGCTATATGTGGATACTTGGAAATCTGGCCAGGTTATCCCAAAAGACCTGTTGAAGAGCAGATATATCTTCAAGAATTGAAGACTAAACTATTTGCAATGCTTACTGATTATAATTTCAATCATATATCATGAGTAGAAAAGATAGAGTAGATCCTAAACTTCTAGCACCAGGACAAAAACCTGAGGATGTTATTGATTACACTGATGAAGAGATTAAAGAACTAATTGAAAAATGTTATCCCTTGGCTGCTGATAAATTTATTAGTATTGTAAATAGAACTAAAAATCCATTGAAATGACAAAGAAGAAACCAGCAAAAAAAGTTAAAACTATTAATGACATTAGCGTTATTTTATTGCGTGGCGCATTGGGAGAATGGTATAGGAGGGATTGGTCAGAAGAACATTTAAAAGAATGGGATGATTACAGAAATGAATTGTTATGACAGTTGAAACTTGGGCACAAGTAAGAACATATATGGATCATTCATGGGATGTTCCAGATGATCACTTTACTGATGATGTATTATGTCATTGGAAGTGTTTAATAACTTGTCTTACAGATGATGAAAGGTTTTTTATTCGGACCAGAGGTAGTTGGACACCATCACTTGAAGAAGAAGATTATATAATTCCTAGTGGTGGGTTTGGTTTTAAAGGTTGGAATCCTAAGTGTATTCCAACCATTTATTATATCAACTGGAAGATAGAACAAGAAAGAATGGTTAGAGAACGTGGAACAACACCTAAATTTGTAGAGAAGAAAACTTCCTCAGATTTGAGAAGAGAAGAAGGTGAAAGAAAAAGAAGAGAAGGTATTAAGTACTTCTAAATAAGGAAACGCTATATTACTATGGACCCTGACGATATTAGTTTGAATAATACTTCTCAGATGTTTGAGTATGAGAGGATGTCAAGAGAGATTGGAGAGTGTAATGATGTAGAAAAATTGAAACAAATGGTTAGGTATATTGTTAAGTTGGAAATGAAAACGCGGGAAGTTTATAGTATGTTATTAAAAGATTTAGTAACAGCAGAGTATTCATATTCTGATGTACTTGGTTTAGACGATTCTACAGGTGATGTAAAGTCATGAGTAAGAAAGATAAGATTGATACACAAGGAATGACCGGACCTACTAAAGCTTCTGGGTTGATGTTCACAAAACCTGGTAAGAATCCTGAAGAAGCAGGAGAAATGCCAGTGGTAAGGCATAGAATGCTTCCTAAGAATGATAGTTTGTATATGGAATTAAAAGAACTTATCAATGAGGTTCTTGACGAAAGAGAAGCGAGGAGTTATAGTAATAGCACAGTCGATTCTGTGTATTATGACAATCTATAATGATTGTAAAATTATAATTAACCTCAATCAATTAGTTAGGGATAGACCTTGTGGTCGTGACTTGGATGATGAGCATGTAGACCAAGTATCAAATGATCTTAGGCGTCGTATGACCTTTGATTCCTTATTTGAGCAAGTAGATTGTGCTATTTGGGATTATTGTGATGAAGTTGGTATTGATCTGAAGGAAAGTCAAGGTTCGGGATTTGGGTTTCAAATTACAGAGGAAAAGTAAAGGATGAATCGAATTCTACAAGGAAAAGTAAAGACTGTTTATGATACTAATGATGCCAAGAAGGTACTCATTAAGTATGAAGATAGAGTCACTGCTTTTGATGGTGAGATGATAGAGTATCCTAAAGATAAGGGTGCTACCTGTTGCTTAATCTCTGCGCTATTGTTTGAGAAGTTGGAGAATCGTGGTATTAAAACACATTACCTTGAGTTGCCATCTTTTAATACGATGTTATGTAGGAAGGTAACTATTATTCCTGTAGAAGTTATTTGTAGAAACTTTGCTGCAGGATCTATTGTTAGGAATACTGATGGTCTTACTGAAGGAATGCCTATCCAGCCTCCTATCATTGAGTTCTTTCTTAAGAATGATAGTAAAGGAGATCCACTTCTTACTGCTGATAGAGTAAGGTTAATGGGATATGACCCCCAACCACTTTATAAAAAAGCAATGGAGATTAATGGGTTCCTTCAATCCTTGTTTACTCTTATCGGGATAGACCTTATTGACTTTAAGTTGGAGTTTGGATATGATGCCCATGGAGATTTGTATTTGTCAGATGAATTATCCCCAGATAACATGAGGTTATGGAAGAAAGGAACCCAAGAAAGATTTGATAAGGATTTGTTTAGAAAGCATGAAGGTGATATTGTGACAGCATATAAGTACATTTTACAACAACTAAAACAATTTGCTTAATATATAAGAAGTATTATGATTGAAAATTCGGAAATGAAAATCTTTTTAGATACTGCTGAGACGGATGTTATTCGTAAACATTTTTCAACAGGATTGATTGATGGTGTAACAACCAACCCAACTCTTATTAGAAAGAGTGGTAGAAATCCTGAGGAAGTATATCAGGAGATTAAGGACATTGGCGTCCAAGATATTAGTATGGAAGTCATTGGAGACAAACTTAATATGATCTCTGAAGGTAAGAGATTGTTTAAGAAGTTTGGTAAGGTTGCTACGATTAAAGTTCCTTGCACAAGAGATGGTCTTGCTGCATGTAGAGAACTTAATAAGGAACATATTAATGTTAATGTAACTCTTATCTTTAATGCAGCACAAGCAATTCTTTCTGCCAAAGCAGGAGCAAAATATGTTTCTCCTTTTGTTGGAAGGCTTGACGATAATTCGATTGCTGGATTAGAAGTTGTTCGTTCTATTGCTGATCTTTATAGTAGGCAAGGAGTAAAGGAGACTCAAATTCTTGCTGCTTCTATTAGGGATGTTCATAGAGTAACAAGATCATTTTATAATGGAGCACATCTTGTAACAATGCCACCGGATGTATTTGCAAAAATGTATAACCATGTTCTTACTGATAAAGGATTGGATATTTTTGACAAAGATTGGGATCAGGTAATCAAATGATAGGAAATTTAGAACCAGAAGAAAAAGTAATGACCACTTCAAATAAGAATTTTGCAGTTTATTCAAGACAAGGTTGTCCTTATTGTGTTAAAGTTATTCAGGTTTTGCAATTAGCAGAGCTTAAGCATGTAATTTACGAACTCAATAGAGATTTTAATCGCAATAGTTTCTATGAACAGTTTGGTGAAGGTTCTACTTTCCCCCAGGTGGTCATGAATGACCGGAATCTAGGTGGATGTACTGAAACCGTTCAATACTTAAAGGAGAATAATTTGGTCTAATGAAAGACGATTTTGATACCGTTTATGATATGATTGAACATGCTATTGAGTATGCTTTTGAAGGAAAAATGCAACTTAAGTTTTATGAGTATTTAAAATACCGTAAGACTACTAAGGCAGAAGTGGATTCTTTTATTGAGAGTTCTACTGCTCATGAATTGAGTGATGTTGTATTGGAACTTGAGGAGTATATTAAAGGTGGGAAAGATAATGAACACCAACAATTGCGTGAAGCATATCATCATATTCCTAAACCACAAGCAAGGAAAATAAAAAATTATTTGTATAGCATCCTTGAAGATGCTTGGAGATACAGTCGTGATAGAAGACCTGGAAGAAGAAAAAAGCAATCTAAATAATGAAGAACCCCAAATTAATAGAGGGGTTGAGTTATTATTAAGAAATAGGAGAAAAAGTCTAGACCAGCCTAAGACCTTCCAGATAAAATTTGGGAATATGATTGCCTTCTTTAGAAGAGAAATTGTTTTTCACTTTAATTTTTATTTGGACATAAGAAAAAAATAATCTCCAGGAGAATGCAATGGAAACTTTAGCAGTAACTTTGACTCTTACAACAGTAATGACATTTCTTGCACTTTTGATAGGAGGTATGGTAGGATGGTTAGCAAGACAGCATCATTTGGAGCAGCAGTATGTTGCTTACACGCATCCTGAGATGTTTGATGAAAATGGAAATGTAATTCCAGATGAAATTTTAGCAGTACGATTTGAAAACGATTATGACAGCAGCGAAGACGACGAAGACTAATCTTCCACCCAACCCATTTATTCATGAGGTTCTTGAGTTAGTAAGTAAGCAGAGATCAAAAGCAAAGAGGGTAGAAATTCTTAAAGAATATCAAAGTGATGCTCTAAAGGCTATTCTTATTTGGAACTTTGATGATACAGTTATTTCTGTGGTTCCTGAGGGAGTGGTTCCTTACAATCCAAATGAAGTTCCTATTGGTACAGACCATACTTCTTTGAGGAGAGAGTGGAAAAATCTATATCATTTTGTTCATGGAGGTAATCCTAAACTGACTCCTCTCCGTAGGGAAACGATGTTTATTCAGATGTTGGAAGGACTTCATCCAGATGAAGCAGAAGTTTTATGTCTAGTAAAGGATAAGAACTTAGGATCTAAGTATAAAGTTACCCGCGAGATTGTTAGTGAAGCATTTCCAGATATTCAATGGGGTGGTCGTTCATGAGTGAAGAAGTTGAAACCGTAGAGGAAACGAAAGAAGAGTCACGGTTTGATTGTTATTCTTATTCCTCACAAGTATTGCTAGAAAATACTACACTTGAAAAAGCAAATGATAAAAGTTTTCCTAGTGATACCTTTCTTGTCTGGTATAATGTAGATGGTAAAGAGATTCTAGATGTAGCAAGGTCTTCTAAGCAAGTAAATCTTTTTGATATGTATTATGATAAGTATAAGAAAGATTTAAAGAGGATTGAATGGGGATATGGTACAGTCAATCCCACTAATTGGGGATATAAACAACCTGATAGAAAGAAGAAAAGAAAATGAATGATGACCTTAAGGATCAAATAAATGATATCATAAGAGATGAAATTCAGGATGTTATTAATGATTATGTTGATACTGTAGAGGATCTAGAGAAAGAAAATGGTGGAGGGTTTGGTAAAGATGAGTTGAAGATTAACATTCCCAAAGATGAGGTGGATAAACTTATCAAAGAGTATAAGAAGATTAAAAAGCGTGAGAAGTCTAACCTCCATCAGGTGAAGAAGATGGGGTTGGTTGATAAGTTTGGAAATCCATTGAAATGACAAAGAAGAAACCAGCAAAAAAAGTTAAAACTATTAATGGCATTAGCGTTATTTTATTGCGTGGTGCATTGGGAGAATGGTATAGGAGGGATTGGTCAGAAGAACATTTAAAAGAATGGGATGATTACCATAAGGAGGAGAAATGAGGATTGGCGTCATGTGTTCTGGCAATGGAACCAACTTTGAAAACATAGTTCGTACTTGCAGGGATGATGAAGTTGTGTTGATGATACACAACAAAAGAGAATGTGGTGCTAAAAAAAGAGCAATTAAATTGGGTATTCCCCATGTGCATATTAAAAGTGCAGATGAGAATGAGATTATTAAATTGTTCCAAGCATGGCGTGTAGATCTTATTGTTCTTGCAGGATGGATGAGGATTGTATCACCAAAGTTGATTGATGCATTCCCTAATAGGATTATAAATATTCATCCATCATTACTCCCAAAACATAAAGGATTGAATGCTGTTCAACAGGCACTTGATGCTGGAGATGTAGTTAGTGGGTGTACTGTTCATTATGTGACAGAGGAACTTGATTCTGGTGATATTATATGTCAAGGAGAAGTTCCAATCCTTCCAGATGATACTGTAGAAACATTAACCAAAGAGATTCAAAGAAAAGAATACTCTATTTTACCGTTAGCAATAGAAAATGTTAAGCACAAATCAGAGATTAAAGTTAACTAATATTTGTTGTCGTATTAAACTTGGTCGTGATGTAAGTTTAACGGAAAGAATCTGGGTATATAAAATAACCAGAGCCAATAAACATGCAGCAGGTATAGCAGAGAGGTTGCAATGAGAATGTCTGAGGAAGAAAAGATTGAAGACAGACTTAAAGAAAAGCAAAAAAGGAAAGCCTTTAAAGAAGAATGTGCTGCTATTCGATATGATACTAGGATAAATGGCGTAATGTTTTGGGATGCAAAGGGTATTGGAAGGATAGTCAAGGGAAAGAAAATATATAAAGATAGAATTTAATATTTTTTTTAGGATCTATTTGACTAAATAGAGTTATCTGTGTTATAATTAGCACATACGTTCAACCCCATTGAGGGGTCGCAAGTAAGTCGCGGAACGGAGCGTTCATCCCATGCTAAATTTGATTCTGGCATCTGTCCTCACCTGTAGTGCTTCTCAAGAACTCGTAGGGAACTTGAGGAATAATACTAATGAAGAATTATCTTCTGATTATAAGTCAGAAATTATGGAAGTTCTTAAGGACTATACAGAGAAAGATTGCTGGGACGCAAACGACTAAAGGAACGGACCTTAAAATCCAATTACTTTAGGAGTAAAATCATGGCAAAAGTCAACTATCGTGGTGTCGAGTATGACACTGAAGAGTATCGCAAGATGCTTATTGAGGAGCACAGCAACAAAAGAAATCGTGATTTAATTTATCGCGGTCTCAAGGTTACCAAAAAGGTTCCTGCTGCTGCTTAGTAGACAATCTTACTTTGCATATACGCTTAAGAGAGGATCTGCTTGACAGGTCCTCTTTTTTTGTACTATAATTATAGGGAAAGAGGATTGTATGGACAAGGAAAAACTAAAACTTATTGTTAAAAATCTTAAGTCATTAGTTGATTGCTTAGAATCTGAAGTGTATTCTGATGTTGATTCTTATAAGTATGAGAATTATAAGCAGTTAGTTCCAGAGATGGATGACTATGATGAAGTATTTGTATCAGATGACGACGGATATCCAGATTAACTATGAAACCAGAAATTAAATTAGTAAGTGCTACTCCTGATGCTGAGAAGCACATGGGATATGTTGCTCGCGTTAGCAACCCCAAGAACCAGGACAATGATAAGTTTGCGGGTCTATTGAAGTATTGTATTAAACACGGGCACTGGAGCGTCTTTGAGCAGGCATTCATGACCGTTGAGATCAATACTACCAGAGGGCTTGCCGCACAGATTTTAAGGCATCGTTCATTTACCTTCCAGGAGTTTTCCCAGAGGTATGCTGATAGTACTATTCTATCTGAGAGTATTCCTCTTCCTGAACTTCGTCGTCAGGATGAAAAGAATCGTCAGAATAGTATTGATGATGTTGATCCATACATTCAGCAGAAGTATCAGATTCTAATGCAGAGTCATTTTGATAAGTCTGTTGAGTTGTATAAGGAGATGCTTGAGAATGGTATTGCAAAGGAGTGTGCTAGGTTTGTGCTTCCTCTTGCTACACCTACAAGACTTTATATGACTGGTAGTGTGAGATCCTGGATTCATTATATTGATTTGAGGTCTGCTCACGGGACACAGAAAGAGCATATGGATGTTGCAGAAGAAATTCGCTGTATCTTTGGATGTCAGTTCCCTACAGTTGCTGAAGCACTGGGTTGGGAACGTCATAAGGATTGTTATGATTGTGACGACGCACCTTCAATCACTATTGAATAAATACAACTACCTATTATAGATAAAATGCCTACATATCCAGTGAAACATAAAGAGAGTGGAGAGACTAAAGAACTCTCCATGACTATGAGAGAATATTGTGTTTGGAAAGATGAGAATCCTGATTGGGATAAAGATTGGATGGCAGGAGTTGCTGGCATCGGAGAAGTTGGGGAAGTGTATGATAAGTTAATCAAATCACATCCAGGATGGAATGATGTTCTCCATAAAGCATCTAAAGCTCCAGGATCTAGAGTAAAACCAATCTAATTTTATGCCAAGAAAGAAAAAGACAGATCAACCAATAGGTGTTGGGTTAACAGTTAAGCAGATGAAGAGGAAAAAACCAATTAATTCTGATATGTTGAGAGATATTGAACCTCTCACAGAAAATCAGCAAGTTTTATTTAATGCTTATGCAGAAGATAAAAATCTTGTAGCGTATGGGTGTGCAGGTACGGGTAAGACATTTATTACACTTTATAATGCACTTAAAGATGTATTGGATGAAACAACTCCTTACGAAAAGATTTATATTGTTAGGTCTCTTGTTGCTACCAGGGAAATTGGCTTTCTTCCTGGTGATCATGAAGATAAGTCCACACTTTATCAATTACCTTACAAGGCTATGGTAAAGTATATGTTCCAAATGCCTACTGAGGCAGACTTTGGAATGTTGTATGGTAATCTAAAAGCACAGGATACTATTGACTTTTGGAGCACCTCATTTATCAGAGGAACAACTTTTGATAAGGCAATTATTATAGTTGATGAATTTCAAAACTTGAATTATCATGAACTTGATAGTATAATGACAAGAGTTGGTCAGGAATCTAAGATTATGTTCTGTGGAGATGCTTCTCAGTCTGATCTTGTCAAAACCAATGAAAGAAATGGTATCATGGATTTTATGAGGATTTTGCGTCTTATGCCATCCGTTGATATTATTGAATTTGGAGTGGAAGATATTGTACGCTCTGGATTAGTCAAAGAATATCTTATTTCTAAATTGGAACTTGGTTTATGACCCTTATTCATCATAATTTCTTAGGTGATATTGAACTTAAAAATAAAGACACACCCGGTTGCCGACTATATGAACTCCCTGATGGCAATTGGGTTCCTTCGATCACTTCAGTTACTAGCTTTTATAATAGGGATATTTTCATTAAGTGGAGAAAGAGAGTTGGTATTGATGAGGCAAACCGCATTACGAAGAAAGCAACCTCGCGTGGTACTGATTTCCATGAAGCGACGGAAGCATATTTAAAGGGTAAAGACATTGATTGGGATGAGTTTAAACCTCTTACCAAAATTATGTTTTATCATGCTAAACCATATTTGGATAAAATAGACAATATCCATGCTATTGAAAGAACTTTGTATTCTGAATATTTGGGTCTTGCAGGCAGAGTTGACTGTATAGCAGAATATGAGGGAGAGTTGGCAGTAATAGACTTTAAGACATCTGAAAAAATTAAGCCTGAAGCGTGGTTGGAGAACTATTTTGTTCAGGAGACTTTTTATGCTGCTGCTTATTATGAACTGACCAAAATTCCCGTTAAGAAACTTATTACTATCATGGTAACACCTGGTGGTGAGGTAAAGGTATTTGACAAAAGGAACAAAGGGGATTATATTAAGTTATTAGTAAGATATATTAAAGAATTTGTATCTAACCACACTGGGTCAGAAAGTAATGTCTAAAGATGAACTAGAAAAGGTAATGGCGAGCAAGTTCTTTTGTCCTGCTCGTTTTGCACAAGAAATAGAATCTCTTGTTCAAATAAATGCCGAAATGAATTATATTGATGCTATTATTCACTTTTGTGATAAGAATAGTATTGATGTCGAGTCTGTTCCTAAACTTATATCTAAACCATTGAAGGAGAAGATTAAGTATGAGGCACAGGAGTTAAACTTTTTAAAGCGCACATCCCGTGCAAAACTTCCTATCTGAGGGGAAATTCGACTTTTTATTCCAAAAAAGTCGAAAAAAATACTCAGCAATTTTTTTGCCCTATTACTTTTTTTGAAATGAAAGATGTTCTTGGTATGAAGAGATTGAAGGGAGGATGTCCTGTTTTGGAGTTTGATATTCCTAAGCCTATTATGGGCGAAATTAGGAAATGGGTAGAATATAGTAAAAGGACAAAAAACCATCCATTAGCAGAATTGAAAGCTCATGAGAATGTTGGGTATCTGTCTATGGATGGAAAAAAGCATAATTCATATCAGTGCTCTATTCCTCCTGCTATGATAGAAGAGTCATATTGGTTAGCATGGGTATTGCGGTTAACTGCAAAATATTGGGGAATGGGTGAAGGTCATCGTGAATTTTCTTTGAGGAAATGGAACGGGCATTTTGATTCCTATGATATTTGGACCAATTTTGCATATAAAGGAGATGATAATCCTACACATAACCATGCAGGATTTCTTTCAGGGGTGATATATTATCAGAATCATAAGCATCCTACGATATTTGATGAATACGATATATCATATGAAGGAAAGGATGGGACAATGGTTCTTTTTCCTTCCAGTACTTTACATCATGTAGAACAACAAACTGCTAATAAGGAAAGAATTACACTTGCTTTCAATATCATAAAAGGACAATGATGGCTCCTGATGCCTATAGAACTTATCTTGCTCTAAAGAACCATTTTACCAAGGAAAAATATGATTATCATAAGTATCGTGGTAAGGTTAGAGCAACTAATGCAGCTTTTTATAAGAGAAAAGACAGATTTTGGTTTGAGAAGTTTGCAAGACAAAAGAACGATAAAGAGGTAGAAGAGTTTTTTGTCTCTAATTTTGTACATACCACTGATCCAGGAACTATGTGGATTGGTGAAATGATCAAAGAAGGTGAAGATCGTTATATTGATTGGAAAAAGAAAATTCAGTCACTTTCTTATGTTTTTAAGGAAGAGGTAACTACTCTATTTGATGCTCAGTATTTGGATAGTGTATTTGATTGCTCTAAAGGGCATCCTCCTATCTTAAAGAGTTATTTGGGGGGAAATATTTCACTTGAAACTATGGTAATATGTGATAAGATATTGGGGTATAGGGAGAACTTTGATAAGAAACTGAATGACCCTGTGTGGGAAACCGTCAGTATAAAAATCAAAAAGTATTCGCCCTTTCTAAATATAGACGTACCGAATTATAAAAAAATTCTACAAAAAGTTATCCTATGAGCGAATTTTTTCAATCAGAAGTTGTCCGTGCAGAGATGGCTGAAATTAGTGAACTTCAAGATGAAGTCTATAATAATGTATTTAAATTTCCATCAATGGCAAAAGGTGATCAGCAGTATCATGTTGATCTTCTTGAGAGACTTATTGAAAAACAAAGGGTTCTTTATACTCGTTTGAGTTTATCTGATGACCCTGAAGCAAAAAAATTGAAGGAAACCATCACTCAGTCTGCTGTAGAGATGGGTCTTCCTAGAGATGTTGATATGAATGTTATCTTTGGAAATATGTCTCAAGCCATAGATCTCATGAAACAGCATATTGACAAAGATTGATCTGAAGTGTAGAATAACAAGGTACACACAAGCCAAATCTCAAAAAATCCGAGGTAATCTAATGTCTTTTTCAGACTTAAAGAAGCAATCTTCTCTTGG
>Ga0209404_10001221_pt1 | contig 17815 bp, 23 predicted proteins | sample TroAtlMetagenome_2_FD_187447 | JGI IMG/M metagenome (GOLD analysis project Ga0209404, IMG submission 187447) | Marine eukaryotic phytoplankton communities from Atlantic Ocean - Tropical Atlantic ANT8 Metagenome (SPAdes) (version 2) | ecosystem: Environmental > Aquatic > Marine > Oceanic...
TCTTTAAATATTTTGTCTTCGTCATATTTCATTAATGTATACCTCTTGCTTCTTCAATTTTCTTTTTCATAGGATTTCTTTTATATGTTAATTTTGGATTAAAGTCTTTTCTAAATCCTTGTCTTGTGTCATATGATTGACCGTAATCGTTAAACATATGGTCATCATTATCAGCAACATCACCAAATACATCATTATAAGTTTGATAGTATTTGTTCTCACTAATTAATTCTACTCTAGTTGTTTTAGCAAAATTACTAGCAGTTTCTTTATAATTCCAATCTAAAAATTTAACTATTTTAAGTTTTGTTTTATCGTTAAATTTCTTTCTAAACTTATTAGGTACATTTCTGTAAACCGTTTCATACGCATAGAAAAAATCACCTTCGTGTTCAGGATCCATATACTCTCTTAAATAACATACATTGAAAGTATCACCATTAACATAACTATCTAAAGACTTACCTTCAACCATAATATTCTTATCTGTTTTAACTATTTTATCTGGCATTATTGTTTTAAACCTCCGTGATATTCTTTTCCTCTTTTACTATTATAATCTTCTTTTGCATAATATAAAACATCATCAACATTATTCTCATCTACTTCGGCAAGATTAACATTTTCTACTTTTAATATTTTAGTTTTTGCGTCTTCGGCATTGATCTTGTTTTTAAGATAATCATTTATTACACAACCTACTGCGTTTTCAGCACATTCAGTTGCCCATTGTTTTACTTGTCCCATAGTTTGTCCTTTGTGTTAGTGTTTTTGTTTTTCATATACTCTTATATTATAGGAGATTGACCCTAAAGTCAAGCACTAAAAACCCTTATTTTATGCGATTTTTTGAATTATATAGGAGAACAAAAGGAGAACACCCTTTATTTCCAATGTTTTTTCACCCAAGCAATGGTATCTTTGTCGTATGATTCGTATGGATGTGGGTCTGCGAGTTGGAGTGGATCAGGTTTACCGTGAAATACTGCGACTTTAGCATCAGGATGCTGGGCAAAGGTCCATTCACTTCTTTTAAATCTAGGATTGGACCTATCATACCATTTAGCACTAAAAGTCCAATCGTCTGGATATATCTTATAGTTTTCAGGTGTCTGTTTTATACATTGAGATATAACATTCTGGTCACCTTGTAATTTATCTAATGATTTCTTTTCTTTTAAATAAGGTTCCCATACAAAAGGTGTCATTACATCATTGTTAAATCTCATTATACTAGAATTAAAACCTTCTGTTGCTAAATTGAAATCTCTCATCAATACAACTTTACTATCTTCTTCGTGTGTAAAGAAACAATCTATATTATCTGTAATAACTACATCTAAATCAAAGTATAAACTATCACCTTCTAGGTTTGCTTCAGGACTAAACAATGTTAGTTTATTCCACCAACCTTGATAGTCGTGGAATGGTAATTTTCTTACTTCTACATTATCACCTTTTACCAGTTTTCCCATTTTCACGTGTTCAGTATAAATGATAAACTTATGAGGTATAGTTAAATGTCTTTGTACCATATTGTACAAAATCTTTACATACTCTACTTTGTACTTGTTTCCCCAATATAAACAAACTACATTCTTCATTATTCTTCGTTTTGATATTTTAATGTTTCGTATGCTGTACCATTTGCCATTTCTTCTAAAGTAAATTGATTTTCTGCAACAAACTTTAACCAATCTTCAATAGTTTTTCCACCTGGTTTTAATGGTTTCTCTATCTTCTTAATATCTCTACTAGTTACAGGACCCATAACACTATTACCTTCTGCGAATACAGGTACATAATTCATCAATGCGTCAAAAGCAGATAAACTATAATTGGTAACTAATGCGTGGCAATCTTTTAAATCATCTTTTATATCTGTACCCCACCATTCATTACCTGGTCTAGGTTTGTTTCTAAATCTAATCTCTCTATCTGTATATTTTTTAATCTCTCTTATTGCTACTTCTACCCATTCGTCTTGTGTTATACCATTCATTTGATAGGTAACCGTAGGTGATGATGGACATAATAATATATGTTTACCTCTATCGTCAGCACGCCAACCTTTAAATTCAGCGTCTGTACCTAATTGTTTTCTTAATTTTTCTAATCTAGCAGGTGTATTTACTTTACCTATATTTGTATGAAAACTACCTTTACAAATTCTAAAGTATGTTTTCTTTTCATCTAGTATTTTAGGTTCAGGATATCTTGTAATCTGACTAGATAGATAACCAGTATCTACAAACCAGTATTCTTGTTTATTTTCTATACACTCTTTTATTTTAGCAATATTATTACCTGCTAATCCCCAAAAGAAATGTATAGGTCTATCTTCGTCTTTCCAACCTTTTTCTATCTTTGGCCATATCTGGTGTGATAGGCATTTATTCCATTTAAGTTTATGAGTTATTATCATATGATTCAAATACCGTATTTAATGGTTGATTACATCTTACAAAACTAGCACATTTAGGAATATCTTTTAATCGTCTTGCACCAATATATGTACAACTTGATCTAACTCCACCTAATATATCTTCAACCGTTTCTTTAACTGATCCTCTATCTGGTAATATAACTGCTCGTCCTTCATTACCTCTATAACCATCTTTTCGTTTTCCGTGTATCTCTCTCGCTCTATCGGAAGACATACCATAAAATTCTCTCCTGCCATCTTTACTTTCTACTTCACTTTCATTATGTCCTGCTAACATTCCACCTAACATTACAAAGTGAGCACCTGCTCCAAATGCTTTTGCTAAATCTCCTGGCATATTACAACCACCATCTGCCATTATGTGTCCACCAACACCATTGGCTGCGTCAGCACATTCCATTACTGCACTAAATTGAGGTACACCTACACCTGCCATAGTTCTTGTCGTACATACACTACCTGGTCCTATACCTACTTTAACTATGTCTGCACCTCTTATAATTAATTCTTCGGTCATTTCTGCCGTAACTACATTACCTGCAATAATAGTTTTGTCTGGATATTCTTCTCTAACTTTTGATATGAAAGATGAGAAATTTGTATGATAACCATTTGCTACATCTATTGTAATAAATTTAATATCTGGATAGTTATTTAATACTTGTTTCATTGTAGCATAGTCTTCAGCGTCATCTGTCCATAACTTATTAGTACCTGTACATACTGATACATACTTCAATTTAATTCCATTACCAACTGCTTGTTTCCATTGATCTAGTGTTGTTGTCTTTGTGATTGTAGTCATCATCTTATAGTCTTGTATAACTTTCGCCATACTAAATGTTCCTACACCGTCCATATTAGACGCAACTATTGGACAACACTCATATGTTTCATTTGAGTTTCTAAATGTAAATGTTCTGGTCATTTTAACATCACGCCTTGATGATAATGTTGACCTTTTAGGTTTCAACAATACATCTTTATAATCTAATTTTATTTCATTATCTAGGTGCATATAATAACTCCGATTTAACCGTTAATACTTGTTCATAATTAATACTTTCAAAATAATCTTCAATATCTTTCATAGTTATGTTTTGTTTTACCATTACTTTCTTCTTTGCTTCAATATGTATAAAAGGTTTACACTTCTCTATAAGTTTTTTAGCACCTATCAATGCCTCTATCTCATATCCTTCAGCGTCTATCTTAATATAATCTATATTATCTAAAGCAAAACTATCTAATGTTTTAATAGTTACTTCTAAATTACCTTTATCGCTGGCGTGTGTATTACCTGTTTCACTAGGACTATATAAAAACATCTTTTTACTTTCTTCTCTACCTAAAGCATAAGGATATAATGTGTAATTAGGATTTGTAATATTCTTAACATAGCATTCTCTTACTTGTGGTATAGGATCAAAAGCATATGTATGATTAAAAACTTTAGTAAAATCTTTTGACCAAAAACCTATATGTGAACCTATGTCTATACAACACCTCAATTTAGGTTTCTTCATCTTAATATATCTTAATATTGTTTCTCTATGAATAGTTTGATAACTACCATCTTTTATATAATGTTCAAAATGTGTATCTGAATCTGGTAGATACCAACCCTTTACAAATTTCATATCTTTAACCACCTATCATTATTTAATGTCCATTGTACTACTTCGTTTATTCTATCTTCAATAGATACTTTAGGTTCCCAACCTAATTCTTTCATTAAGTTACCATCTAACGCATAACGCAAATCGTGTCCTGGTCTACTAGTATGAAAATCTACCATCTTATATTTAAGTTCTTTATTCTGTGCCCTAGCAATCTTTTGTGCTAGTTCTAAATTATCCCATTCAACAGGTCCTACTAAATTAAATTTAGGACACTTTGCCCCACCATAGTCTTGTTCTAATTGATCTATCTTGTTTTGATTTTGTAATAAGAACAAGCAACCATCTGCAACATCTTTAGCGTGTATGTAGTGTCTGCTACCTGGTATTTTCTTATCTCTATCACTATGAATAGTTACCATATTACCATCTTTAACATTTTTAATTGTCATTGGTATAAATTTCTCTGGATGTTGTCTTTCACCAAACACATTCATTGTGTGGGTAATATAAACTGGCATATCATATGTGTTTTGAAATGCTACTGCAAGTTCTTCACCACCTGCCTTTGTAGCACTATATGGATTTGTAGAATTATATCTATCTCTTTCTTTATAGTTTACACCTTTAGGTGCTGGACCAAACACTTCATCTGTTGAGAAGTAAATAAATCTTTCTAAATTTTCTTGTTTTCTAGCAAAGTTTAATATGTTGCAAGTTGCAACTACATTATCTAAAACAAAACACATTGGATCCTCTATTGATCTATCCACGTGTGATGACGCAGCCATATGTACTATGTAATCAAACTTACCTAAATCTGCTGTTAACATTTCGTTTACCTCTGCTCGTAAATCGTGGTAAACTATTCGTACTCTCTTTTGTGTTTCTTTATCAAACTCATTCATCATATCTGCAATTCTATTTAAATTGCCAGAGTAATCTAATCTGTCTAATGAAACTATTTCCCAATCGGTATTTTGTAATAGATGTCTGATTGTATGATGTGCTATGAAACCTGCTCCACCTGTTAATAATATTCTTTTCATCTAAAATCCTATTCTACCCACTTTGTTTTCCAAATCAATCCATTGTTTGCCTATAACTTCAGGCGAGTGATTTTCACTTATATATTTTTGTCCTTGTGAAATTCTATAATTAGTTTCTTCTTTAGGTCTATTTATTAACGCCTTAAAAGCCGCTACTTGTGTATCATAATTAAACGATCTAGCAAATCCAGCAAAGTCGGCATATTGTTGAAATTTTAACCAACTATCAACACCCTCATTTGTAATTACAGGTTTACCTGAATATATTGCGTCCATTATTCTATTAGGACTTTTTGCTTTCATATCATTTAAATTAAGAAGACTATTACATACGATAGGTAAATAAACTATATCACATTCTTTCATTAATTGATATTGTTTATCAAAATCATATTCGTGTAGAGTTAATCTACCAGTAGCAATTTGATCTTTATATAACACTTTAAATTTTTTTGATCTGTTTAGCATACAATGTATTTTAAATTGATCTATTTCTGTATTAAATAAGGTTGATATAAACTCATCCCACATCACTTTTTGAAAATGTTTAGCAGTACCAAAATTAAATATATTAATATATCTTCTACTTTTTAATCTAACACTAGGTTCAACTCTTGTTGCCTCTACTGGATCAGGAATAATAATAGCATTCCTACCAGTTTTTTTCATTATTATTTCACTCATCTTTGGAGTTGATGTAACTATATTATCTACATTTTCACATAAAATATTATGAGGTGTAACAATTCGTTTAATCCATTGTGGCGATATATATTTTTTCCATTTGTTATCGCATATATCATATACACATTTTATATTATTTGATTTTAAATAAAATAAATCTTTAGGTGTTGATTTCTTTGCTAATACAACTATGTCGCCTTTCTTTGCTTCTTCTACACTTTTAATTATACCATCTTCAGGTCGCATACCCTTTAAAGGTATTGTTGCTCTAAATCTATATGAAGCTCGTTCAGTAAACTTACCATCATACTTTGGTATAAGAAACTTTATCATATATCAAAATGCTCCAATTCAAAATCTACACCCTCTAATTCTTTTGGTTTGCCTTTAGGATAACTCGGCCACACTTTAAATTCTTCTCCTGTTGTATCACTTTTGCAACCTGCAACTAACCAATCCCATTTAAACTCTCCATCTATAACAAACTCGTTCATCACTTCATATCTTCCATCAGGTTTTTGTTCAAGTAAATGTTCTTTACATTCTTCCATAGTTTTAAAATGACCTTGCATTTGAAAAGTTTGTTGTGTTTCTATTGGACTATGCCCAATTAGATATGCTAATATTAAAATTTTATAATCCATCATACTTTACCTACTAAATCTCTTGCCCCATAAGTTATCATAAAGTCTGCACCTGCTCTTTCAAAAACTTTATATGTTTCTAATAAACTACCTGGTGCTCCTATTCCAAGATATTCACCTGAAGTTTGATATACTCCAGTTGGTTTATGTGAAAACATTTTTATATCACTAATTAAATCTAAACTTGTCATACCTGGTTTTACCATTAATTCATCAGCACCATCATCTTTATATTTTATTGATCTATGCAACGCACCTCGTCTATCTGAAACATCTAATTGATATGGTCTATGGATACCTTTTTCTATCTTCATTGCATTACGCCAACCTCTATAAAATGTTGAACGGAATTTGGTACTATAACTCATAACTTCTATATTACCATCTTTCAATGATTTAATATTCTTAACCGTATTGTCTTGGCAATCACTTGGTGCTATAGTTGCTCCAGACGCCGTGTAAATACTTTTTGCTTGTTCTAATAATAATCTATCTGTTTTTTCTTGGTCACCTGTAATACAACAATGTCCGTCTTGTGTATATGAACATAAACATACATCTACAATCAATCTACATTGTGGTTGTATAATTGCTGAAAGACTAGCGGCAGTTACACATACTTGATCCATTTTGTGTTCATCAATACCTTCGCCTTCTCTCCAACTAGATGATTTTTCACCAAACTTAAACTCTGGTATATAAAATAAAAGAAATTCTTTTACTCCTAAATCTATATCTTTTTTTACTCTTTCACCTGCTTCTTTCCAAGCATTATAAATCTTATTCTCTTTTCCAAGACCTGTTTCTCTTGTAGAATAACTAGCGAATATTGGTTGTATTAATCTCATTTTGGTGTATCTTTATTTGCTAAAATTTTATGATTTCTTTTATACATTAATTCTGTTCGTTGTTGTTGTTCACTAGGAAAAACTAATTTAAATTTATGTATACCTAAACTTTCATAGTGTTTTAAATCAAAATAAAATTCATTCCATTTTATATCATCATTATAAAAAGATCGTTCTTGTCCTAAATGAATCAAACTACAAACAAATTTCTTTTTTAATTGCAAATTGATTTTAGAAGTTGTACCATAACAAATTTTACTAGGACAATTATAAGAGCATTCTATATTCATAAACAATCTAAGCATATCTTTTCTTTTAATACTCTCTATAAATTTCATATCATCATTACAATGAATAGGTAAAACAATTGTATCATATAAACCTAATGCAACTTTCTTTTCATATTGTTCATTGGTTGTAATATCTTGTATGCAACTTGCCTCTATTTTATAATTAGGAAAATCATTTTTAATCCATTCTGCTAACTTATCACTATTAACAATAACAGCGTTTTCTTTTCTATTATATTCTTTTAATCCTGATTTACTTTCTTTATATGCTTCATTTGTTGGTGTTTTATTTTGTAAAGTTAATTTAACACCAATGCCATTATCATATAACCAAGGTAAATCGTGTTTCATTATTTCTGGATTAGCAGCAGGTCTTCCACCATATATTGGAAGATATTCTTCTACTTGTCCATACATACAATCTATATCTTCATAATCAAATTCAAAACTAGCAAACTTTTTTGCTTGTGCTATGTGTATATCAGCCCATTGTTGTATAGGATCCCAAGGTGCTTTTGACCTAGCAGAGCAAGATATTTTACTATTTAATTTCATATTTAAAATTATTATATGTTTGATCGTGTTGTAATTGTTCTATTTGTCTTATTGCATATCCATTTTTAAATTCATCCATTTCAAACTGACACGCTGATAGATATAAACTATGTTCTCTTATCTTATCGTCATCTGCAAAATAAGGGTTATCTACATTCTTTATTTCTTTTTCTGATAAAAAACTAGCAGCATTTGGTCCTAATGTTATTGCTGGATAACCTTCTTGTATTGCCTCAAAAGCAGCGATACTATTAAATGCCACTAGACAATGTACTTTATCTGTTATTAATTGATCTTTTAAATTCCTACCTTTTTTAGTTCTTTCATCCCTATTAGGTTTCTGTCTAACAATAATTCTTTTATCAGTATATTTTCTAATCTCTTTAGTTACAAAATCAATATATTCATCTTGTTTAAAATTTGTATGTCCATTTAGGGTTAAACATCTTAATACTTTTGCTGATGGTGGTATAATTAATATACTCTCACCATTAACTGGTCGTTTAGGTTTATAACTATCATAAACAATACCCATAGAGTTTTTAAATCTATGTTTCAATACTTTCATATCAGTTAAAAAATCTAGTTGTTTATAATTTAAATGATCTAGTGTTTGAAAATTGTTTTTAGTAAATCTATGCCATATTTTTTTAGGATAACAACCCATATATCCTGTATCAATATAATAAAAATCTATATTGTTATCTAAACATTGTTTGATTGTTTCTATACGAGTAATACCTCTAAAGATACGAGGAGATTTATCTGATACATCTATTGTATCACTTTTTAGATATTTAATATTTTCAGGATCCGATTTATAAATTTGATCTAAAAACTTATCTACTTTTTTTCTGACTCTATCAACGCAAATAACCATAATAATATCATTTAAATAATTTAGGTAGATATACAAATATTCCTACTAATAACCAAAATCCTAACACCATACCTATAAACAATTCTCTATATGGTGAAAAGATTATACCTATTAAAACAAATGTAACCCATACTACATCCATTGTGGAATGAAATATCTTCCATTTTTTTCCGTATTTCTTAATTAAATTCTGTCTTGCTTTTGCCATAGTTTTAGATAAATGGCGTAGTATTACAAATCCTTCATTGAATACCATAGTTAGGTAACCAATAATAAAAATTAAAGTTATCATATTAAGTTTTTTACCTTTCCAAAATAATATCCTGTGTTTAAATCTTTTAAATTATAATGTGTGGCAGCGTAATTAGCAAACCACTTATCTCTTTTGTCTTTTATATTAGGTTCTTCAATATCTTTTAAATCACCACTATTCATATCATAAAAGAAACAATTTTTAGATTTTACATACAAAGGTTTACCTTCACAAATTGCTGGTGTTGCTGAAGATGATGACCAAGTACATACAGCATAAGCATTCTTTATCACAGGTACAATGTCTGGATAATTACCATTTGCTTTTGATTGAATTGTTATGTCTTTTTTATCTTTAATCCAATTTGTTAATCTATCAAAATCTTTTTGTTGTGTGCCTGATAATGCTCTATGAAATCTAACTATGATAGGTCGTTTTGAGTATCTTCTAATTTCTTCTATTGTTTCTATAGCATATTCAGTTGCGTTTTTCTTTTCTGCTGAGTAACCTTCAGTTCCTCTATTACAAGTAATTAAAATATGTTCACCTTTACCATTATAAGGTTTTACTTCTATATTTTTATGTAATTTAATTTCTTCCCAACGATTCATTGCACCTTCTATAAATTCTTTTTCAAAATATTTGGCACCTTGATTAGCGTATATACTTGAATAAGGTTGTCTTGTCCATCTTTTATTTGCTAATGTCATTGCTTTTATTCTAGGTTTATCTAATTCAAATCCATCATATGATATTAAAACATCTGAATCTAAAAAGAATATCTTACCAGTAGGTTCGTATTTGTCTATAATCTGTCTTCTATGACTTGTATCACTTTGTTTAATATCGCCTCGTACTTGATATGCAAAACACCAAGCGTATTCAGCGTCGGTCAATTTTCTATTAGTTACATAGTACGACTTCCACTCTGGTGCGTGATGTTGAAGACCTTGATAAAATGCTTTCGGCCATAGTTCTTTATATGAACCTAAAGCACAGGTATTAGCGTAAACAGCAATCTCTTTCATTATGTAATATTATATTTCTTTTTCTTTGTTGGTTTTTTAGTTGTAAAGTCTAAAGTAAATCTACCTTCATAAGGTTTAAATAATTCTTTCCACCATTCTTCAGGTCTTACCGTTGCGTGAGCATTCATACCATTAGGTAATGTTTTACCTGCCTCTTTAACGGCAGCAGTAGCAAATACATACTTGCCTGAATAATCAAATATCTCTTTTATTATTCTAGGTAAATCTGCCTCTGGTATATGTTCTAATACATCAATACAAATTACTAAATCAAACTTACGACCTGCCTCTGGTTTCTTTTCAAATTTAGGTACTGCTGGGTCATACTTGTAACTATTCCAACCATCTGGATGATGTTGTGCTTTACCACAACCATAGTCTAGTATTGTATCTACATTATGTTTTTCTATTATCTCTTTTATCTGTGGCATATATCTTTTTATCATATGACCTTTCCAGACTTTAGGATCCTGGTGCATTAATTTTGCCTGATCCAAATATATTTCGTATAAATTATCCATTACATATCCGTTCTTGTTGTTTCTTTAAATGTGTCAAACCATTCTTCGGAATAATCACAATGTTTGTAGTTCTTAAAGTATGGTCCACCTTCGGTGTAGTGTACTAATTTTGCGTGTGGGTTATGTTCATACTCACCTACTAACCAGTTCCATTCTTCGTCAACCTTACCTACTAAATCCTCATTCTCTAACCATTTAAATTGATGAAGTTCTAATCCTGAGGCACTATTAACATAATCTGGTGTAAGTGCTGTGCATTTAGCATTATTAAATATCATCATACTAGACCAATTCTTTTTAGGGTAAGGTGTTTGTGGTTGATTTAAAAACTTTACCGTACTAGTAGGAGTATAATCGTGTTGTACACATTGAACAGCATACTTCGTAGTTCTTTGTCTCCATAATGCTGATATATCTGACCTAGATAACATATCACAATCCATAAAGATTGCGTGTCCTGAATAATTGCAAAGATAAGGTACAAGAAATCTACTAAAAGCAAATTCAGTTGATTGTATCTTTAATCTTTCTCTTACAAATACATCTTTAATATTTTGTAATCTAATTGGTGTAATAGCAATAGGTTGTGTTGAGTGTTTAAGTAAACTATGACTCAATACACTAAATGCTACTTTTTCATTATCATCATATCCTATAAAAACTCTAATCATTTTCCTGCCATCTTATTTTTTGGTTGAAATTCCCAACGAGGTGGATTGTTTCCACTTGGTGGGTGATCGTGGTACGACCCTGGTTTATATGTACTTAAATCTGGCATAGGTGTATTACCTTTTTTGCCTTCTTTAATTTCTTGTCTAGTCCAAGATGGTTTTCTACTCTTGTCTAAACTACCTACATTGATAGGATAACCTGGCTCGCATTTTTCAACCTTACCACCTTTGTCTAAAAACTCTTTCATAAGTTTATCTCGTTCTTCTTTAGACATTTTAGGTTTTGAGTTATCGTAATCGTACATAATATTATATATCCGTTCTTACAATATGTTTTCTTAATTCTTTAACAAAAAACTCTATCTTATCAATTTGAGCAATCATATCTTTATCTGTAATATACTTTGTTCTTTCTTTTAGTCTATCGTATTCTTTTAAACTAATTTGAACCATTGGAGAATAATCTCTTGTACTTTCGTTCTCATAAGTTCTATCGTGTTCGTCTGTTGTAGTATTATCTACTTCTTCTTTGTCTTTAGAACCCACATTATAGTGAGCACCGTTTTCATCAACATAATCATCAGGTAGGTCATCACCACCTAAATATAATTTAGTCATTGTAATCTCCTTCATTAACTTGTTTATCTCGTTCATCAACACCAGCATCCTTTTTTCTTTTACCTTTTAGGTGTGCCGTGTATGGTGCGATTTTTGATTCTGGCCACACGTGGCCGTCTTTTCTTCTACCTGTCAAATCCATTTGAGGTTGACCATTCAAAGTTCTTTTTCTTACTTCATTCCAAACATATGAATCGTGCCATTGTTTTTCATTGAAAAGTAAATCTTGTTCGTATGTGTTTCTTAATTCTTGTACAAATCTTTGTGTATGTTTATTAGTTAGATTATAACCTACAAATCCACATTCAGGATAAAATGGTGGGGCAGGTCTTTCTAGGTAGCAAATCGCTTTATCTTCAGGTAATATATCTCTTAATATTATTTCTTCGGTCATTATTCTTTTGAACATAACATCTGCGTCAATCCAAAAAACATAATCATAATTACCTTCTAGCATTAAGTGTGTCTTTGCATATACTTTATAACTAAATCTTATTGCGTCTTTAATAAAATCTAAACCATATACTATTTGACTATTATCAGTACCTTTTATTGTACTAAAAATATTTTTACTATCGTTTCTTTTTATGAAATCTTTTAAGGTAGGATTTGTTTCGTGTATATCTCTATGTATGATAGGTCGCATTGGATCAATTTCAGGTATCCATCCTTCGTGGTAGATATAACAATCAAACGGCCAATTATATGTCTTGTAAAATCTATGTGCGTAATACTCGTATAGTTTTCTGTTAAGACTAGTTACTACTGCTATTTTCATTTCCAACCTTTTGTATAAAATAACTATCTGCAATATCTGATATAGGGTTACCTACTTTTTCAGTATCAAATAGTTTCTTCAAATCAATTTTTGTTTCTTTATTAAATGCTTCGTACATCATATCCTTATCAGCATTACCTTTACCTGTTGCACCTTTTTTAACAACACTAGGTACAACTATATCGTAAGGTATGTTTGCCTCTTGTAATCTATATTTTAGTATACCACAATTCTCAGCAATTTGAAATACTGCTTGACCTTTTGAACCAAAGGAGTATCCTTCAATATAAACTTTTAATGACTTTGGTAATTTTGACATTACCCAAGTTGATATGTTTGTAAATCTTTCTATGGGAGTATTATATTCTTGGTGTTCTTCGCCAATAATGTTATTAGCAATTTTACCTAGGTGTTTCTTTTTCTTTGTTAAATAATAAAACATAATCTTTTTTCCATCATTGATACAGACACAAGGACTGGTTAAACTATAATCAATTCCAACTATCGTGGTCTGCTTCATCTGGTATCACACTTTCCATTTCTTCATCATCTTCAACTTCATACCCACAAAATGGACAAGTAAACGGTGTCATATCCGTTTTTTCATCATCCCAAGTTACGGTATATTTTGTTTGACAATTTGTACAATTCTTTTCTGATTTAATCATAGTAGTTTTTCTTAATAAAGTCGTGGTAACTTAATTGTTTTTCTGCTGCTTCTTTCCATACGGTTTTTTGATCTTCTAGTCTTGCTATATATGGTTTTAGTATTTCTAATATTTCTTTTTCTGACTTATGAGTAGTATATACTGAATTAGGTAAATCATCTGGTGCCCAATTTAAACCAGCTGCTATAAAGTGTAATCCACTATTACCTTTCTTTTCAATTGGGTCAACAGGAAATTCATAATATTTTGCTCTTTGCAATGCTGCCTGTAAATATCCAAGAAACATTTTAGGTTTCATATCTCTTAAACTTTCTTCCCACACTTTATTATTATTTGCTTTCCAGTATGGTGTATCGTTTCTTGTTGACATTGCATAATGTAATCCAACAAATTCTTCAAATCCAGAATAGATTGCCTTACAAGCAAAGGTATGATTATCTCTATCCCATTGTGTAATTTCACCTCTTCTTAAATTTCTTACAAGTGATATTAAAAATTCGTGTACTGAAAACAGACCATTACTTTCTAATGGTTCAATAAACCCAGCAGATAAACCTATTGCAACAACATTCTTCTCAAATAATCTTTCGTGTATACCAGTCTTCATTGTAATATTTTTATATTCGTGTTCATCATTACCAAAACCAGGTCTTGTACCTGCTAAATGAGTTTGAAATTGATGTAAAGCAGTTTCGTCATCTACAAATTTATCTGAATAAACATAACCTGTACCAATTCTATTCCATAGTGGTATATCCCACGACCAACCATTCTCTAATGCTGTGCAATTAGTATATGGTCTCATTTCTTTTTCTTTATCAACATAAGGAATTTTAGTTGCCCACGCCTTGTTATTAGGTAAATTTTTAATAGGTTGAAAAGGTACTTTCAAAGCACCACCTAAAAGCATAGATTTAAAACCTGTACAATCAATATATAAATCTGCCTTGTGTGTTTTGTTTAAAGATACAATACCATCTTCATCCTGTTCAATAGTTTTTACATCTTCTAATATATGTTTAACACCTTTAGGCATACAATAATGATCTTTCAACCATAATCCAAATTTAGTAGCGTCAAAATGATATGCAGAATCTTTAGCAGTTTCAAAACCAAAAAATTCCATTGCACCTTTATTTTGATTTACTAGGTGCATAACAGGACAAAAACACTCACCATAATCTGAAACTGGTGTTTCTGGTTTAAATGCTTTTTTCATCCACCAGTCATTGTAACCTGTTAATGTTCCTTTAGTTACAACTTCACCAAATGGATAATGAAACGACTCATCTTTTCCATCAAAGTTTTTGAAACCAATACTATACTTTATAATACCGTCTGTATGTTTTAAAAATTCTTTATCGTCTATTTCTAAAAACTTTGTCCATTGTTTAACTTTACCTATTGTACTTTCGCCTACACCAACCGTTGGGTGATTAGGTGATTCTAATACGGTTATATCTTTATTGGGAAATGCTTTTATTAATGTTGCGGCCGTCATCCAACCTGCACTTCCGCCACCTACTATTAATATCTTATCACTTTTCATATAATCTCCTACAATTTAAATTTCTTAAATTGATCTTTAGTTACATCTTGTTTAATACCACCAATAACATAACTTTCTATTTCTGTTTCTTGTGGTGCATTTTGAGTACCTTTACTATTCAACCAATGATCTGTCCAAGGTAAAGGATTTGTTTTTGTTTCATAAGCAGGCGTCAATTGTATTGCTCTCATTCTTCTATTCGCTGTATATTCTACAAATTTATGTAATAGTTTTTCTGATAGACCTATCATAGAACCTTTAGAGAACAAGTAAGTTGCCCAACGCTTCTCCTCTTGTACTGCCTCATCATACATTTTATAAACATCTTTTTCAGTTTCTTTTATAATCTTTAAAAAATCTTTATCATTTTCAAAATCTTTCCAGTTATTAATTATTCTTTGCGACATTGCAAGGTGTTGACTTTCATCTCTAGCAATAAATGATATAATTTTTGCTGAACCTTCTAATTTCTTTAACTCACCAAAAGCAAATGAACAAGCAAATGATACATAGAATCTTAAACCTTCTAATATGTTAACTGATACCATTGCAAGATATAATCTTTTCTTTAGTTCATACATATCAACTTTAGATTTATCTATTGTCCATTTATATCCCATTTCAATTAAATCATCATAAGTTTGAGTTACTGATTGAGCTCTTTTCTCTATCTTCTCGTCTTTTATAATTGTATCAAACACTTCGTTTGGTTGTGAGTATAAGTTTTTAATGATGTATGTATAACTTCTACTATGAATTGTTTCCATAAAGTCCCAAGTAATAATAGCACTTTCTAATTCTGGTAAAGATACAAAAGGTAAAAATGCAAGACAAGGTCCTCTACCTTGTACACTATCTAACATAGTTTGATACTTTAAGTTAGATGTAAAGATAAACTTTTGTTCTTCTCTTAATTCTAGGTAATCGTTTCTATCTTTTTGTAAAGACACTTCTTCAGGTCTCCAAAAATATCCTAATTGTTGTTGAGTTAGTTTATCAAAGACAGGATACTTCATAGTATCATATCTTTGTACTGCTAAATCAGGACCAAAAAACATTGATTGTTTTGTTGAGTCTAAATTCTTATCTTTGTTAAATACACTTTTCATTAAATTGTACACGAGTCGCAATTCTCGTCTTCCTCTTTTTGTTCAGGTTGTTTTGTTTCATCTATCCAACCAATGTCGTGTACTGGTTCGTCAATATCTTTTTTAGCGTCATAAGTATTTTGATAATAAGAAGTCTTCCAACCTAGTTTATAAGTTGTCAATAAATCTTGTGCCATTACTGATACAGGCACTTGATTGTCTTCATAATCTTCAGGATTGTATGACCAATTACCAGATATTGCCTGGTCAAAATACTTTTGCATTACTGCAACGATATTTATGTATCCTTCGTTTCCTTTCATATCCCATAATAAACTATAATTATTTTTCAATCTTTTATAATCAGGAACAATTTGTTTTAAAGGACCTTTTTTACTTTTCTTAACACTTAAATAATCTCTAGGTGGTTCTATGCCGTTTGTTGCATTAGATACCACACTAGAGGATTCTGATGGCATTTGGGCTGTGAGTGTGCTATGTCGTAGCCCATATGTTTTTATTTCTTTTCTCAACCACTCCCAATCATAGGTAAGATTTCTGGTTACAACCTCGTCTACCTCTTTCTTGTAAGTGTCAATAGGAAGAATACCATCGGAATATTTTGTTCTATTAAAGTATTCACACTTGCCTTTTTCTTCAGCAAGTTCTTTACTTGACTTTAATAGATAATATTGGAATGCTTCTGTTAATTTATCAACTTGTCTCCACGCAAGTTTCTGATCGTATCTGTATCCTTTTTTAGCAAGATAATGTGCAAGTCCGATATAACCTATACCTAAACTTCTTCTTGCCTTTGTAGATATTTCAGCAGCGTTTATAGGATACTTTTGATGATCTATAATTTCATCTAACGCCCTAACTGCTAAATCACATAAAGGTTCTAATTCATCTCTTTTGTCAATTAGACCTACATTGATAGCAGATAAAATACATAATGCAATTTCACCTTCTTGGTCTATGTGTTGTATAGGATCAGTAGGTAAAGTAATTTCTTGGCATAAGTTTGACATTCTAATTAAGTCTTTAAATGATGAGTGAGTATTACAATGGTCAATATTCATTATGTAGATACGACCTGTTTCTGCTCTTTCTTTTAGAATATTACCAAAGAGTGTTTGTGCTGATACTTTCTTTTTACTAACACTTGTTTTTCTTTCTGCTGTTTCATAAAGTTCATCAAACTTATCTGTACCCCACGCCTCATACAATTCAGGTACTTCGTGTGGTGAAAACAAAGTTATATCTTCTTCGTTAATAAATCTTTCGTAAAATAGTTTTGATATTTGTATAGAGTAATCTAATTTTCTAACTCTATTATCTTCGGTACCTTTATTATTCTTTAGAACAATAATGTCTTCTATTTCTTGGTGCCAAATAGGAAAGTGTACGGTAGCAGAACCACCTCTTACACCGTTTTGTGTACAACACTTAACGGTTGATTCAAACTTTTTAAGAAACGGAATAACACCTGTGTGTTGTACTTCACCACCTCTTATTCTACTATTGATACCTCTTATTCTACCTGCATTGATACCGATACCTGCTCTTTGAGCAACATATCTACCAATTGCCATATCACTTGAAAAGATACTTGGTAAAGTATCA
>Ga0209404_10001224_pt1 | contig 17778 bp, 8 predicted proteins | sample TroAtlMetagenome_2_FD_187447 | JGI IMG/M metagenome (GOLD analysis project Ga0209404, IMG submission 187447) | Marine eukaryotic phytoplankton communities from Atlantic Ocean - Tropical Atlantic ANT8 Metagenome (SPAdes) (version 2) | ecosystem: Environmental > Aquatic > Marine > Oceanic | place...
GCCACGGCAGGGTCCCTTAAACAGTTGGATTCAACCCTTGTATCCAAACGTCCTTTGGACATTGTTCTTTACGGAAATGGAGAAGTGGTCAACGGGCCGAAGCTGAATTCGCAATGTATTTTATTTGATGTTCTTGGTGAATTTGGATTCCGAACACCAGAGCATATTTGGCACTGTTCAAGTTCGGAGATGGTTATTTCTGCGATTGAGGAGCTCGACCGTATTAGAGGGAGTTTTGATTATGATACAGATGGTGCTGTTATAAAACTGAACCGGTTTGATTTGCGAGATCGAATTGGCGCAACGGCTAAAGCTCCTCGTTGGGCAATGGCTTACAAGTATGCACCAGAGCAAGCACAGACTCGCCTTAATAGTATTACGATTCAAGTTGGGCGGACTGGAACGCTTACCCCTGTAGCAGAACTTGAGCCTGTCTTTCTTGATGGGTCTACTATAAGTCGAGCTACTCTCCACAATGATGAAGAGATCTTTCGTAAAGACATTCGCGTAGGTGATACGGTGATCGTAGAGAAACGCGGTGATGTAATACCGGGGGTCATTTCCGTGGTTAAAGATTTGCGGCCTCCTAATGCTAAGCCTTTCGAAATGCTTTTCGTTACTGGGAATAAGTGTCCAGCCTGTGGGGGGACGATTCAAAAAGATGAGGAATTTGTTGCGTGGCGTTGTGTGAATCAGGATTGTCCGGCTCAGGCTGCGCAGCGTCTTGAGCATTTTGGAGCCCGTACGGCTCTCGATATTGAGTGCTTAGGAGATATCGTTTCGGATAAACTTATTGAGAGTAATTTGGTGTTTGGGCCATTGGATTTGTTTGACTTAACTTTGGAGCAGCTTGCACCACTTAACCTTGGTAATGCTGATGAACCAAGAATTTTTGGCGAAAAAAATGCCATTAAACTAATTGATTCAGTTAAACGCTCTCGTAAAATGGGACTTGATAAGTGGCTTTTTGCATTAGCCATTCCTGAGCTTGGTCGGACTACAGCTAGTGTGCTTTTTAAATTTCATAAAGACTTAGCGGGGTTGGCTAATTCGGAAATACTGAATAAGGTTATCAAGCTTGATGAATTAACAGGAATGGCTGTTCGGATTAATCCGCGTTCCCGTAAAAACAAGCCAACTTCGGAGGCTGAGAAAACCAAACGAGAGAATGATTACGCGCAACTTGTTGATGAAATATCCAGAGTGGCGGAGTGCTTGGTTAAGCTTGGTTTTGCTTCAATTACAAAGTTGAATGGAAATCATCCACCGAATTATACCACAGAGGTTGGCCCTTCTGTAGCTCGTTCTGTACTTGCTTGGTTTGGCTCTGAGAAGGGATGTGAGACGCTCGCTCGTCTAGTTGAATTAGGTATAGATCCTAAAGGTGCAGATTCAAGTCAAAGTAATAATAAGGGTGTATTTGCAGGTAAAACGTTTGTGATTACTGGAACATTGAGTGGGATGTCGCGCGAAGAGGCTAAAGCCAAAATCGAAGCTAATGGTGGGAAGACTACTAATAGCGTGAGTAAGAATACTGATTATCTACTTGCTGGTGAAAAAGCGGGGTCCAAACTGTCAAAGGCCGAGTTACTTGGTGTTTCTGTTCTGGATGAGATTGGATTTCTAAGTCAGATTGATTGATGGATCATGCAAAGATTTCATTAACGACGTTCCCGTGAACGTTTGTTAGGCGGCGTTCTATTCCATTATGGTAATAGGTTAGTTTTTCATGATCCATTCCCATAATATGTAGGACTGTTGCATGAAAGTCGTGCCAGTGTACTGGATTTTCAACTGTCTTCCAACCGATCTCATCGGTTTGACCGTAGCTGGCCCCGCCCTTTACCCCGCCTCCTGCTAGCCAACAGGAAAAACCATACTTATTATGGTCTCTTCCGGGGCCCACCTGATTAGCTTTTGACTGTGCGAATGGTGTTCGGCCAAACTCGGTAGTAAACAAGACAAGTGTATCATCAAGCATGCCGCGTTGCTTTAGATCGCGTAGTAGTCCGGCAATTGGCTTGTCGATTCGCCCAGCTTCAGCGGAATGATTTTCTTTTACATTTTCATGAGCATCCCAACTTGAACGGGGTGATCCGGCTATTGGTCCGCCCGAGTAGATTTGAACAAATCGCACTCCTCCTTCTAGTAGACGTCGTGCCAGCAGGCAGCGTCGGCCAGCATCTTCAGTACGACTTTCATTTAAGCCGTACATCTGCCGGATATGTTCTGGTTCGCCGAGTATGTTACTTACCTGAGGTACGGATAGCTGCATTCGTGCTGCAAGTTCATAGCTTCTCATTCGATTGCTTAAGATCGAATCTAAACCGATCCTGTCAGCATGACGCGTATTAAGCCTTTGCAAAAAAGTGCGAGCTGCTTTGTCGGATCCTTCTGGTTGGTCGACAGCCGGGAATAGGTCGCGTACCGGTGTCTTACCAGTTCTTAACTCTACTCCTTGGTATTGAGATGGGAGAAAGCCGCTAGTCCAGTTGGATGCTCCACCGTTTGGGCCTCCACGTTTGTCGCCTAAAACCACAAAAGCAGGTAATGTTTCAGATTCACAGCCTAGCCCGTAAGATACCCAGCTGCCTGCTGATGGAAAACCGTTAAATTCAAAACCGCTGTTAGCAAAAAACAAAGCAGGTGTGTGGTTGGCAGAATTAGTGGTCATGGATCGAATGACTGTCATTTCATCTGCCATATCTGCGATGTTGGGAAACATGTCGGACAGCCAAAGACCGCTCTGACCGCGTTGCTTGAATTTGAAATCACTCCTGCGTAATTGGCCGACCTGTCCAAAGAAAATGTCTGGTTTCTCGTTCGATCCAAGCGGCTTGCCATGGGCCTTGTCTAGCCCTGGTTTGTAGTCGTAAGAGTCGACATGGCTCATGCCGCCTACAAGGCTAATGTGAATCGCTCTTTTCGCTCGAGGTTTGAAATTTGGAAAAGATGTCTGGTTGAGCGTACTAGCATGAGGCTTGGAATTACTCGTCAGTAGGCTGGTAAATGCAGTGGCTCCAATCCCTCGGATTCCCCAGTTAAAAAAATCTCGTCGCTTCATATTGCCCATATCTGACATGTTAGTTAATAATTACAAATTCATTGCTGTTAAACAGTGAACGACAGAGTGTGCTTAACCCGTAATCTTTGACTAACTGTTTAGCTAAAATCATTTCTTCAAAATCTGGATTTCGTTGAAGTGTATCTAGAAATGCATGTTCTACCTGCTTGTCAAGATTTCCATTCGACAACATACTTATTCGGTTTGCCATAGCCTCTGCTTTATTCAAAATGAATTTATTATTTAAAAGTGCCAGTGCTTGTAGTGGAGTGGTAGTCACGGCGCGTCTTGGGGCTGTAGTTGAGGGGTCAGGGCAGTCAAAAGTGTCAAGAATTGCGCTTCTTCCTCCCCTTGGGCTAAAACGATAAACAGTGCGCCGGTCGTATTCACTGCCTTTTGGGTAAATCGGTTCATAGTATGTGGTGCCACTGAGTGGGGTGACTGAGACATCACGAAAACCGGGGCCTCCCATCTTAAGATTTAGTTTTCCGGAGACATCAAGTACTGCATCACGCAGTGATTCTGCATCGAGCCTGACTGGTGATTTTCGCCAAAGCAAACGATTTTCGGAATCAATAGCTAGCCCTTCTTTTCGAGGAGTAGCAGCTTGCCTATATGTACTAGAGTTTACAATTAATCGGTGTAATCCCTTTAGTCGTTGACCATTAGATTTGAATTCTGTTGCTAGCCAGTCTAGCAATTCTGGATGGCTTGGACGACCTCCGTTAAATCCAAAATCGTTGGGGGTCTCCACTATTCCTGTCCCAAAGTGATAATGCCAAATACGGTTAACGATAACTCTCGTAAATAGTGGGTTCTCTGGATGTGTGATCCATTTTGCCAACTGTTTGCGTCGGTCACCATCGGAGGCATCTGCCTTGATTCCAAAGTCACTACTAAACGTCCGTAGCGCAGAAACAGCTCCTGGACGAACTATTTCGCCTTCATCCATCGCGTTACCACGTTTTAATAATCGGACTGTGCCGGGGTTACTTCGAGCGGCAACTGTATAAATTTTTATTTTTGATCCCTTTCCTAATTCTTTTTTACGAGCAATGAGTCCAGTCAACTGATCCTTAATTACCATACGTTTAGTCTGGTTTGTTTTTGAAAGTGCTGCGACTAACTCTGATTCGCTTAGGAATGTTGATTCAACTCCTGCTGAGGCCGCAATTTCGTTTGGCTCAAGTGCTCTATCGTAAAGTTGGGCTCGATGAATCTTTCCGTTTAAATAGTTGTTGCTGCCGCCTTTGTGCCGCATGCCAAATATTACTTGCGAACTTCCCTTGGGGAACTCTTGTAATTTGGTCTTGTAAGGTTTTCCGTATGGGATTCCATTACGATAACCGATAATAGTGCCATCTTCTTTATACACTATTGCGATGTGTACCGGCTGCTTATCGGCAATATTTTCCTCTGTAGCTCCGAACGATTTAGTCCGGCTATAACCATTACTGCCTGACATCCATCGGCGTGTATCACGCTCGGCAAATACGATGGAATCGAATGTGGTTCCATTGAGATTTTGCAATCCAATCAGACCTCCCCCTTTTTGATTTAGGTCACTCAGTTCAACCCATGCCTCTAGTGTTTTGGCTCGAAACGATTTCTTAATAGAGTTTGTTTCAAGCCATCCTTCACGACCGTCCACTAGAAGGGCACCACCAGAAATCCGAGCGCTTCCTTTTGCCGTTCCATGAAGGTTGCCAATACTATCTTGAAGATTGGTATCAAATTCCCATCTAGCAAATGGTTTTGGGGGTTCAGGCATAGGAGGTTTTTCACTTTTATTCCGTTTAGCTAATGCACTTTGACGTCCTTGGTTTTCAATTAATGTAAGTTCCTTGCTGAAAGATTCTATTTGTTTCTGTAGTGTTTTGCGTTGGCGATCAAGTTCCGGGTCTGAGACCTTCCTTTCTCCATGGAACACGCCAGCGATTGAGGAGGTTAATTGGTAGTATTCTTTCTGTTGAATGGGGTCGTATTTATGATTATGGCATCGGGCGCAATTAATTGTTAATCCGACAAATGTTTGACCGACAGTTCCGATGATCTCTTCAAGTTCATCCTGACGTGCCGTTTTTTTCATGAATTCACTGCCTCCTACAACTGTGTTGTGCAATCCAGCGACAAGAAAACCAACTGATTTCTGCCCATCCGGGTCACCGGGTTTCATAATATCCCCAGCAATCTGCATTCGTACAAATTCGTCGTATGGCATATCGTCATTGATGGCTTTGATTACCCAGTCACGATAAGGCCAAAGGTTGTTCCTTGTGTTGTTTCGTTCAAAGCCGTCACTCTCGCCGAATCGTGCAAGATCTAGCCAATGGCGTCCCCATCTTTCACCGTAACGCGGCGAACTGAGAAGATCCTCAACTATCTTTTTATAGGCTTCATCACTGGGGTTAGAAACAAATTCTGCTACCTCTTTAGCTGATGGGGGTAGACCAGTAATATCAAAATATAACCTTCGGATTAATGCTCTTGGGCCAGCTGGGCCACTAGGTGTTAATTTTGCTTTTTTAAGTTTGGCTAGTATAAATGCATCGATTGGATTGGTTATCCATTCAGCTGAATTTGAAACAGCTGGCTGGCTGGGGCGTTTTGTAGGTTGTAGCGACCACCAATCATAGCCGCCGCGTTTGTTTGTGGTGAATTGGTATGGGTCCAGTTTTATTTTGCTTCCCCAATTTGCCCCATCTCTTATCCATTCTAGAAGTAGTTTTTTTTCTTTTTTATCAAGTGGGTTTTCCGGCGGCATTTCATGTTCTTTTACTTTAATCCAAAGTAGGCTTTCCTCCGGTTTTCCAGGTACAATAGGGGCTCCTTTTTTGCCTGCTTCGAATGCTGTGTCACGCTGAGACAAGTTTAGTTTTCCTTTGAGATCGAATCCATTATGGCACTCAACGCAATTCCGAATAAGTATCGGGGCTATATCTTGGTCGAAGTCAGCAGCATGAATTGGAATGGGCCCTATTGTTCCGAGAATAAATAAAATGAATCTTAAAAAAAGATTATTTAGACCATGCAGCCGCATAATGTGATAAAAAGTAAAGTGCTTGGAAAAGCTGCCTGAATATTGGCTTCGCGAAAAGTGAAAATAATTATTTTTGGAGGTGCACGAAAAGCTTTAGAAGAAGTGGCGGAGAGAGAGGGATTCGAACCCTCGATAGGCGTTAACCTATACTCCCTTAGCAGGGGAGCGCTTTCGACCACTCAGCCATCTCTCCGAGCAGGCCGGGCAGCTTGGCTAAGCAGGCTTTGTAGGTCAAGCTGTCATTGACTAGAAAATAGGTCAAGCTGTGGTGAAGGCTTAATTTTAGATAAGGTATCTCGTTCTGCTGATTGTCGAGAGGTATAGCGAGTGCTGCCATCTGGCGATAATTCGGTGTCCTCTAAATTTTTTAGAATATCCTTAGCTCGTTCAATTACGGGGCCTGGTACTCCGGCTAGTCTTGCCACATGTATGCCATAGCTTTTATCCGCGCCGCCTTCGATTATTTTATGTAGGAATACGATTTGGTCATTCCATTCACGGACAGCGACATTAAAGTTTTTTAGTCGTGGCAGCCGTTCTGCAAGTTCAGTTAATTCGTGATAGTGGGTTGCAAAAAGTGTTTTTGTTCCTATCTGATTATGCAAATGTTCCAAAATAGACCATGCTAGGCTAAGTCCGTCAAAAGTGCTTGTTCCTCTTCCAACTTCATCGAGAACTACAAGACTACGGCTAGTGGCATTGTTTAAAATGTTTGCTGTCTCACTCATTTCAACCATAAATGTTGATTGTCCGCGCGAGAGGTCATCACTGGCTCCAATTCGGGTGAAGATTCGATCAGTTAAATCAATTCGAGCTTGTTTTGCAGGTACAAAGGCGCCTGTGTGGGCGATTAAAGTCAATAAGGCTACTTGTCGGATATATGTGCTTTTACCTGCCATGTTTGGCCCTGTGATTACTGCGATCTGCTGCCCTTTACATTCTAATCGAGTGTCGTTTGGGACAAACGGATCTCCGACCATGGATTGTTCCAAAACAGGATGTCGACCTTCGTCAATATGTAACATTCCTTCGTCACGAATATCTGGGCATACATGACCATGTATGCGGGCATTTTCTGCAAATCCAGCGAGCACATCTAATTGGGCCAGTGCAGAGGATATCTCCTGAATTTGCGGTAGCCATTGCAGCACTTGTTCACGTACCCCTTGAAATAATTCATACTCGAGTTTTTTACTACGTTCCTCAGATCCTAGAATTTTGCCTTCCATTTCTTTGAGTTCGGGTGTGATGAAACGTTCAGCGTTGGCTAATGTTTGTTTGCGTGTGTAATGTTCAGGTACTTTTTCCAGATTCGCTTTGGTGACTTCGATGAAATAACCAAAAACAGAATTAAATCTGATCTTGAGCGATGTGATGCCGGTTTTCCCCATCTCTTCCTTTTGCAGTTTTGCAATCCAGTCCTTCCCTTCTGTTGCTCCAGTACGCAGTTCATCGAGTTCAGGATTGAAACCTTTACAGATAATTCCCCCTTCCTTTAGCGCCATAGGTGGATCTTCAACTATAGATCGCGATATTAATTCTGTAACTTCTGGTAAATCATGGAGTTGACTTCCAAAGTGGCTCAGTAGCGAAGGGGTCTCGTTGGGTTCTTTTTCAAATATATTTTTGTTTAAGGTAGGGTTTATGGGGTTATCTATGGACTGCACCTCATTAATCATAGTTCTTAGGCTAGGGATCTGGAGGAGTGCCCCATACAATTGTACTAGATCTCGCGCATTACCGGAGCCGATACTCAGGCGACTAATCATGCGCTCTAAGTCGCGTACTTCTTTTAAGCTTTCGCAAAACCGATCTAGTATTGTGCTGTTATTTATGAATTGAGCTATTGCTTCCTGTCTTTTTCGTATTGGTTCTACCGATGATAAGGGTTGAGTCAGCCAATCGCGTAGCCTTCGAGCTCCCATTGGTGTTGAGGTGCGATTTAATGCGCCATAGAGAGTTGCTGGCTTGGTGGCTTCGCGATGCAATGGTTCAAGTATTTCAAGGTGTTTGAGTGTTGCAGCATCTAGAACTAAATAGTCTGACACTTCGTAAAAAGATAGTTGTGTGAAGTGTGTTACATCGCGGCGGAGATGTTGACTAACATAATGCAAGGCCCCTCCGGCAGCCCCGGTTGCTGCTATATGCTCTTTGAGTCCAAAGCCATCTAAGGCTGCTACTTTAAAATGATCTTTAAGTGTAAATTCGGCAGTTTCGACTGCGAATACCCATCCCTCGTAGCTGTTTAATACACTCACGTTTGGTTCGATTAGTTCAGCTAATCGTTTGGACTCCTCAGGATAGATTACTTCTCCAGGGTTGAGTCGTTCTAACTCAGCTATGACTGCATTTTCACTTTCTAGTTCGGTTACCTTGAAATCGCCGGTAGTTAGATCGATTGCTGCAACACCAAATCGATTTCCAGAGACCGCAACAGCTATTAAGAAATTATTGCGCTCTGCTTCAAGCATTCTCTCATCAAAGTGTGCCCCAGGACTGATGATTTGTGTGATTTCTCTTTTAACTAATTGCCCAGGTCTGGCGGTCTCAATCTGGTCACAAATTGCCACTTTACGACCAGCTTGAAGTAGTTTGGCCATATAGTTACTAGTGGCGTGGTATGGGATTCCACACATTGGGGTTTCCCCTCGCTTGGTTAGTGCAACGTTAAGGATACTGGACGCTTCTTTGGCATCCTCGAAAAACATCTCGTAAAAATCTCCGAGACGGAATAGTAGAATCGTCCCAGTCGGCAGTTGGTTTTTGCACTGCCGGTACTGGGCCATCATGGGAGTCAATTTCACCTCCTTTGCCACCTCAGGAAAAATTAAAGGTCACACTTGAATCGGTCGAGGGGAAGATATCCACAATTCTTGTATTTTTGATAATAAGAGCAAGTTCCAATTGGGAATAAGTATGTTGATAACAGTTGAGAAAGTTTTCAACTTCTCTAAGTTGCAATAAGCAGGGGTTTCCGGTTCTATTTAGTTGTGCCTGATGTGATTGAGACTACCTATTCGCCCTCGGCTGACTTGAAGAATACACCCCGTCGGAGGGAGGATCCACCGGTAATTCCATTGGGGCGAACTCCACCGCATGATCTCGCTGCCGAGCAAGGTGTATTAGGTTGTATTCTTCTGGATACACGTCAGAACCTTCCTGATTGTATAGAAAAAGTAAAGGATGAGAGTGTGTTCTACGATCTTCGACATCAGGCAATATATGCTACAATGGTGGAGATGTTTTCTCGCAACGATCCAATCGATATTCTTACTCTGTCACATCAACTTCGTGCAGCAGGTGAATTTGATAATATCGGTGGTGTGGCTTATCTGACCGAACTTCAGGATAGTGTGCCATCTGCAGCAAATCTGGAATATTATTTTGATATTGTAAGGGATCGAGGCCTCCTTCGGCGGATGATACACACATGTACTCAGGCGATTTCTGATGCATATGAGGAATCAGGAGAGGTAGAGCGATTGATCGGTGAAGTCGAACAAGCGGTTCTAGCAATAAATAATGATCATAATATAGCAGATACTCCTGACATTAAGACACACGTAACAAAGGCGATTGAAACGATTGAGGAATATTTTACAAATAAAGGTGCTAGTACTGGGGTGGAAACCGGTTTTACCGATCTAGACAAGATGACCACAGGTTTGCATGCAGGTGAAATGATTGTAGTGGCCGCTCGACCCAGTATGGGTAAAACGTCATTAGCGATGAATATTGTGGAGCATGTTGTCCTAAATGGGAACTTGCCAGTCGGAGTATTTAGCTTGGAGATGTCTGCTGATTCTTTGGTGATGCGTATGCTATGTTCTTTGGCTCGTATAAACCTTCGTGATTTAAGAGATGGATTTCTAAAGAATTCTGATTTTCCTCGAATTCATGAGGCTGCTAGCCGTTTAACTAAATCTGGTTTGCACATTGACGACACGGCTGGGCTTTCGATTATGCAACTTAGTGCTCGGGCGCGAAGGTTGTGGCAGCAGCATGATATAAAGCTCTTTGTCATTGACTACATGCAACTGCTTCATTCTACTTCGCGGAGGGCAGGAGAGAATCGCCAACAGGAAATCGCTGAGATTTCTAGTGGTATTAAGGCCTTAGCCAAAACGCTTGGAGTGCCGATTATTGTTCTTAGTCAGCTTAATCGCGAACTAGAGAAGGACAAAAATCGTAAGCCGCGGTTATCTGATCTACGTGAGTCCGGTTCTATTGAACAGGATGCTGACTTAGTAGGCTTGTTATACAAGCCGGGTGGAGTTGATGAAGATACGGATGATCCTGAGAGTGAAGCTAGGCCAGTCAATCTTCTGATTGCGAAGCAGCGCAATGGCCCGACTGGGGATGTTCCCCTGACATTTTTAAAGGGTTACACACGGTTTGAGAACGCAGCTAAGTTCAATCCCGAAGACCTCCCGCAGGATGACTAGCCTGAAGGGAGAGATATCTATGTTCAGCCAAGTACTTTGTGGGTTGCTATTCCTTGTTTTTCTTTTTTCACCTAATCTAGTTGAAGGTCAAGTCGCTGGTTCTGCTCCTACAAAGTTAGTCAGGGAAATCGTTCTTCACCATAGCGGCCCTGTTGCGGCTAGTGATCAGCTTATTAAGGCTCATATAAGACTCAAGCCAGGCCAGCCTTTTAATCCAAAGACTACTGATGAAGATATCACTAGTCTTATGGGTACCAATTTCTTTATGAATGTTCGTGTCCGAGTTGAGGATACAAGGGAAGGAGTGGTTGTTCACTATACTTTAATCGGTTTGCCAACTGTGATGGAGATTCGGTTTGATGGGAATATTGGAGGTCGCAAGTTTCGAGACACTAAATTGAGAAGAAAGATTCGATCCCGTACAGGTGAAACACTTAATGGGATGCGTTTAGCTGCTGATAAACAAATCCTTATAAAGGAGTATCAAAAAGCAGGCTATCACCAAGCTTCAGTCGAGACCCAGATTGAGCGAAATGAGGAATTAGGGGAGGCTGCAGTTACTTTCCAAGTTACACCTGGGACAAAGGTAAGGATTGCTGACATTATCTTTGATAATGCAAATGCATTTTCTCAACGGGAATTAGGTAAGGTTTTGAAAACACGGCGTCGCTGGTGGTTGTCATGGCTGACTGGTAGTGGGAAGTTCCAGCAAGAACAGTGGGATGAAGATCTTGATGAGTTAGTTAAATTTTATCAGTCAGAGGGTTATATTGATTTCAAAGTTGAAGAGGTGAAATTTGAATATCCGAAAGAGGATCGAATGGTTATTAAGCTCAATCTTTCCGAGGGATATCAGTATAGGGTTGGACAAGTTACATTCGAGGGGAACAATATACTTTCAGAGAGTGATATTCGATCTGGCAAAGTAACTTTTCAGCAGTTTGTCCGGCTATATATGACTGAGGGAGCTGTTTTCACCCCGCAAGGTTTGGTGGATGATGTTCGTGCTATTACAGATTTGTATGAGATGGATGGTTATTTGGATGCCAATGTCAGGGTTTCCAAAAAATCAAATACGGATTCCGGGGAAATTGATATTAATTATATTATCGACGAGCAGGAACAAGTGGAGGTGGAAAAAATTGAGATTCGCGGCAACACCACTACCAAGGACAAAGTAATTCGTCGTGAGTTGGCAATTAACCCTGGTGAAGTGTTTGACATGGTAAGTGTCGAGCTGAGTAAGCGCCGTTTAGAGGGCACGGGATTATTTGATAAGGTAGAAACACAGGTTGAGCGAATTGAAGAATTACCCAATAAGCGTAATTTGGTAATTGGTGTTACAGAGGGCCGTACCGCTAATTTAATGATGGGTTTTGGTTACGGTTCTATTATGTCCCTTTATGGGCAGGTTGGTTTTACTCAAGGTAATTTTGATTTGTTTAATCCTCCATATTTTACAGGTGGAGGCCAGAAATTCCGGCTGCAAATTACGGCTGGGAGTAGGCATGAGGATTACATGGTCACTTTTGAAGAACCTTATTTCCTTGATCGTAAATTGAGACTTTCTGTGGATCTGTATCATCGTGACAACCGTTTCTATAGTAATTATTTCAATCAAAAACAGACCGGAGCAAAACTGGGGCTTTCAAGAACTTTATGGAACGATTTTACCTATGGAGGTATTAATTACACTATTGAGAAGATTGGCATTCATGACAGATCATATTACTCCGATATTCTTCGAGAGCATGATATGATTCAAACTGGCTTAATTCATCCCGATACTCTTACAGGAAATCCATTTGATTGGTATTACGATAATGCTCGTAAGGATGAAGGTGAATACTCTGAGTTGAATCAGGATCGCTTAGTGTCAAAGTTTGGTACATTTTTAACCTATAGCACGCTGAATCACGCCTTGATGCCTAGTCGTGGTCAGCGTACTCAATTGTCTGCTGAAATTGCAGGAGGCCCGTTTGGTGGTGAAACTGAGATGTATCGACTAGAACTTGAAAGTGCTTATTATTTTCCAGGTTTTTGGCAAGGACATGTCCTTGAGATTATTGGTCAGGTTGGAGTAGTTGATAAATTTGGAGGTAGTGATCGTGTTCCTTACTTTGACCGTTTTTTCCTTGGTGGTAGCTATAATATGCGCGGATATGATTATCGCGATATTGGTCCCCGACTGCAGAAGTGGAAGGTTGGCCGAGAAATGCATGAGGGACAAGAGCGTTATGGATACTTTGTAGATATTATGCGGGATGGTGAATTGGTTGAAGCAAACAAATTTATTCCAGTGAATAATTCTCCATCTGAATTCCCTTTCAATGGAAACCAAAATGCAATTTACCATCCTGGAGATGGTACTAAGTGGAATCCTGTTGTGATAGACGGTTCTGAGCCATTAGGTGGAAGCAGTTATTGGTTTAGTTCTCTTGAATATACTATTCCGATAATACAGCAACTACGATTTGCTGTTTTTTATGATATTGGCATGTCTTATCTAGATCCATACGAATTTGATTTTGGTGAGTATGCAGACAACTGGGGTGTAGGTTTACGTCTTCAGGTGCCAATGCTTGGCCCTTTACGTCTGGACTATGGCTTTCCTCTATCGCACCCCGATTATGCTGAAGGAAGTGGCCAATTTCATTTTGGGGTTGGATACAACCGTAGTTTTTAACAAATTTATAATGAAAGCAAAACCAACTATGATCCGTTTGTATTTAGCTAAGTTAGTGACGTTGATATTCACATTGGCAGTTTTTGCTGGCACGGCCTATTCTCAGGAGTCGCTTAAGATTGCAACAGTCGATATGTCAAAAACATTTGATTCTTATTGGAAAACAACACTTTCGAATAAGCAAATAAAGGAGAGAGAGGTTGATTTTAATAAAATCGAGCAAGGTATGGTTGATGATATTAAACTCATACAAGAGGAGTATTCCAGACTTGTTCAAAGTGCTCAGGATCCAGCTAATTCTGCTGCTAAGCGAGAGGAGGACGGCAAACAAGCAAGGTTAAAAGCTGCAGCCAATGATAGATCATTACGAAGTCTTTCGGAGTATAGACAGAACAAACAGCGTACGATGGGTGAAATGCGAGCACGTTTAAGTAAGGCTCGTGTTGATGAAATTAAGGAGATTATTTCTGCAAAAGCTAAGGAGGGTGGATATGATTTAGTTGTTAATTCTGCGCAAAATGATACAGCTCTCATTCTTTATACTGTTGGAAAAAATGATCTTACACAAGAGGTCATAGCGGAGTTGAATAAGGAAGCGCCAGATGGATACAATGTAAAGAAACCCGGCTTATCAGTGCCAGAGATAGATTCTGGTTCATCGGAAAAATAAATTGCTGTTATTATAAACAAAGAAACACCGGTGATAACCGGTGTTTTTTTTGTGATAACACAAAATTTTGCGATGGATAAATACTATAAGTGAAGAGGTTCCCCCATAGTAACGTGGGCTGCTTCTCTTAAACCTTCGGACATTGTTGGGTGTGCGTGGATTGTACGGGCTAAATCTTCCGTACTGCCTTCAAATTCCATTAATAATACTGCTTCTGCTATTAGTTCTGAAGCATTGGTAGATAGAATTTGTACTCCAAGCACTCGATCAGTTTTTTTATCGGAAATTATCTTAGCAAGTCCATCTGAATGGGCACCTGCGACAGCTCGTCCATTGGCTTGAAAAGGGAAAACGCCAGTTGCTGTTTCAAAGCCCTTATCTTTAGCTTCCTGTTCTGTCAGACCCACCGCAGCAACTTCAGGTGAAGTGTAAACAACCCAGGGAATAGTTTTATAATTCACTAGGCCTGCCTTACCTGCCATTCTTTCTACAACAGCTATTGCTTCTTGTTCTGCTTTGTGAGCTAGCATTGGGCCAGCTACAACATCGCCGATTGCATAAATCCCGGGAATATTTGTTTGCCAATCGGCGTCCGTGCGAATGTATCCTCGTTCATCTAGTTCAATCTGCAATTCGGTTACTCCTAGATCATTAGTGTTAGGTTTACGTCCAACAGCGACGAGTACTTTTTCTGCTTCTAATTCAATTTTTTTATCTTCTTTTGAGACAGTTAACTTGATGCCGGTTTCGGTTTTTTCAGCTGATTCAACAAGGGTATTAAGATGAAATTTAATGCCCTGTTTTTGAAGAAGTTTTTGAAGTGGATGGGTAACATCTTCATCAAAAATTGCTGCAATTCTAGGTAGTGACTCAATAACATCAACTTTAGTTCCAAGCCGCGCCCAAACTGACCCTAATTCTAGACCAATTGCCCCTCCTCCAATGACAATCATCGAATCTGGTGCCTTCTCTAGTGCAATGGCATGGTCACTACTGAGTACTGTTTTTCCATCATAATCTAGAAATGGTAGACCGCTAACATTGCTGCCGGTAGCGATCAGGATACGTTTGGTTTTAAATCTTTTTTTCTTGGTGCCCTGGTCAACTTCAATTTCATTTGAATTAATGATTCGGCCAGCACCGCTAATGTGCTCGATGTTGTTTTTTTTGATTAAATAATCAATGCCACTAGCCATCTTTTTTATGACTCCGTCCTTCCGTTTCATCATTGTCGCAACATCCACTGACAATCCTTCTGTATTAATTCCGTGAATACCGAAGTGGTTTTTTGCCTGCTGATACAATTCAGAAGATGAGAGAAGTGCTTTGCTAGGAATACATCCTACGTTTAAACAAGTGCCGCCTAAGCTTTTTTTCTCAATAATAGCGGTCTTCATGCCTAGTTGAGAAGCTTTAATAGCAGCTGTGTATCCGCCGGGACCGGCTCCAATTACAATTAGATCAAACTCCATAATTTAAAATTTATTCAATATCGAGATTTGGGTTCTCAATAAACTCCTTAACAGCAACTAGAAAGGTGACGGCTTCACGTCCATCAATGATTCTATGATCGTAGGTTAGTGCTAGGTACATCATTGGTCGGATGACGACTTGACCATTTAGAGCCATCGGACGTTCCTGTATGGTGTGCATGCCCAGTATGCCGCTTTGTGGCGGGTTTAAAATCGGAGTGGACATCATTGAACCAAAAATCCCTCCATTCGTGATGCTAAAAGTGCCGCCAGTTAGGTCGCTTAAGTCGACGTTTCCTGAACGAGCTTTTTCAGCATGTTCGATAATGGACTTCTCAATTTCAGCAAATGAGAGATCATCAGCATTCCTAATGACTGGTACGACAAGTCCTTTTTCAGTCGAAATTGCTACCCCTATATGTGGTTTGTCATATGTAATTATGTCGTTTCCATCAATGGAGGCATTAACATTAGGAACAGTTTTGAGTGCATGAACTACGGCTTTAACAAACAAGGACATATAACCTAGTTTAACACCGTGATTTTCAATAAATTGTTTTTGGCACTTTTGGCGTAAATCAATAATTTGCGACATGTCGACTTCATTAAACGTTGTCAACATTGCTGCTTCGTTTTGTGCACTAACTAATCGGTTGGCGATAGTTCGCCGCATCATACTCATCCGCTTGCGTGTTGAGCCTGATTCCAATTTGGAGCCAATATTTTCGTTTGTGTCTATTGAATCTTTTATGTTTGTATCACCTGTTGCGGCAGCTAGTACATCCTCTTTTAAGATTCGACCTTCTTTGCCGGTACCACTGATTTCTGATAGTTTGATACCCAATTCTTCAGCATGAACTCTGGCTGACGGGGTTGTTAATATCCCTTTTATTTTATCTTTTGAGAGATCTGATATTGGTGTGGGATTTTCTTTTGAAGGGGCGTTATCAGTACTTGGTTCATTCTTATTAGTTTCTTGATCAGAACTAATTTCATTCACGGTTTCATCAATTGTGGCTAGTATTCCGCCGATGGGAAGTTCATCTCCAACTTCTGCTAATGTAGTGATAGCCCCAGATACTTCTGTTGGAATTTCCTGTGATGCTTTGTCGGTTTCAATTTCGCAAATAATATCCCCTGCTTTGCAGTATTCGCCGGTATTCTTTTTCCATTCAGCTATATAAACCGTTTTAATGGATTCGCCAACTGCTGGCACTTTTATTTGGGTGGGCATGAAATTTTAATTAAAGTGTGAAGGCTTCTCTAATAAGTTGTTCTTGTTCGAGTTGATGTATTGCTCTTGAACCTGTAGCTGGACTGGCAGATGCGTCACGCCCTGCATAAATGATCTCTTGGTTTAGTAGTTTTCTAAGTTTTGATTCAAAGAAAAACCAAGCGCCCATGTTTTCTGATTCCTCCTGGCACCAAATGAAGCGGTCTGCTTCTGGATGATGTTTGATCGCTTTGAGTAGCTTTGATGTGTGAAGAGGGTAGTGTTGTTCAATGCGAATGATTGCAGTGTTATCTAAGTTGTTTTTTTCTCGGTATTCTTCCAAGTCAAAGTAGACCTTTCCAGTGCAGAAGATGATGCGTTCTGCTGAAGGGTTACCTTTAGTATCAGGAATTATTTCATTAAATTTACTGTTTGCGAGCTCCTCGATCGATGAAGTGCAACGTGGATCACGCAGTAGACTCTTGGGAGTCATAAGTATTAACGGTTTATTAATTGGGCGATGAACTTGTCTGCGCAAAGCATGGAACAAATTGGACGGAGTCGTTAAATTACCTACTTGAATATTATCTTCTGCGCATGATTGTAAGAATCGCTCGAGTCTGCCACTAGAGTGTTCAGGACCCTGGCCTTCGTAACCATGAGGTAGTAGTAATACAATATTAGATGTTTCGTTCCATTTGCTTTCAGATGAGGTGATGAACTGGTCGATTATAACCTGTGCCCCATTAGCGAAGTCTCCAAACTGCGCCTCCCATAAGAGTAACATATTGGGATAGTCTAGAGAGTATCCGAATTCAAATCCAAGAACTGCGGCTTCTGTTAATGGAGTATTAAAGATTCTAAAGTCACCTTGTTTAGGGGAAAGCTTCCGAAGCGGAATATATCTTTGACGTGTGCCCACTTCATAATATACGGCATGTCTGTGGCTAAATGTGCCTCGGCGAACGTCCTGCCCAGTAAGTCGAACAGGGATGTTTTCTGTTAAGAGTGTTCCAAAGGCTAACGCCTCGGCCATTCCCCAATCGATTGGTCGTTCTCCTTGAACCATTTCCCGGCGCTGTTTGATTAAACGCTTTATTTTTGGATTTAGGTTAAATTCTTCTGGTTCTGATGTTAGTGGTATTCCTACCTCGCGAAGTCGATTTAGATTAACCGAGGTGTTGTAGT
>Ga0209404_10001225_pt1 | contig 17776 bp, 10 predicted proteins | sample TroAtlMetagenome_2_FD_187447 | JGI IMG/M metagenome (GOLD analysis project Ga0209404, IMG submission 187447) | Marine eukaryotic phytoplankton communities from Atlantic Ocean - Tropical Atlantic ANT8 Metagenome (SPAdes) (version 2) | ecosystem: Environmental > Aquatic > Marine > Oceanic...
ACGAAGTCCAAAATTGAAACATGGCATTTCGAGTAATTGGGTCGATCTATATAAACCTTATTCGGTTGGCCCAATGCAATATCGGCTTCTTAAGCCTATAGGTCTTGATTCCAAAAAGAAATATCCGGTAATCGTTTCGTTGCATGGTGCGGGGGGTAAAGGTGCGGATAATCGTAAACAACTGAAAGGTTGGAATAAGATTCTTGCAGGTAAGCAGATCCGGACCAAATACGCTTGTTATGTTTTAGCGCCGCAAGCTAACCGTATGTGGAATGCTACAGATCTAAAAAATATTAAGAATGTTATTTCTAAATTACCGTCTGTTGATATGAGTAGAATATATATCCTTGGACATTCAATGGGTGGGCATGGCACCTATATTCTTATACAAATTGATCCTAATTATTTTGCTGCTGCAGCGCCCTCAGCAGGTGCAGGCCGTCCAAGCACTGAAGCATTCATTGATGTTTCATTAATTAAAGATCTGCCAATTTGGGCTTTCCATGGAGATAAAGATAGAGTGTGCCCAATTGATCGGGCGCAAAAGGTTTTCGATGATATGAAGAGATTAAATGGAAATATGAAGTTTACTATTTGGAGCGGGGATAAACACGCTATTGCTGAAAAAATGTTTATTGGTAGTGATAATGGTACTACTTATACAAGTAGTAGTCGCTGTAATAGCGAGGCAGATTTTATGAAATGGTTGTTTGCTCAAAAAAGATTGAAAAAGCAAGTAACTTATAAATAGAACTAAATATTTGCTAATTGAATAAGAACTTTCAAATTAAAATAAGCTTGCAGCCTTTATGGGGGCTGAAGCTATTTACTTTTTTCATTTGTTCTTTTTTTATTTTAGAGGCTCGTATTATTTCCGAGCAAAATATTTCATATCCTAAGATCAAAATAGCGCCGGATTTTGAAGTAAGGATAGTCGCATCTGATCCAATAGTAAAATATCCTATGATGGCTTGCCTTGATGACCTGGGGCGCCTTTATGTAGCGGAAAGTGACGGGCGAAACCTCACTACGCGAGCAGCTATAGAGCGAGAGTTGCCACGTTTTGTTAGGCAATTGGTTGATGTTGATGGAGATGGTGTTTTTGACAAGAGTACTATTTTTGCGGATCGGATGACGATGCCTGAAGGAGGGGTTTGGTATGAGGGGGCGCTTTATATTATTGCTGCTCCATATTTATGGAGGCTCGAGGATTTGGACGGAGATGGAGTTGCAGATAAACGTGACAAAATTCTCGGAACAATGGAATTCGATGGCCGAGCAAATCAGCATGGTCCTTATTTAGGACCAAATGGAAGATTATATTTTTCAGGAGGTCATTTTGGTTATGACCTAATAGGGATAGATGGCACTCGTTCTGGTTTTAGTCGAGCTGCTGGTGTTTTTTCCTGTTGGCCAGACGGAAGTGACGTCCAAGTTGAAGGTCAGGGCGGCGTTAATCCTGTTGATATAGTTTTTACCTCTAACGGTGATATGTTTTCAACATGTGCGATTTTTGACAGTTTCGGAGGGCAGCGTCATGACGCCTTAATTCATTGGGTTTCTGGGGGATTAACTCAGCGTGTTTATGGTCGCCCATTGTTGCCTGATACAGGATTTCGTCTTCCTGCGACAAGTCGTTGGGGGCAAGTAGCTCCAGCCGGTTTAATGAGATACCGCGGGGACACTTTTGGAGAAGCATATGAGGACACGTTATTTGCCTGTCATTTTAATACGCGCCGAGTAGTGAATGTTAGATTGGAGTCGAAAAATGGATCCTTTGTGACGGAGGAAACAGATTTCCTTTCATCGGATAGTATTGGTTTTCACCCTACAGATATACTGGAAGATGCTGATGGCTCTCTTTTATTGTTGGATACTGGTGGATGGCTTAGTTGGGGATGTCCGTTCTCAAAAAGAGCCATGCCTGAAATCAAAGGGGCTATTTATCGTATTCAAAGAAAGGATATTTCCGTTCGGCATGATCCGAGAGGCTTGAAGCTTTTATGGGGTTCGCTAAAGCCAAAAGACTTGATTCATTTGTTGAATGACTCCAGGCCGGTAGTAAGGGACAAGGCCGTTAACGCTATCATTGCGAGAGGTGATTCTATTCTAGATTTGATGTCGAATTTAATCGTGAAATCATCTGATTCGGCCTTTAGAAAGCGTTGTCTTTGGGCTGTTTCAAGAATTAAAAGTAAAAGCAGTCTCGTGTTTCTTCAAAAAGCTTTAAATGATTTGGATTCGGGAGTTCGTCAGGTAGCTGCCAGATCTTTGGGTCGATTGAAGGATAAGACTGCGCTTATGCCTATGATTCCGCTTTTGTCTGATTCTAGCTCATCAGTGCGGGCTTCTGCTGCGACTGCTATCGGACAACTAGAGGATAAGAAAGCTTTGCCATATTTATTTCGTAACTTGAATCCAAATGATCCTATTCATACTCGCCATTCTTTTGTTTATGCTATTAGACAAATTGGAGACGTTGCAGAAGTATCTTCATATTTGTCGGATAATAGATATCCGTATCGTCAACGAATTGCGTTGAGGGTTCTTTCTTCTTTGAGCAATGATTTGGATTCAAGAAAAGTTGTTCCATTATTGAGGTCAGTCGACAGGAATGTTCGACAGGAAGCACGTCGATTGATTTCCAGTCGTAAGGATATGAAAAAAGAAATCATTAAAATTTTCCAAGATATTATTAAGGAAGAAGAGCTAGAATTGCCAAACGAAGAACTTATTGAGGGAATTGTTATTGCTTGCGCTCAAGATAGTGGTTTCCAAGAGATTTTATTGGATGTTTTAGGCGCGAAAGAAATAAAGATAGAAAGAAAGATTCTAGTGCTGTCTTCTCTAGGTTTTCTAGATAGTTTCCCAGATCCTCTTCAAGCAGCCATTCTTTTTGGATTAAATCATTTTGAGACTGATGTTAGGGTGGAATCTCTTAATTTAGCGCAAAGATTCGATATTAAAGAAAATGTATTAGCAGCCATAAAATTAATCGCGCAAAATCCGGATAAGTCACAAGTGGAGCGTGCGAGTGCAGCCCAAGCTCTTGTAAAGCATCAAGGCCGCCTTTCAAATGAATCATTTATTTTTCTAGTCGGCCTTCTAGAAAATAAACAAACTCAAATTATTATGGGGCGGCAAGCGGCAAAAGCTTTGGGGTCGTTGCCTCTACATTTGCTTAGTGGGCGACAATCCGATGCGCTATTAAAGATAATATCCGATGCTAGTTCCTACTACCTGCCCGACCTGATCAAACCTTTTACTCAAGGACGTAAATTGAAGGAATCTAAGGGTTATTTTATTAACGATGAAGACTGGAATCTTCTAGGCAAGAGGCTTTCTGCTGCGCTTAAAAGAAGCCCGGGCTTTATAGCGGTTGGAAAGAGCCAACGTCAAAAAATATTGAAAACTTTCTCTAGTCTTAATGATAGGAATATACATCAGGATTTATCAGATGTAATGAAAAGTAGATTCCGTGATCAAAAGGAGCAAGACGCTAAAATTGATTCATTAATGGGAATGCTTAATTCCGGGAATGCTTCACGTGGCCGGGTGTTGTTTCACGAAGATAGAGTTTCATGTAGCGCCTGTCATCGTGTCGGAGATCGCGGTAGTCAACTAGGTCCTAACCTAAGTAAGATTTCAGAAATTAGACAGCCGCGTGACTTGATTGAGGCAATTCTTTATCCGAACTTGACGATTGTTAATGGCTATGAATATTACCTAGTTAAAACGACCGATGGTAAATCATACGGAGGTATCATCCAGCGGGAGAATAACACTTCTATATATCTGAAGAGTGCAAATACTCGTGATGTGCGTGTTCCAAGGGATAAAATACATAGTGTCAGCAAAGCGTCTTCATTCGGCAATGAGTTGACATCAATAATGCCATCAGGTTTTGGGCAAATTCTATCTCAGCAGGAATTATTAGATCTCGTTGCTTTTTTACAAACCTGTAAGTGAAATTTAAGTTTTAGGAAAAGTAGTCTTTAATTAAAATGAATAATACAAATAGTAGTGGGCGTTTAGTTTCTCTAGACGCATTAAGGGGTTTTACGATGTTTTGGATAATAGGCGGCGGTTCTTTGGCTGCTGCATTAAGTGAACTAAGTTCAAATTCCCTTATTCAAACTCTAGCGAATCAGTTGGAGCATGTGAAATGGGAAGGGTTTAGATTTTACGATTTAATTTTCCCAATGTTTGTTTTTATCGTTGGGGTCTCCACAGCTTTTTCAGTCCCAAGGGCGATAGATGAGAAAGGTAAAAAAAACACAATAAAGAAAATCATTATTAGAGCCTTGTCACTCTATTTAATTGGCCTCGTGTATTATGGGTGGTCTCCGACGGAGACTGATGGTGATCAGTTGCGTTATGTTGGTGTTTTGCAAAGAATCGCGATTTGCTATTTAGCCTGTGGGTTATTGTTTTGTTTTTTGAATTTAAGAGGTTTGTTGGTCACTTTATTCTTATTATTAATTGGTTATTGGGCCCTTATGAGTTTTGTGCCTACCCCAGGTTTGGAAAAAGTCACCTTCGAGAAAGGTGAAAATCTCGCTAACTGGTTTGATGGAAAATATTTACCAGGCTTCAAATGGTCTGGCACTTATGATCCAGAGGGCCTCTTAAGCACATTTCCAGCTATTGCTTCATGCTTAATTGGAGTTTTAGTGGGGATTTTATTTAAGAATGAAAATAAAAGTCCTGCTGAAAAATTGAAGTGGGTTTTTTCTCTTGGTGTTTTGCTGATAATTACAGGAAGCCTATGGTCATTACACTTCCCTGTAATTAAAAATTTATGGACTAGCTCTTATGTTCTTGTAGCTGGAGGATGTAGCATGATTTTTCTTGGTGCCTTTTATTACTTGATTGATGTTAAAAAATGGAAAAATTGGTCTAAAATATTTGTGTGGATTGGTATGAATTCAATAACAATTTATCTAGCCTGGAAATTTTTCCGTTTCAAAGATATATCGAATAATATTATTGGAGAGCCTGTTCAGAAATTTATTGATGAGATTTCTTTTGATCACATGGGTAATCTTATAATATCTTTGGTGAGTCTTTCACTGGCCGTGCTTTTTTGTCGGTTCTTATATAAGAATAAAATTTTCCTCCGATTGTAAGACTGTCCTTATTTGAGAGTAGAGAAGAAATGTAGGTTAAAACTATTTAGTTCTATATTACCATTATCTTTTAGCGACGTGCCCAACGAGTGGCCATGGCAACGCTCCATTGATATTTGCGTGAATGTTCGCGGATAAGGAAAGGTATGTCCCATTTGCCAGATAATTCAAATGCAGGATCGAGAGTCTCTTGGAGTTTGTCGAGCGTTTGGCATGGCTGATCGTTTCCTTTTCGGCCGCCAAGCCATTCGGTTTTTGGTGTGTAATCTTCTAGCCAGGTGCACGGAGATGCGATGATGAGTTGCCCTCCAGTGCAAATTAGCGAAGCCAGTTGCTCTAGGCATTTTTTAGGACATGGCAGGCGGTCGATTAGGTTAATCATCAAAACAATGTTGAATTTCCCAAGGCCATTACGAAGAAACATGGCATCGCCTTGTTCGAAGCTAACTCGCGAGCGATCAATTTCACTTGGGACCTTTGCAACAGCTGCTTGGTCAAATTCACCTTCAATTATAAACGAGTAGTCTATTTTTCCATTATGCTGTAATTCTATGGCAGCATTTATAAAGCTATCGGATAAGTCAATGCCTATAGATTCTGTGCAATGCCGTGCAAGTTCGAAGGTTGATCGCCCCACGGCGCAGCCGAGGTCGAGTGCTCGGGCGTTGTTTGGTATGTTGTTGGTATCAATACATTCGGTAATGCATCGTATGGGATAGTTAAGTGCATTAGATGGGCCGAAATCCCATGGTAGGATTTCCTCTGGGTTACCGTAGTGGAATAACAGATACTCGGATAATGCTTTATTAGTTTCGTAAAAATCTTCGTGCATTAGATTGATTTTAAGTAGGCAAGTAAGTCGGCAAGTTGTTCTGGGGTTAAACCGACAACGAGGCCAGGAGGCATTGATGAACCCGGAATTTTTTCGCGTTTTCTGATTTGTTTGGAAGAGAACTTAGAAAGTACGCCGGCTGTATTTCTGATGTTAATGGTGTCCGCACTCTCTAATGTAACAAATCCTAGGTGTGCTGACTTATCACTTAAGGTGAATAAGTATGTGTCAAAGCCTTGTGCTATTACGGCGTTTGGGTTGAGTATGGATTCTATTAATTCAGAAGTTTTGTATCTTTTACTAATGTCAGCTAAGTGCGGACCTTTAGGGGTTTGGCCATTAAGGGTAGTATGACAAGCGATACACCCTTGGCTAGTGAATAGTTTTTTGCCTGCCTTCTCATTGCCTTTTGCTTTGGAAATTCGTTCGATAGTTGATTTTTTGCTAATTGAAGCAATCCAATTTTTAGGGTCTCCGGTAGGTCGAGGTATACGAATAGGGTCATTATTAATATCTTCTTCGATTAAAGATCGGCCCTTAGGCAGCCCGCTGATGTTTACTTTATGCTTAGTCAGAGATTGTTTGATTAAGTTAACCATTTCTTTTGGGGCTCGGTTAAGAGCAACCTTCAGTCCTGACTCTATTTTGTCACTACCTATCCACTTGGTGCGATCGAAGTAAGGTCCGCTGGTATCCGGTCGGGTGCCCCACCAGCCTTCATTATACTCTCCTTCACGGTGGTAGAGCCGTATCAGTGTGGTAAATGTTTTTAAGTCTGGCTTATCTTTTATACGACTGACTAGCGTGTCTACAACCCTGCTATCATGAATATATTTTAAAACGCTTAATGCGGTAGATTTGTATTCGGTATCCAAAGCTGCCAACAATATGTCTATTGGTTTTAGTGCCACGAGCGCACGCGTAGCCAAGTGAGGGATAACAGCAGTCGGGTTAGGTTGATTTTGTAGAGGCTTCTTGACTAAGTGTGGGGCAGTAGCATACGGAAGAATTGATCGAGCAGCTGAGACGTCACCGAGGCGCCCTAGGCTGATCAATGCTTGTGCACGAACACGAAGATTTTGGCTTTCTAAGGCACGTACAAAGGTTGCTGAGTCGAGATTATCCAGTTCGCTTTGGCGATCTGTAAGTGCTCGCAAAGCAAATTCTGTGATGTCGGCTTGTTCGCTAAGCTTCAGTAAGTTGGCCCTAGCTTGTCCTCTGTCGAGCTGTTTGAGTGTGAATATAGCTGCGACTCGCCCCGCAAGTGGTTTGTTTTTATTTAAGGCTATATTTACTAGTGATTCGGTGCGACTTGAATTTTGTCCCCGACGAAGTATCTCGCGTTGTGCGTGTAGGTTTTGAACCTGACTAGGACCCGTAAGCATTTGATAAAGGATAGTGTCATTGAGTTGGCTCACATCTGGGAAAGATTCTGGTTTATAATTTTTGGGAACAATTTGAGCAACGTAACCTACATTGGGGTGACTGTAGCTGAAGCCGCCACCTTGCCAACTTGACACGTACATTCTCCCGCTACCATCAACATCGATGTCGGTTGGCCTATTAATAGCTAGAAATGTTTCTTGGTGAGAATCAAATGTAGCTCCATTTGGAGTTGGGTTATGCAGAAATACTGCACTTCGCCCCCAGTCACAGGTGTAAACAGCATGACTGAATGGTTTCGGCCATCGAGTGTCATGATAGAACATGCCGCCACATCCCGAGCCGCCTCCATAGTCAGCAAGTGTTGGCATGATTTCATCTGAGAAATTCTTGTACCAAGATGGATATCCGTATTCGGCGGTTTGAATGATATGTGAAAACCTTATGTCCCAGCCTCCTCCATCGTTGGTATTGTCGCGAGTGAAAATGTTTAAGTACGGATCGATACAGGCATCGAGAATGTTACGCTGACCCCAGTTGTAGATTTCCATCTCGGTGCCGTCGGGTCGGACTCGTACAATGCCTCCACCTCTTCGACTGAGTATTCGACCGTCTTTGCCGACGGCTTTGTTAAATCCGAAATCTCCAACTGCAATATAAATCCAACCATCAATAGCCATTCTAATACCGTTAGTGGTATGGTCAGCCCCACGTTTGCCAACATAGTCTGTGCTAATCCCGCTGATTAACCGATCTTCTTTATCTGCAATGCCATCATGATCAGTATCCTCGTAAAGGGTTAGATAAGGTGGATGCAGAACCCAGAGTTGGCCGTTGTCGTATATTAGGCCACGCGGATGGTCCATCTTCGCAAAGGTATTAACCTGATCAGCTTTGCCGTCACCGTCTGTATCTAGACAGCGAACTACTCTGCCTCTACCTTTTTGCTTCCCAAGAGAACCTTGTTCATCTATTCCGACAAATAATTCTCCAGTCGGAGCAGCTGTCAAGCAAACTGGATAATTGACCAGAGGTGGTTTTGCGAAAACTGAAAGATTAAATCCTTCTGGAGCAGAAATTCGAGGATCATTGGTTTTTGGAGTGGTGTTGGCAGATTTTTGTGAAGCTTTTATGACCTTGCGAGGCAGCTCTGGAAGATCTCCTTCATAAGCCTCAAACTCCCAAAAGCTTCCCCAGTATGCTGGTTTAGAGCTCAAATAAGTGACTTTAAAATAACGTATTTTTTTTGCGTTTACCTTGTGAGCTGTAATCTGTCGGACCTCTTTATTCTCCGACTGGTCGACGAGAAGTTTCCATTGTTTTTTATTAATAGAGCCTTCGACTTTATATTGATAAGCACTGTTAGTTTTTTCCCAAATAATTCGTATATTTTGAATATCTTGTATCTGGCCAAGGTCCACTTGTAACCATGATCCGGCGGCTCCGTTAGCTGCACACCATCGAGTGGTTGGGTTCCCGTCGGTTGCGTATTTTGAAAGGTTGCCCTTGCTTTTTTCCTCTGAACTAGCGGTTACTTTTTTACCAGTAGCGGCATTTTTAGGAACACTGATTTTAGCGTTTAAACTTTTTTTTTAGCTGATTTAGCTTTTGGTTTGCTATTCAAATCAAACGTTTCGTTTTTTGGCTTGGCAACTTTCATGTCCTCCCGCTTCACAGCCCAGAGTAGGCCTCGAGCTACTAGGTTGAGATAGCGAGAATCAGCCACGGTAACGTTGTTGTGCCCGATCGAAGTGCTAAAGACTCGAGTGCCTTTGAAATTATTCGTCCAGGCAACAACTGCCTTACGATTACCTTGAACACCGTAGGCCACGATCTTGGCCGATGGGAGTATGGTTATATTGTTGTAAAGCTCCTCTCGCTTGGTAGTCCAATTTTGAATGCCTTTAGTTATAAATGGCACGTTGTTTTCAAACTTGATTGCTATCGGTTGTTGCGGTCCATGGCCAGTTGATTGGAGTCCAATGTATTCAAACCATTTTGCGTTTTCAGCGCCAGATTTTATTGGTTTACGATAATCTCCGAAGCGGTAAGAGTGCATTGCACAATGCAAGTTTACTCCTGGGATGCCTTTGTTATGAGGTGAAAGAACCCCAGCAATGATTTTTGGGTTTTTCATGTCGGCGGCACATTCATCATGAATAACGACATCGTATCCTTCTGCATAGTTGGGCTTTCCGAAAATTGGAAGGGGAGGATTGGTGCTCTTGTCGCCCGAATGAGCATGATCAATTGTAATATTCAGTCGGCGTTCAAGGCCTTGTTTAAGAATGTCTTTTTGTTTGGCATAGTCGTGACAGCAGCCCCCTGTGACTAGTAGTGCGCGTAATGGCTGATCATAAGCTTGGAGATTCCAAGCCATAATGTTTAAGAATGTTAGAATGAATATAAAACTTCGCATGCTTTAGGTTGTTTTAAGAGTGGTTTAGTGCCTCACGAAGGTGCGCGGCTGGTTGGTAATTTTCAAGCACAACAATTGTATTGTCATGACGCTGCATTCGAACTTCACGAATTTTTATATCAGGAGTTTTGCTGGGTGAAAACAGAATGTCATCATGGGTTGCGTTTATAGGTTTGGCAAACTTATCAGGGGTAAGTGAACCTCCAAGATGATCACTTCGACCAGTAGCTACATGCATTGTCCCTAGAATTTTTTCATCTTGGATGTCGCGGCCTGATACTGGCAGCTCCTGAGTGCCAAAACCCAATTCGCCGAGTTCACCTGTAACAGGGTCACTTACTAGTTTTTTGTTATGATTATCAATTATTGATTGTTCTCCGCGTATCAGTGTGGAACGAATTATTTTTCCTTTCTCGACAGTTTGTAAACCAAGTGTTCCATCTTCATATTGCATAACGAATTCACCTTCGGCTCCAGTTGGAACAAAGTAGACTTCACCGGCTGGTAGGTTTGCTACGTCTGGTTCATTTGCTAGGCAAATTCCGTGGCTCTTCTGAGCTTCTTGTTGGTTACATTCTATTTTCAGGGAGTGAATTTTATCATCAACTTGGAAATCGATTTCAAAATGATCTGCGCATGAAAGAGCTAGGCGCAGTTTCTCAGCATCCTTGCTAACTTCGTTGTAATCTACGGCTAGGCCACTTCTAAGGATAATATCGTTAACACCATGTAACGTGGCACCTCGAAAGCCGAATTGTTTTGCAAATGCAGTCAACGGTGCTGTGGCTGAATATGTTGAGATGCAAAGAATTATATCATATTTAGGGTATATATCGGTTTTGAGGCTTAATTCTGAGCCTTCTGGGGATACGGCTAAATCTGGCAGGTCTAGATTGCTGCCGCCTGTTTCTTTGTAAGCAAAAAAGTCTCCTCCAGTAAGCTTTAGTTCATCCATTACATTCTCATGAAGGGATTTATAGAAAGATTCATATGCATGTCTTTGAATAGAAAAATTATCATTATCTAAGAACGCCCAATTTTTAATTAGAGAAAGATCTGGAAGGTCGATAAGTATGCATATCCTTTCATTCGCTTTAGGTTTAAACGTATTAAGTAGAAGTCGTGATAATGAAAAATCTGGAAATTTAGTATCGTTCATAAGAAGAAAAAGTATCAGTGAATTATTTTATGGCAAATGAAGATCAAATAAAAAATTATTTTGGATCAAGGTTCTCTTTTAGTTCTTCAAGGCTTACTGAAGATTGAAATCCGTTCTTTGGCACCTTGGCTTTGGAGATCCATATAAGTCCGTTTAGTACGGCCTTCCGAAAATTGTCATTTCCCCAGTTCGAGTGTTTATGGCCTCCAGTGAATCCGAATCCTCGTCCTCCATTTTCACGAACGTATGACCACATCATGGTTTCTGGTAAGCCTTTATTGGCTTGTATATGTTTGTATGGTCCTTTTGGCCAAACATAAGGGCCGTTCCTAACATTATCGCTTGGAGTTGCAACTAGTAGCGGAGTGATTTTTCCTACATTGTCATTACGGAACCTCATATTGAAGTACCATTCGTCAACTACCTTAAATGGCTTTACTCCTCGAGTAATCGGATGATTAGGAAAAGTCTTAAAATCTGGTGCCCACATAGGGTTTACAGAAAAAGCGTGTTCATAGTAGCCCCCAATCCAGTTTTGCATATGCTTTCCTGGATCCCCTTTAGGCACCTCGACTCCGTAGTGGGCACAGCCAATGCCAATACCCTTAGTCGCTAAGCCGTCAATTAGTTGCGCTCGTTTTTTTTGGATAGCTGGATGGCCACCGCCTCCATCGGCATAAATTAAAACTGCATCAATTCCATTAAATGCAGAGTCATCTTTAGGCCAACCGAAATCGTGCACTTCTGCTTGGATATTTTGTCCCTTGTTAAGGCATTTTTGAAGGAGCAACGATCCAGCGCGAAATTCATGGTCTCCGGGGCCGTGGCTTGGTTTTCCTGCTATGAGGAGGATTCTTTTATTGGCGGCATTACTGCTTCCTAGGCTGTTTGCTAGGAGGGTGACAACCAACAGCGCGATTCTTGCTGTGTTATGCATTCAGAGAGAGAAAGCCATTTTGGCAGAAAAATTAAGCTAAAAATCTCTTGGCCAAGTAGAGGAGTGCGAGTACTTTCCTCCCCCGGCTTTGCCGTTTTATAATGCTTTGGGGCTTTCTCATAATTCTTCTGGGTGGTGGAGTGTTTGCTGCATCGATATTGATGGATGACATGAACATAGCCACTATATACATGCAGATGGGGTTTGGAGGAGCCTTAGGAGTGGGGGTTGGTCTTGCCGTTTTTGTTTATGTAGCTGGTTTGGTTTACGGAATGTCTTCGGCTAATGGGAGAAAAGCATTGTTGGGGATAGGGGTTTTTACAATATTGCTTGGTTTGTGCACTCTAATGTATTGGGATGAATATTTAAGGCTGGTTTTGACATTTCTCCCTTCTGCAGAAGAAGCACCAGCTTTGCCATTCATTGGGCTCCCTATTATTGGTACGGGTGGGTTAATGTGTAAATTGGGTTCTTTAAAGGATTAGCTTTTTCGCATGGGTCAATTACTCCTGTGAACTCCTGTAGCACAGTATCTTCTTCCTCTGTTTCAAGTCTATACGTGCATGTGCCGTTTTGCGCTACTAAGTGCGAGTACTGTGCTTTTTATTCTGAAGCTTCTAATGGCGGACAAATGTCCAAATATGTCGATTCACTTATTCGGGAGATGGAACTCGTTGCTGGTTCTTTTAGTCCGAAAACAGTTTTCTTTGGTGGCGGCACCCCTTCGCTACTGAGTCTTGAAAATTGGCGACGTATTATGAATGCGATGGAGCGGTTCGACTTGCTTGGGGCAGAGGAGTGGACTGTAGAGTGTAATCCGGCCACTGTTTCTACGGAGAAAGCCAATCTGTTTCGGCAGTACGGAGTCAATCGTATATCCATGGGTGTTCAGTCGCTGGATGAAGGCCTTTTATTACGCTTGGGTAGAATTCACACACGGGACATGGTGATGAAATCGTTCAAACGATTAAGAGATGCAGGATTTGAAAATATCAATCTTGACCTGATGTTTGCTATCCCTGGTCAAACAATGGATATCTGGAAAGCGACAATGGAAGAAGCTATGAATCTTGGCAGTGAACACTTATCCTGTTACGAGGTTATTTATGAGGAGGATACACCGCTTTTCGATCAATTACAGGCTGGAGAATTTGATGTGGATGAAGCGCTCTCATGTGAGATGTATGATGAGCTTATTGACACTGCAGCTTCGGCTGGATACGACCAGTATGAGATAGCTAACTTTGCAAAACATGATGGAACTGATACTCCTAAATTACCCTCATATGCTTGTAGACATAATATTAATTATTGGCGAGGAGGCGAATGCCAAGCTTTAGGCCCGAGCGCAAGCGGGTTTGTAGATGGACGCCGAATTCGTAATATTGCTAATACGGATAGATATTGTCAGCAACTTGAGATTGGGCATCGTGCTCATGAAACAGTTGAACAACTTTCACCTTTGGCCTTAGCTGGGGAGACTGCTGCATTTGGGTTGCGCATGAATGCTGGTTGGGAGTTCGATTGTTTTATGGAAGTTACTGGTTATGATCTTCGAACTGAGTGGATGGATGATATGCAACGTTCGGTTGATTCTAATTGGGGAGTTCGAACAGAAGAAAGTTTTCGCCTTAATCGTGAAGGCCTTAGATTCGCCGATTCGGTAGCAGAGTGGTTCATTCGGCCGGATTTGTGAGGTCGGGAGATTGGCTGTGTTGTATGTTGTGATATTGCTCGATTGCTGGGTTTTTTAGCTTCGTGCGTTTTCCGTCGGGCCAATGTACTTCGACTTCTTCAACGGACTTTGTTTGCTTAAGTCCAAAGTGTGCGATTGGTGCGTGCTGGGATCGGTATGAGTCCCCGTTGACAATAAATCTCCATTGATCTTGTCCATTGGCTCGGAGGCGAACCTTGGTGCCGTTCAGTGACGGGCAGGCTGCACTTTGAGCTAAACGAAAACCTATCCATTTATTTTCTCCCGGCCAAAGGTTTCGGGCTATCAAAAGTCCTTGTGTTGCTGGTTCAGGCCACACTGAGAAGTGAGTGAAAATTAAGTCAAGACGTCCATCGCCATCGATATCTCCACTAACTACGTTTCGCGAGTCGATTTCGTGTGATGTGTTCATCAAGAAAGCCACATCGTCTAAATCTTTATTTTCACGGTTTAGTAATAACCGATTTTTTTCATATCCTCCGTAAGAATAGCCCGCTCCATATAATCGACTGGAGGCACTTTGAAAATAAACCTCCATTGCTGGATTGGAATTAGAGTTGGCATGGTAAATGTCATGGCACCAGAATTGTCTTTCATAGTCTTTAACTGATTTGCGGCTTTTATGTCCGTTTGCAATAAAGAGGTCGATGTCTCCATCATTATCGGCGTCGAACGAAGTCGCACCCCACGACCAGCCCGTGTTGGCTGCTTTATCGCCCATTGAGCGTTGTTCAAATTTGTTATTAACGCCGAAGTAAAGCCGATTTCCAAAAGTTAAATCGTCCAGCATATCATAGTAATGGCGGTGTGTAGGTGGTGCTAGTTTCATTGAACGTAATCGTTCTACCGTCCATGAGTTCATTCCAATCATGATAAAGTCTAATTTTCCGTTGGCATCGTAGTCGCCAAAATTATGAGCCATACCAAAGCCGTAATGATTATCTATTAACGTCGAAGTAGCCTCACTGAAATTTCCTGAGCCGTTGTTAAGGTAAAGGTCAGCACCTGAAAAATCACTTATGACTACTAGATCTAAATCATGATCGTCGTCAAGATCGACAAATGATGCGCTGTAAGAACGTCGATAGCGTTTAGTTTCGAGCCCAGCTGCTTTTGTTTGATCGGTAAGATTGCCGTTACCGTCGTTTATTAGAAGATATCCAGGAAACCCGTCATTGCTGTCGTATATTGGAGAGGGCATTTGCCCTTTTACGTATGGAAGCTTGTATTGAGAGAACCATAGGTCAGCATCACCATCATTATCTATGTCGCCAGTTGTAATTACCATTGGGTCGAGCACTTTTTTTGGAGCTGCCCAAATCAATCGTGCTTCATCTGGAAATGTTCCATTTGATTTCCCTTCTATGAGATAAATGCCCTTATGCCCGATTGTGACGACATCGGCAAGGCCATCTCCGGACAAATCTTCTAAGATAACGTTGAATACTACCTCATTAAATTTAGGGCACAGCTTTTCTGGTTTGAAGTGTCCATTTCCATGGTTTCGGTAAACTTGATTTTTGCAGCCGAGAATTATCTCAACCATTCCATCGCCGTTGAAGTCAGTTAGGATTACTGGATCAATGAAGACATTACCTTCGTTAGGACTGATATTTTGAATGCTTGCAGATTTAAATGCTGGGGCTCCGTCGCGTTCAATCCAATCTAAGCCGGAGAGGTTTATATTTTTTGGTTTGGCTAATGTTTCAGGAGTGATCTCTATCGACTCCCACAGTATTTCAATGTCCCCTCGAAGTATTCCGCGTTTATTTAATTTTGTGTTAATTAGATGAAACGATATCCAAAAAGTTGAACGAGCCCCGCCTTCGGCTCTTGAGATGAACTCTCGATGACGCCACTCGCTTTGTTCTAGCTTCCAGCCTTCGATCTTCCATCTATTAAGTGCTTGGCTGAATTGTTCTTTAGACAAGGTCGGTCCTTCTTGACCTAATTGAGTGTAACGGATGTCTGATTCCCAGTTTTCAGTTGATTGCATATTTCCAAGTTGTAGTTCGTTTACAGGTATGCCGGTTAGTAATTCGAATGGGTCGACTCCGGCAAGGAGTCTGTCCCAAATTTGGATTACAGATTCTTCATGATTACGTGCGGTTAATTCATCTGCCCAGACGGTGGAGTCCCACTGGCGTTGTTTTGCTTCGATTGCAGAAAATTGCTGCATTACTTGCTCTTCGACAAGGCCGCCCTCGCGTGCAGGTTGGTTGGAATATGGATTGGTTTCAGTCTGTTTGTTTGGGATGAATTGCATCACAAATACCCCAGTTAAGACCAATATGGCCACAAGCAGTATAACTCTTCTAGGGCGAAACATCACACAGCGATTGTCCGTACATTTGTTGCTTTTTCAATTGAAATAAAAGAATTTCAGGCTTTCGTTCCCTTGACACAGTCTATCCCTCTGCGAAGATGCCGCGCCTTTTGAATGGACGAGAGCAATAAAAATGAGCGGATGGAGAAGATCGTTTCGCTGTGCAAGCGACGAGGCTTTATATTTCAGTCTTCAGAAATTTACGGAGGACTAAATGGGTTGTGGGATTATGGGCCGCTTGGTATTGAGTTGAAGCGTAATATCAAAAATGCTTGGTGGGCAGATATGGTGACTGCACATAATGAGAGAATCCAGCCGCAGGGGGCCCCACGCCCATTCCAAATGACTGGTATAGAGTCTTCGATTATTATGCATCCACGGGTTTGGAAGACATCCGGTCATTATGATTTATTTCATGATATGATGGTTGACTGTCGTGAGAGTAAACGACGATATCGCTATGATCATATCAAAGGTGCGTGGATTGAGCATGGTGATCAAAAGGTGTTCATTTCATGTATTACCGACGGTGATGCAAGGGAAGAAATTACCAAGCGCGCACTTCAGTATTTCAAGCTAAAGGCTAAGTATGTAGAGCAGCTAAATTGGCATGGTCAGATTATCGATCTAACTTCTGTTAATGATACGGATCTAGTCCTTGCTCCAGATGCAAAGGAGTTAGGAACACTGACTGAACCGCGTGAGTTTAATCTTATGTTTGAAACTCACATTGGGGCTATGCAAAACGAAGATAATAAGGCTTTCCTAAGACCTGAAACAGCACAGGGTATGTTTGTCAACTTTCGTAACGTTGTTGATAGCAGTCGTATTAAAGTGCCTTTTGGGATTGCTCAGCAGGGAAAGAGCTTTAGAAACGAAATCACGCCAAGAAACTTTACTTTCCGAACCCGGGAGTTCGAGCAAATGGAAATGGAGTTTTTTTGTCATCCCAGTGAGTCTCGTGAATGGTATCAGTTCTGGCGTGATCGTCGGTTTAAGTGGTATGTAGATTTAGGCATTAGCGAGGAAAGATTAATTCTTCGTGACCATGAGGAGGCCGAATTGGCTCATTATTCTGTTGGGACGGCTGATGTGGAGTACTCTTTTCCGTTCTGTGAGGAGGGAGAATATGGGGAGCTTGAGGGCATTGCTCATCGTGGTGATTTTGATTTGCGTTCACATATGGAGGGTAAGCTTGTTCGTGAAGGTGATGAGCTTGTTGTTGAGAAAGATGAAGATGGGAAACCAAAGTATCCTGGAAGTGGTAAGGACTTAACATATCATGATGAAGAGTCTAAAGAACGGTTTGTGCCACATGTTATTGAGCCGGCAGCAGGAGCGGATCGTACGGTTCTAGCTTTTATATGTGACGCTTTTGAAGAGGAGGAAGTTGCTAATGAAAAAGGTAAAACTGAGATGAGAACGGTTATGCGTTTTCATCCCCGTATAGCGCCTGTGAAAGTTGGGGTATTTCCGTTACTAAAGAATAAGCCGGAACTTGTAGCCAAAGCAATGGAAGTACGCGCCATGCTTCAGCCTTATATGACAGTATTTTATGATGAGACGGGTGCAATTGGCCGTCGTTATCGTAGACAAGATGAGGTTGGAACGCCTTTTGGAGTGACGATAGATTTCGATACGATTGGGGAGAATGGCGATGAAAACAAAGGCACTGTAACTCTTCGAGAGAGAGATAGCATGGAACAGCGGCGAGTTAAAGTTGATGAATTGCTGAACATTCTTCTAAAGGAGATTATGTAGAGTCTTTTACTTGATTGGCTCGGCGGGAATCGTAGACTCTCGCCGTGATTCCTTTTTGGCATAGTGTTTTTGCTGTTGTTCTTTTTAGTGCCCCATCACTGTGTCTGGCATTGGAT